>TARA_R110002049_G_scaffold2323_8_pt1 | contig 21664 bp, 20 predicted proteins | sample TARA_R110002049 | Tara Oceans TARA_R110002049 (sample SAMEA4396941) | marine metagenome | biome: Polar Biome; feature: [SRF] surface water layer (ENVO:00010504); material: water (ENVO:00002006), including particulate matter (ENVO:01000060) such as... | depth 5 m
ATATGAGTGTCCGCAAGATCAGCCCGTCGCCCGGTAAAATCCTGTTCCATCTTGGCTTTACTGCGGATAATGGCGTGATCGGCAATGTGGTGATGGGCACGGTGCAGTCGCGTGGCACGCCGATGGAAGAGCTGCGCATCATGGGCGACCATGTCCGGCTGGAGATTGATAACATCATCAATGTGGCATTGTACCGCGATCCGGCTTTCAAGGCCGACGATCCGGAAGCCACACTGGACGCGGCCTCTGATACGTTAAGCTGGACACCGAATTTCACGGCTGCAGCCAATGAGGATCATAAGGGCTACAAGGCCCTGGTTGCCGATGCAGCAGCCACCGTGCGCGGTGAAAACCGCAATGTTCCCACCATCGAAGATGGCCTGCGCGCCATGGAGCGCCTTGAGCGCATGATCGCGCTTCTGGAAAAATAATTCGCAGCCAGGGAACGCTCTCGCTGCGATCATAAAAGTTTCGGGAAAGCTGGAGAGATTCCAGCCTTCCCGGATCGGCAGAACGCTTGATCCGTTAGATCAGGCTGTCTTGTCTTCGTCTTCAACGTCGCCCTCAGCGTCAGCGTCTGAATCAGCATCCGCATCGTCTTCATTGGCGGTTTCACCAGCGCCTTCTTCGAACACTTCTTCCAGGTCCGGTGCGTCTTCTTCGACAATTTCCTCTTCATCATACGAGTCACCGGCGACGGAGACATCTTCGCCCATGGCCTGGCGTTCCGCTTCGTCCTCGGAACGCGCAACATTCACTGATACGGAGGCGTTGACGTCGGCGAACAGGGCAACTGTAATGTCATGAAGGCCGATTTTCTTGATGGGCTCATTCAGCTGAATTTGTGAGCGCAACACATGGAAGCCGGCTTCTTCCAGACCCGCGGCAATATCGCGGGTGTTGACCGAACCGTAGAGCTGGCCGGTCTGACCGGCGCGGCGGATCATGATGATTGACTGGCCGTCAAGTTTTGTCGCGACCTGCTGGGCCTCGGACTGCATTTCCAGATTGCGCGCTTCAATTTCGGTACGGCGGTTTTCAAATTCTTTTTTGTTGGCGGAAGTGGCACGCAAGGCCTTGCCGTTGGGCAGCAGATAATTGCGGGCATAGCCATCTTTGACGCGGACAACGTCGCCAACCTGTCCAAGACGGGCAATGCGTTCCAGAAGAATGATATTCATGAGATTTTCCTTAGGTTTGAAAGTTATGAATTAGAGGCGTTGGACTGAGGCAGGCCGCGCAGGTTGAGAAACCCGTCGATCCAGCCAAGAATCAGGATGAGCAGAAGCGGAAATGTGAACAGGATGATGCTGCCATAAACGGCAAACAGAATGATGCTGCGTGATGCAAGGCGGCGGGTCAGCGCATGAAGCGCGGCAAATCCGGACAGGATCACCAGCGCAGAAGCTGCTCCGGCCACCGACGTGAGGAGCGGAGGTGTCGAGCCGATCATCCAGAGCGCCAGCAACGCTGCCAGTGCGGTCAGATGAACCGCACGCGGAATTTTAAGGGCTGTGATGCTGGTCGCCGGTCTGGCAAAGGTACCGTAGCGCCGTGCGATCCGCATCGCCAGAACCAGGTTCAGCCCGGTGATAGCCACAATTCCTGCGGTGGCGACAAACGGAAACACGGCGACAAAGAATACGGCGATCTGGGTGATCGTCTGCGGCGGAACTTCACCGCTGTCGACAGCTCCTTCCAGCAGGATGGTGGCCTGGTTTTCAATGGCCAGCACCGCGCTTTCCGGCGTGAAATCGGAATACAGACCCAACAGCAGGAAGATCAGAACTGCAGCGCCGCCAACGAAACTGAGAAGCCTGCCGAGTGGATACCAGCTGGACAGTTGATCGACAGGCAGCTCGGTGTTTCTCAGCCCCGCCAGGTAGCTCGCCAACAAGGCGGGAGCGGCAAAATTCAGACTGTAGGACACCGTCTGGGACGGCAGGCCTGAGACCAGCAGCAGCGCGGCGACAGCGGCCACCGCCGCGATCAGCCCGGCGCGCGGACCAAATGTCAGAGAGGCACTTTGAATGGGGAGTTGGGCAAAAATCTGCAGCACGATGGCCAGCAATGAGCCCGTCAGGACACTTGCAAATAAAAGGGCGGATAACAGCCCGGCACCAATACTGATCAGAATAATCTGTGTCATGTTCGCTGTCCCGCTCCAGGCGGTTAGAAGCACGTCAATCTGATCAACTGATCAGACAGGGCCTCAACTTAAAGTCCGGGCGGCGGCTCATCCGCCGCCCGGATGTCACTTATTTGATGACGTATGGCAGCAGACCAAGAAAGCGGGAACGTTTGATGGCCTGAGCCAGTTCGCGCTGTTTCTTGGCAGACACTGCAGTAATACGTGAAGGCACGATCTTGCCGCGCTCTGAGACATAGCGCTGCAGCAGTTTCACGTCCTTGTAATCAATCTTAGGCGAGTTCGCGCCGGAGAAAGGGCAGGTTTTGCGACGACGGTGAAACGGGCGGCGTTGCGGAAGTTGTGCAATATCAACCATTGTAAATATCCTCGCTCTTACCGGTCACGACCACGACCACCGCCGCCGGGGCGTCGGTCATCACGATCACGTTTTTGCATCATTGCCGTCGGACCTTCTTCGTGCTGCTTTACACGAATGGTCATGTAGCGCAGGACATCTTCATTGATGCGCATCTGACGCTCCATTTCAGCAACAGCTGCGTGTGGTGCATCAATGTTCAAGAAGGTGAAATGCGCTTTGCGATTACGCTGAATGCGGTAAGTCAGGGATTTCAGGCCCCAGCTTTCCACAAACGGAACGGTTCCGCCGTTTTCGCTGAGGATTTCTTTCAGGGAGTCGACCAGAGTTTCAACCTGCTGGCCGGACAGGTCCTGCCGTGCAAGCACGACATGCTCGTAAAGTGGCATATTGCCTTTCCTTATATAGTGTTCAGCGCAAAGCCCCATCGAAGCCCTTTGGCCTGCTGGCCGTCGGAAAGGCTGTTCGAAGACGCATCGAGAGCGGGGACACTGAAAGCCGGATCGAAACCCTACTGTCTCTTTTCACCACTTGTGACAAGACACAGCCTTTCGTTCAGCCCCCGGCTGAACCAGTTGCGATGGCGGCGTTATAGCCGTGAGCCAGCCAAATGCAAGATGAAACTGGCCAAAATCCCCGCATTTGGGGAAATTTTCGGAAAGTTTCTTGACATACAGGCGTGGAATAGGGTGTCTCAGCCCTCACTTCGGATGAAATTCCAGTCTGCAATACAGGGTAATTCAACTCAATGACACGTGTATTCACCTTTCCCGGGCAGGGCAGTCAGGCTGTTGGCATGGGCCAGGCGCTGGCGGAAAATTCCACTGCCGCTAAACAGGTTTTTGCCGAGGTTGATGAAGCTCTGGGGCAGAATCTCAGCCGCTTGATCTGGGATGGCCCGCTGGAAGAGCTGACACTGACCGCCAACGCGCAGCCGGCGCTGATGGCGGTCAGCCTTGCGGCGATAGCGGCAATGGCAGAGGCCGGGATTACAGTGGCCGCGTCGGCGGCCTATGTCGCCGGTCATTCGCTTGGTGAATATTCGGCTCTGGCAGCTGCGGGAAGTCTGAGCGTGGCGGATGCGGCGCGGTTGTTGCGGATACGCGGCGATGCCATGCAAAGTGCAGTGCCGGTAGGTGAGGGCGCCATGGCGGCAATCCTGGGTCTTGAACTGAAACAGGTCGAGGCACTGGTGCAACAGGCATCGGTCAGCGGTGTCTGTGATGTTGCCAATGACAATGCGCCCGGCCAGGTGGTGGTGTCCGGAGCCAAGGCAGCAGTTGAAAAGGCCGCCGAACTGGCGAAGGCCGAAGGCGCGCGCCGGGCGCTGATGCTGCCGGTCAGTGCGCCATTTCACTGTTCGCTGATGCGCCCGGCGGCGCAGCGTATGGCTGACGCGCTGGCTGATGTGGATCTGAAAGCTCCAAAAATTCCGTTGATTGCCAATGTGCTGGCCGCACCGGTCAGCGCGCCGGATGCGATCCGCAAACATCTGATTGAGCAGGTCACAGGCCGGGTGCGGTGGCGCGAATCCATTCAATGGCTGGTTGAAAATGGCGTCGATGAAGCGTTTGAAATCGGCGCGGGCAAGGTTCTGTCGGGTCTGATCAAGCGCATCGCGCCGGGCATCAATGCCTCGTCAATCAACACACCGGATGATATTCAAAAAATGCTCTGATCTACCGAGCCAATCTGAACGCAGTCAGCGAGGGAGCGACATATGTTTGATCTGACAGGAAAAATTGCGCTGGTAACCGGTGCCAGCGGAAGTCTGGGTTCGGCCATTGCAAGAGCGCTCTACGCTCGCGGCGCGACAGTGGCGTTGCATGGCACCCGGATTGAGGCGCTGGAAGCCCTGCAGGCGGAACTGGGCGAGGCTGCTCATGTGTTTCCCTGCAATTTGGCAGACCGTGAAGCCAGAGCTGGCCTGGTCCCGGCTGTTGTAGAGGCGCTTGGACAGATTGATATTCTCGTCAACAATGCCGGGATCACCCGCGATGGGCTGGCGATGCGGATGAAGGATGAAGACTGGGACAGCGTGGTTGATATCAACCTCAATGCGCCTTTTGAACTGGCGCGGGCCTGTCTGCGGCCAATGATGAAAGCGCGTCAGGGCCGCATTATCGGAATCACCTCAGTTGCCGGTGTCGTTGGCAATGCCGGGCAGAGCAATTATGCCGCCACCAAGGCTGGCCTGATCGGAATGTCCAAGGCGTTGGCGCAGGAAGTGGCCAGTCGCGGCATAACAGTGAATTGCGTTGCGCCGGGGCTGATCGATTCCGCGATGAACGACAAGCTCAATGACAAGCAGCGGGAAACCATCCTGGCAAATGTGCCGGTCGGGCGCCTCGGAACTGCCGATGAAATTGCCGCTGCCGTGGTCTTTCTGGCCAGTGAAGAAGCGGCCTATATCACCGGCGAAACGATCCAGATCAATGGCGGCATGGCAATGGTGTAGGTTTTGGGTATTAGCCTGTGTTGCAGGACCGGAACCGCATGGCCTTCGGCCACACCATCGGTACTGTTTCTGGTATTTCAATTTGAACTGTGCTAGCAAGCGCCAGATTCCGAGGTTGACGTGGCATCGTTGCGGTATTAGGTGCTGCCTGTTATCGACACACGATGGCCGTAGCGACCGGCTTGCCATCGCCTCTGGCGGTCGGAGACAGTAGAATAATCCTGCTTGGGTTTTGAGGCATCAAACATTAAGCTGGGAAAACGTAGAATCACCGGCGCATTGAAGGCGCTCAAATGAGATCTTGTGACATTGGTGCGCGCGGTCCGCGGGTATCTAGTGCAACAGGATCTCTGGTGTATAGTGTTATTTGAGCAACCGCGAAACCGCGGTGGATGAATGAGGAAAGTTACTTATGAGCAATGTTGCCGATAAGGTGAAAGAAATCGTAATTGGCCACCTGGATGCTGATCCTGAGAAGGTGACGACAGAAGCCAGTTTCATTGAAGATCTGGGCGCTGACAGCCTTGATACTGTTGAACTGGTCATGAAGTTCGAAGAAGCGTTCGAAATTACCATTCCGGATGAAGCTGCCGAATCCATCGTAACTGTTGGTGATGCGGTTAAATTCATTGAGTCTCAAGCAGACGCATAGGACCTGGTTTTCGCTTACAGAAAGGCAGCAGCTCCTTGATGGAACGCAGTTTGCATGCATGCAAACTGCGAAGAAATTATCAGTACAGTGGTCGGGTGGATTATGAGACGTGTGGTTGTTACTGGCCTTGGCACGGTCAATCCGCTTGGCTGCGGAGTTGATGTTTCCTGGTCGAATCTGCTTGCCGGAAAAAGCGGAGCGTCTCGTGTCGAGCGGTTTCAGGTCGATGATCTGGCCTGTCAGATTGCCTGCCACATTCCGCATGGAGACGGGTCAAACGGCACTTACAACGCCGATGACTGGATGGCTCCAAAAGACCAGCGTAAAGTGGATAATTTCATTGTCTACGCTTTGGCAGCCGCTCAGCAGGCGCTTGACGATGCAGGCTGGCATCCAAGCAGTTATGAGGATCAGACGGTTTCCGGCGTCCTTATCGGATCCGGCATTGGCGGTCTTGAAGGCATCGAAACAGCCGCTCATATCCTGCGTGACAGCGGGCCGCGGCGGCTCAGCCCGTTTTTTATTCCCGGACGGCTGATCAATCTGGCCTCCGGATATGTGTCAATCAAACATGGCCTGAAAGGCCCTAATCATTCGGTCGTGACGGCGTGCTCCACAGGCGCCCATGCGATCGGAGATGCGGGCCGGTTGATTGCGCTTGGTGATGCGGATGTGATGGTGGCCGGGGGGTCGGAATCTCCGGTCTGCCGCCTGTCGCTCGCCGGCTTTGCATCGTGCCGCGCCCTGTCGACCCATTTCAATGATGACCCGACGCGCGCCTCGCGCCCCTATGACAGGGACCGCGACGGGTTTGTGATGGGAGAAGGGGCCGGCATTGTGGTTCTGGAAGAGTATGACCACGCCAAGGCACGCGGAGCCAGAATTTATGGTGAACTGATCGGCTATGGAATGTCCGGTGACGCCTACCATATCACCGCCCCTGCGGCGGATGGGGATGGTGCCTATCGCTGCATGAAGGCTGCTCTGAAACGTGCAGAACTGGATCCATCGGATATCGACTATGTGAATGCCCATGGAACGTCCACACCGCTGGGTGATGAAATTGAATTACGTGCCGTAGAACGCCTGGTTGACGGCAATGCAGCCCAATTGACAATGTCTTCTACAAAATCTGCGACCGGCCATCTGCTGGGCGCCGCAGGCGCAATCGAGGCGATCTTCTCGCTTTTGGCCATCCGAGATGATATCGTACCGCCGACGCTGAATTTGGATAATCCGTCTGTCGACACAAAAATTGACCTGGTTCCGAAAACAGCGAAGAAGAAACCCATTTCCGTTGCACTATCCAACTCGTTCGGCTTTGGTGGGACCAATGCTTCACTTATTTTTCAGGAAGTTGATTGAACAGTTCCGGCAGTTTGAGCTCTACCTCTTTTGGGAGATTTATTGATGACTCGATCCAGGCGCGGTTCCAGGGATTCAGGACACGACAAGCTGGACTTTGAAAGCGGTGATCGGCGCTATTCTCCGCGCAGCGCAAGACAGTCCTTGCAATCAGAGATCGCGCCGCCGCCGCCGTCCGGCCGCAAGCGCAGACGCCATCCCGTTGTATTTATTCTAAATTTTCTGCTGATGGCGACGATCGTCCTGGCATTCGTTTTCGGGGGACTGTTGTTTTACGGCAAATCTATATATGAGGCTGACGGACCGCTGCAGGTCGACAAAACTGTCATGGTCGAGCGCGGCATGAATGTGCAGGCCATTGCAAATCTGCTGGATGAGAAGAATGTCATCAGCAACAAGCTTCTGTTTCTGGCCAGTGTCCGGTTGACGGATAACCGCAGCAAACTGAAAGCCGGCGAATATCTATTCGAGCAGAGCGCGTCCATGGAGGAGGTTGTAGCGCGCCTTGTAGAGGGCAAATCCATATTGCATTCTGTCACCATTCCGGAAGGCCGTACCTCCAAGCAGATCGTTGATATACTGGAAGCTGATCCGGTCCTGACCGGACAGATTGTCGGGGTTCCACCGGAAGGCACATTGCTGCCGGAGACCTATAAATTTACCCGTGGTGACAGTCGTTCACAATTGCTGGAGCGGATGCGCACGGCCCGTGACCGTGTGGTGGCTGATGTCTGGTCGAGACGCTCTCCGGATCTGCCCATCTCGACCCCGGAAGAAATGGTCATCCTGGCCAGCATCGTTGAAAAAGAAACCGCATTGGCGGACGAGCGGCCTAGAGTTGCGTCGGTGTTTATCAACCGGTTGAAAGAGGGCATGAAATTGCAGACCGATCCGACGGTCATTTACGGGCTGGTCGGCGGGCAGGGCACTCTTGGCCGGCCGATTTCGCGTGCGGATTTGCGCGATGAAAATCCTTACAACACCTATGTCATCGAAGGACTGCCGCCCGGACCCATCGCCAATCCCGGCCGCGCGGCGCTGGAAGCTGTCATCAATCCGGCCCGCACCAAGGACTTGTTTTTCGTGGCTGACGGATCGGGCGGGCATGCCTTTGCACAGACATTTGCCGAACATCAGTCGAATGTGCGAAAATGGCGACAGGTCGAAAATGACAAGTCTAACCAGGACGACGTTGAAGATCAGAGTAATGCCAGCGACTAGGGTCTGGATTTAATCTCCTAACCGAGTTCAGACCCTAGGCACGGATGTCGTGCCCAAGTGGAGCAAATTTGATGGCGATAAGCAGCATGACTGGTTATGGCCGGTCGGAAGGAGCGTTTGAGGAACGCACATGGTATTGGGAACTGCGCTCCGTCAACGGCAGGGGGTTGGATCTGAAATTCCGCTTGCCTCCGGGATTCGATAAGGTCGAACAGATCTGCCGAAAGCGTGCGCAGTCAGTCCTTGGCCGCGGCAATGTGCAGTGTAATCTGATGATTACCGTGAGTGATGGCAAGCCGTCCTTTCAGATAAATCAGGCTGCATTGGAGCAGGCGCTGTCCTATCTCCAGATTGTCGCGCAGCGCGTTGACACCGCGCCATCCTCGGGAACGAGTATACTCGCCATGCCAGGGGTGCTGGAGCGATTTTCCGAGGAACCGAGCACAGAAGATCAGGAGAGCCTGCATGAGGCTCTGAACACCAGTTTTGAAGATGCACTTGCAGCGCTGACAAAGGCGCGTGAGGCTGAAGGCGAGCATTTGAGGGTCATCGTGGCTGGGCTGTTGCAGCAGATTGCCGATCTGGTCCAGCTTGCGACCGACAATCCGGCACGCACGCCCCGGGCCATTCAGGATCGCATCAAAAAGCAGATCGCACTACTGTCGGGCGGGCAGACAAGACTGGATGAAGAACGGCTTCATCAGGAGGCCATGCTGCTTGCCACAAAGGCTGATATTCAGGAAGAACTTGACCGGCTGCGGGCGCATATTGTCGCGGCGGGTGATCTGCTGCTTGCAGGGCAGCCGGTGGGCCGTAAATTTGATTTCCTGACCCAGGAATTCAATCGCGAAGCGAACACGCTGTGTTCCAAATCAAATGATCCGAGCCTTACCAAAACCGGTCTTGCGCTGAAGGCTGTTGTCGATCAACTGCGTGAGCAAATACAGAATATCGAATAGGACGGCGTATGCGAAACAGCTCTGCCAGCACGATTGACCGCCGCGGTGTAATGCTCGTGCTGTCCTCTCCATCAGGCGCTGGAAAATCCAGCATTGCACGGCAGATCCTCAGTAAGGATTCCGAGATTGAACTGTCGGTCTCTGTGACAACCAGGGCACAACGCCCCAGCGAAATTGAAGGAACCCACTACCATTTCATCGATCAGCGGCGCTTTACCGCCATGCGCGATCGCAATGAATTGCTGGAATGGGCTGAGGTGCATGGCAATTTCTACGGGACCCCGCGTGACCCGGTAGAAGAGGCGTTGACGGCCGGCCGGGATGTGCTGTTTGACATCGACTGGCAGGGCACCCGGCAGTTGCATGAACAAATGCCTGAAGATCTGGTGCGGATTTTTGTATTGCCACCAACGATCAGTGAGTTGAAGTCCCGGCTGGAACGCAGGGCGGAAGACAGCAATGAGGTGATTGCCAAACGCCTGACGAATGCTGCTCTGGAAATGGAGCAGTGGGCTGAATATGATTATGTGATCATCAATGAAAAGCTGGAGCAGTCATTTGACCGGGTGCAGTCGATTCTGCACGCGGAACGGATGCGCCGGGACCGGTTGATTGGCATGAAAATGTTCGTTGAAGGGCTGCTCAACGAGTTGTGAGCGCATCATAAGCGTTGGCCAGGGCGACAAATCCGCTGACTGGAATTTGTTCGGCCCGCTCGGTTTCCAGAATGCCGGTTTCTTCAAAAATCCGACTGCTGATTCCCAGCGGCTTGAGGCTCTGTCTCAACATCTTGCGTCTTTGGCCGAAGGCGGCAGCCGTGATTCTTGACAGGCTCGTCAACCGGCAGGCCAGCGGCTGCAAACGCGGTTCAAAGTGAACCACACTGGAGGTAACTTTTGGCGGTGGCGTGAATGCCTGAGGTGAGATGTCAAATAAAAGCTCTGCCGTGCAACGCCATTGTGCCAGCACGGAGAGCCGACCGTAGGATTTGCCGCCAGGGGCTGCGACAATCCGCTCGGCCACTTCCTTCTGGAACATCAGGGTGAGGGAGCTGTAGAAGGGTGGCCACGGCTCTGCCTCAAGCCAGCCGGTCAACAGCGGTGTTGCGATATTATAAGGCAGATTGGCAATGATGCGGGTCTTCAGCTTTGGGTCCAACAGCGGCTGATCCTGCAATGCGTCTCCGGCAATAATGTGCAGTGTCCCAGGATATTGCGTCTCTATTTGTCTCAGGGCGGCCAGACAGCGCTCATCGCGTTCTATGACTGTCAGACTTGCCGGGTTCTCTTTCAGGATCGCCCGTGTCAATCCGCCGGGCCCTGGTCCGACTTCAAGAATATGAGCCCCTTCCAGCCGACCCGCAGCGCGGGCGATACGGCTGGTCAGATTGAGATCAAGCAGAAAATTCTGACCCAGGGATTTTTTTGGAGCGAGGTCAAACCGGGCGAGAACATCACGCAGGGGCGGGAGAGCGTCGAAGCTGTGGCTCATGCGCCACCGGCAGTAATCATGCTGTTTGCCATGCGGATGGCACAAATCAGACTGTCGGGCCGCGCAGTCCCTTTTCCGGCAAGCTCAAGGGCCGTGCCGTGATCCGGAGAGGTGCGCACGAAAGGCAGGCCCAAAGTGACGTTGACACCTTCATCAAACGCCAGCGTTTTGGCGGGAATCAGCGCCTGATCATGATACATGCAGATCGCCACATCATAGTGCGCGCGGGCGCGTGGATGAAACATTGTATCGGCGGGCAAGGGTCCCCTGATATCAAATCCTTCGGCGCGCAATTCTTCCAGAGCAGGTGCGATAATGTCCCTGTCTTCCAGACCCATGCTGCCATTTTCGCCGGCATGGGGATTGAGACCAGCTACGGCCAATCGCGGCCGGTTGATCCCGAAGCGGGTTTTCAACTCAGCATGACAGATGCGAATGGTCGTCTTGATCATCTCTGAGGTGAGCTGCAAGGGTACCTGGCTCAAAGGAATATGAATGGTGACCGGCACGGTGCGCAGCAGGTCAGAGGCAATCAGCATTACCGGGGTATAGGGCTGCCCGGTATGATGTGTTGCCAGAAAACCGAGATATTCGGTGTGCCCCGGATGGGCAAATCCGGCTTCGTAGAGATTATTCTTGTGGATTGGGCAGGTCACCAGCCCGGCGCATACGCCGCTCATGGTGGCGGCAACCGCCTGATCAATGGCGGCAATCACGGCGGCACCATTGCTGGGGTTCAAAGCGCCGCAGCAGTCGGGCTCTGCTGCCGGGATATCTATCACCTGCAGCATTCCGCAGGGCTTGCTCTGTGCGATCAAATCCGGTTCGAGCCGTGTGATGGACACGGAAACGCCCAGCATTCTGGCACGCAGTGTCAGGGTTTGCGCGCAACCAAACACGAGAAAGTCAGGCAATTGCAGGCGTTCGCGGTGCTGCCATGCGGCAATGACCAGATCAGGGCCAATTCCCGAAGGCTCGCCCATGGTCAGGGCAAGAGGGGTGGTCATCGATCGTGCCTATCTGAACCGCTCAGCGGTATTCTATGACCGCATCCTGGCGCAGGTCGCGAATATAGCGGCGCGCCAGCAATTGGCCTTCTTTGTCCATCATTTCCGCGCGTGTCTCGTCTACGGCCGCGATGTCGCTGGCGACTTCGCGGACATTGCAGAGCACCAGGATTTCAAATCCCTCGGCGATGCGCCCCGGCTCGGTTCCCTGGCTGACGCTCAGCGTCTCAAGCTTTGCTACCAGCTCCTCGGGTAATTGGGTTGAGTCACGGCGCCCGATGTTCTTGACCACCACATCGCGCATGCCCGAAGCCTGGGAAAGCACCGAATCGCATCCTGCTATGGTTGGCCTGAATCTTTCTGCGCTCTTCTTGACGGCATTTGCAGTTGCATCGTTGGAGCCTTTTGGAACGATGAAAATGACTTGTTTGAGAGTGAACTCCTTGACAAATTTCTTCTCTTCGCCCTTGGCGCGGACCGCAGCGATTACATCGGCATCCTGCACGTCTACAGTGCTGCGGAATCTGGCACGGACCACACGAGACCAGGCAAGTTCCGCTCTCAGCCGGCTTTTCAGAGCACCTGGGCTGACGCCTGATTTACTCAGCGCCTGACCCAGTTGCGATGCACTCATTTTTGTCCGCGTGGCGATCGTCGCGAATGCACCGTCAACTTCCTGGGGAGACGGGTTGATGCCGCGCCGCTTGGCCTCACCCAGCTTCAGCTTCTCTTCAACCAACTCATCAAGAGCCTTGGTTCGCGAACCGTTCCGGGTGGTTAGTTTCAGAAGCTTTGAGCGCTGGTCGAGTTCATAGCTGGTAATCGGATCACCATTTACCAGTGCAACAATCTTGCTCTGAGCCACGGCCGGCGCACTGATGGAAATAATAAGACCGGCAAACAGCAGAGCAGCCAGACTGCGAAGAGAGAAGGCGACAGACGACATGGAAATGCCCTTATGAATTAGATGTGTCTCGGCGATGTTAGCCAAGTTTGTCAGCAAGGTTAAGCTTGTGACGCACAGATTGGGGGAAAATGAGGCAGGCCGCATCCCGGAATCGCGAAATCTTGCCTGTTTTCACAGACCGATACCCGGCTATCAATAGGTTCCGGCTATCAATAGGATACTGACTCGCTTTCGCCGCCACCCAGATCCTGAGAGACCTTGCCGCCACCGATGGTTTTCAGATTGACGCGCAGATAAATCCGCTGATCGGTTTCAAGATCGGTATAGCGGTCATGGGTCTCAGTATAGGACAGCGACAGGCCGAAGCACTCATCATCATAGGCGATGCCGATACTGTCGCTGACAGCACCATTGTTCTCGATATCGTAACGGAAATCGCCGAATACGCGCCAGTTTTCATTGACCTGAAGGGAGGCAGAGCCGCGTATTTCTTCGCGTTCATTAGCAATGCCGAGATTGGGTTGTTCGGCAAAATAGGCGTAGCCGAGTGAGGCAGTCAAAAAGCCGCGTTTTCCGCTTGCAGTGATTTCAGAGCGGTTGACCGCGAAATTGCTCTCATCAAGCCGAACAAATGCATCCAGCCGCAGATCATTCGCCGTATCCAGGGTGAAGCGGGCAATGTAATCGGACCGGTCGGTTTCAAGGCCGCTGTCCAGGCCTGTTGCAGCAACATCTGGATTGGCGAATGAATTGGTTCCGAACAGATGCAGCGATTGACCCAGGACTGTGCGAATGGAAATGCCATTGTTCAGATCAGCCCGGTAAATCATGCCGATATTCACGCGCGAGCCGCCCTCAACACGGTCATAGCCGGAGAATTTGTTGACGCTGAACAGATTGGTATCGTCGAAAACAAGGCTCTGTGCATCCTCATTGGGCAGCGAGCCCAACAGATTTTCATTGCTTCTCAGAATCACCTGCGCGACCGGTTCAAAGCGTTGCGTGCCCCAGGTGTGCTGGGCGATCAGCGGCCAGCGCCATTCGATTCCGGCAAGTGCCAGCCCGCGGAATGCTTCATTGTCCTCGATGAAGGGCGCCAGCGGCTCATTTTGTTCCAGCCAGAACGCATCTCCGCGTAATGAGGCAAATGGTGTAAACAGCTGGCCCATCGGCCCAACCAGGGTTTTTTGCCAGGTGGCTTCCAGCGAGAGTCGCGTGTAAGTGCCTTTCGGGCCGACCACACGTCCGGTTGGATCGCCATTGCTGGTGCCGAAATCGGTGTTTTCCCGCGACAGGCTGGTGAAATTCAGATCAAACGACAATTCGCCGTTGAGAACCGGGTCGCCAAAGACGAGATTGTAATCCAGCACTGGATGAACCAGCGCCTGTTCTTCCTGAAAATCGGTTCCGATACTGTCTTCTTGATCTTCGCGCAGAGCGCGGAACTGATAACCGCGCAATTCGAAAAAGTTGCGTTCACTCTGACCGGTCAGATAGAGAGTCGAAACAGCTTCCTGGCGTTCCGTATCTTCCAGATCATAGTCGCGGGTAAACGTCCGGTCGCTGATCGCAGTGACGTCCCAACCCCATTTCCATTGCTGATTGATGTTGAACTCACCATCAGACTGAACATAGCCGCGCAACGTCTCATCGCCCTGAAGACCGGCAAACTGGTCAGGCGCGAACTGGGCAATGCCGGCAGCGCGAATTCTGTAGGAGCCGGTGATCAATTTGTGGCGCCACTCCGCATCCAGCAGCACGCCCTGACCACTGTAAAAAGTGGGCGAAATCGTCAGATCGTAATTCGGCGCCAGATTGAAAAAATAGGGGGTTGTCAGCCCGACCCCGATTGCGCTTCCGTAGCTCAGTCTGGGCATCAGAAAGCCGCTCTTGCGCTTCACTGACGGGTCAGCATGAGAAAAATACGGCAGATATGCCACCGGAACACCGAAGAATTCCAGCCAGGCATTCTCATAGTAGATCATCTGCTCCTTCTGGTCATGGATGACTTTCGACGCTTTGATCTGCCACAGATAGGGCCGGGTCGGACGCTTCTCGCAAGCTTTGCAGGCGGTATAGCTGCCCTGGTTGAAAACCGTCCGGTTGCCACCGGTCCGCTCAGCCGATTCGGCACCAAATGTTGCATTTTCCGGCGTCCGGACCTGCAATGACTTCACAAAGCCGTCGCGGAAATCTTCAGTGATATCGACCTGATCCGCTGTCAGAACATTTCCGGTTGGCTCGGTGATGCGCACATTGCCGATTGCCATCATCTTGCCGCTGCGCTGCTCGTAGACAACGCGGTCTGCGTTCAGGGTGTAGCCGTCATAGACAATTTCAACATTGCCCTGGGCGGTCACTGTTTCCGTGTCATAATTATAGATCAGGGCGTCTGCTTCCACGAGCATTTGAGCGTCGGGATTGGTCCTGATTCTCTCAACCAGAGCATCGGAACTCCGGGTCGTGTCCGAGGCAGCGTAGGCATTGAGAAGATCGGGTGCCAGCCCAATGGCCAGGGGCAGGGCCAGTGCGGAGGCTGACAGAAACAGCGCAAGTTTCCACTGTTTCAGTGGTCGGGAAACGCAGCCGAATAATCGTGATGGACCGGATTTTTTTGCACGGGGTACGGGCGCAACTACGCTGCAGCGCAGTACTGCAGCGCTAAATACGCGAGAATGTTCCTCGGACCGGGCGTTTGCACGCTGCCTCATCCGTCCTCCTGATACAATAAAACAGTCACGCCCGTTACAGATGCAATGAGCGCAGGAAGCCAAGCGGCAAGGGCAGGGTCAAGAAGCCCGTTGCTTCCAAAATCCCCAACCAATTCAGAAAGCACATAAAGCACGAAGCCTGCGCCAATTCCACCTAAAACCATATGACCGGTACCGCCAAGCCGTGTCAATTTTAATGAAACCGTAGCTGCAATGATAACCATCGCCGCGAAAAGCAGGGGCCGGGCCAAATGTGTCTGGAAATCCAACCGCATGCGATTTGTGTTTAAACCGGCGCGCTGGGCGGCTTCAATCGTACTGGGAAACTGCCAAAAGCTAGTTTTTCCAGTGCTTTCGGCCTGTTGTTGAGCCTGTTCTTCTGTGAAAAATGTGCTGAGCTGATACTCGGCGCGGCGCTCCGGAGGCGAATCAGCAGTGGTGATGAGTGCGTCATTTAGACGCCAGTAACCATCTTTCCAGTTTGCCGAAACCGCATCGACCTGTTCCTTGAAAGAGCGGTCTTTTTCGAACACCAGAGCCGTGACCCCGATCAGGGTCAAACCTTGGTTGGCTGTGCGTTTTGCAGAGAGAATAGACTCGCCCCGGGAGCCTTCCTGACGGAACCAGACACTTTTGGTCGCGCTTTTGCTAAATTCCTTGCCGTCGCTCATTTCCCGGAGTTCCAGCAGTTCAGAGCGTTGCTGCAGCCAGACAGCCAGAGGATTATAAGCCGCGCTCGCAAATGCGCCGATCAACACAGCCACAAACAGGGCAGGCTGCATGAATTGCCAGACCGACACGCCGGCTGACCGCGTCACCGCAAGTTCCAGTTTTCGGGTTAGCGAGAGAAACGCGACAATCGCCCCGATCAGCACAGCGAAAGGCAGAATCTGCTCGGCAATGGTGGGTGTCCGGTACAACGCCATCTTCACAGCGAACATGAATGAAAAATCGGCATGGCTGGAAAATTCCCTGATCTGTTCGACCAGATCGACGAGAAAAATAATTGCAAAGCAAATCAGAAAGACATTCAGAATCGAGCGCAGAAAGACTCTGGTGAAATACAGATTGAGGGTTCTGCGAGCGACCATCAGTGATACGCTTTGAGGTCATTGTCGGCAGACCAGCGTTTTGCCACCAGCTTTTCGCTGATGTTGACGAGCCTGTCGGCGACGCGCTGGGCAAAATCCAGCCGCACATTCTGCCACAGCAGTATCAGGCTGATAATCGCCGCCAGAACCGGAATGACGTAGAGGATGACAACGCCAGCCGGGCTGTTCTCAGCCAGACTTTCCGCCGCAAATCCCAGTCCCCTGATGAATACCGCCACTGCTGTGGCCGACAGAATGGCCACACCTTGTCCTGATCTCGTGGTCTGTGGGCTGGCCATAAACAGCATGGCAACCATGGCAAAGGCGAAGGCATAAAGCGGTGCGACAAAACGGCTGTGAAGTTCAGCACTTATTTTGGTGGTTGAGCCATCTTCTTTCGGTTCAGGACTGATCATATCCTGCAGGAGCTCCATGGTGCTACGCTCCTTGGATCGATAGCCAGCTTTTGAAGTGCGTTCACGGAACTGCGAGAGATCAAATGCATAACTGTCAAATTCAATGATAGAGGACGAGTTCGCGGATTTCTCGCGGCGGACGATGTTTCCGTTCTGCATGACCAGGTAGGTGCTTGGCCCGGTTTCAACCAGCGCGCCCCGATCGGCCAGGTACTGAAAGGTAATGTCCGGGTTTCGCGTGTCGCTGATCAGGATGCCACCCAGAAACCCATCCACACTGCGCTCTTTGATGTGCACCATCAAACCACGGTCCATATTCGTAAAGGCTCCAGGCACCATGATGCTGCTGATCAAATCGGCCCGCACCTGAATGATATGTCCGCGCAACAGCTTCAAACCTGCAGGCGCAACATAAATGCTCAAAAATCCGGTCAGCAAAGCTACCAGAAGGCTGAGCCACAACAGCGGTCTCGTGACGCGCTTGGGAGAGCCGCCGGCTGCCGCGATGATGACGATTTCGCTGTCCTGATGCAGCGTGTTCATGACATACAGAGTTGCTATCAGCAGGGCGACCGGTGCCAGAATCACGACGAGGCTGGGGATCGCCAGCGACGAGATGATGAGAAACAGCTGTAGAGTCTGTCCTTTGGCCGTCACCAGGTCAATTTCACGAAGCGCCTGGGTCATCCATACAATGATGGTCAATGTAACTGTGGTCAGGGCAAATGCCGACAACCCCTTCCAGAAGACATAGCGCTCAATTTTGGCTCCAAGACCGAATGTCATCGTCACTGTCTGCGTTCTTCCAAGGGGGTTATATCAACGTCGTGTCACACCGGGTCATTATAGGTCAAGCGAACAACACCGACCGGATATTCGGAAAGATGATGCCGGGGGCTTGTCGTCATAGTTCATTTGTACCACTTTCCCACAAAACTGCTGATCCGTAATGCTGACCGGTCTGTTTATCACAGGTCCTGTCGTCCCGCCGGTCCATCTTCATGCCAAAAAAAGTAAACCTCCAAGGAAGCCAAATTCATGTCTCAACTGACTGACATCACTTTTCAAAAGAAAATGACCGGTTCGCCCAAAATTGTGGTCGCTGTGTGTTCGGACAGTCTGAACCTGCCGGCTGCACTGGTGGCCCATAGCGCACAATTGCAGGAGTTTTTCAAGAAAGCCGCTGCTGCGGCAGGTTTTGAGGGCAAAGCCGGCAGCAATATCAATCTGGTTTTGCCTTCCGGCACGCCGTTTGACCGCCTGATTGTAGTGGGCCTTTCCCCCAAAAAGGAAGAAACAGAACCAAACTGGCGCAATCTGGGTGGACAGATATCCGGTCTGCTGTCCGGTGACAGCGCGACACTCGTTCTGGATGATCTTGGCGCTGAAGATATGTCTTCCTGCGCCCAAGGTCTCTATCTGCGCAGCTACAAATTCGACAAATACAAGACCCGCAAGGACGACGACAAGTCGAAGTCAAAAGCACAGAAGCTGGCGCTTGTCGGAGACGCGGCTGCGGACGCCAAAAAACTATGGCAGACCGACCAGGCCGTGGCAGATGGCACAATATTTGCGCGCAATCTGGTCAATGAACCGGCCAACATCCTGACAACAAGCGAATTTGCCGAACGCCTCAAAGAACTCAAGGATCTGGGAGTCGAAGTTCAGGTGCTTGATGAAAAGGAGCTGACGAAAATCGGCATGCGCGCTTTGCTCGGTGTCGGACAGGGCTCGCAAATGCCCTCGAAAGTCGTGGTGATGCGCTGGAACGGCGGCAAGGACAAGGATCAGCCACTTGCCTTTATCGGCAAAGGCGTTGTGTTCGACAGCGGTGGCATCTCCATCAAACCTGCTGGCGGTATGGAGGACATGAAAGGCGATATGGGCGGTGCGGCTGCCGTGTCCGGGCTGATGAAGGCACTGGCCGGGCGCAAGGCCAAGGCGAATGTGGTCGGCGTGGTCGGGCTGGTGGAAAACATGCCGGACGGCATGGCTCAGCGGCCGGGCGATATTGTGACGTCGCTGTCCGGTCAAACCATTGAAATCATCAATACGGATGCGGAAGGCCGGCTCGTTCTGGCAGATCTGCTGTGGTATGTGGAAGACACATTCAAACCGAAATTCATGATCAATCTTGCGACCTTGACCGGGGCGGTTATCGTTGCGCTCGGCACCCACCATGCCGGTATGTTTTCCAATTCCGATGACTTGTCAGCAGCGCTTCACAAAGCTGGCAACGACACGGAAGAAATGGTGTGGCGCCTGCCTTTGGGCAAGCCGTATGACAAGCTGATCGACAGCAAATTCGCTGATATGAAAAACACCGGAGGACGCTGGGCGGGGTCCATCACGGCTGCTCAGTTCCTGCAGCGCTTTGTCAGAAATGTCGATTGGGCCCATCTGGATATTGCCGGTACGGCGATGGGCTCTCCGGACACGGAAGTCAGTCGCTCATGGGGGTCCGGGTTCGGCGTGCGGTTGCTCGATCAACTGGTTCGCGATGGATATGAACGCTGATTGTCCATGACGGAAATCCTGTTTTATCATTTGCAGACACAACCGCTTGAGGAAATTCTGCCTGGTTTGCTGAAGCGGTCTCTGGCACGCAACTGGCGGGTTGTGGTTGAAAGCGGACTGCCGGAGCGACTGGAAGACATCGACAGCTTGCTGTGGACCTATCGGGACGACAGTTTTCTGCCGCATGGGCTGGACAGCGAAGCCTTTGCCGAGCACCAGCCCATACTTCTGACCGGCGGCAAGGGCAATCCTTTCGGCGCGCAGATTCGCTTTCTGATTCATGATGCAGGACTTCCGGACGATCTGAATTACGAGCGGTTGGTGCTGCTGTTTGATGGTCAGGATGAATTTTCCGTGCAACAGGCCAGAGACCACTGGAAAGTCCTGAAAAAGACGGATCATGACTTATCCTACTGGCAGCAGAATGAGGCCGGGCGCTGGGAGAAAAAGGGCTGAGAGCAGACAGCAATTGATCCATCACCAGCACGGTCCATATATAGTATCCGGTGCATGTGGTATCCGGTCGATGTCGCATTTGGCGCGACGTCTGCAAAGTGTCGTGCTATCGTCCGGAAATGCTGGGTTTCGGTCGCGGTTCTGGTCATGTTTCTGAGTGTTTTTGAATTGTTCAAGATTGGCATCGGCCCCTCATCGTCTCATACGATGGGTCCGATGGTTGCAGCCCGCCGGTTCCTTACCGAGATACGCGACGGAGACTGGCCGCGACCCGCCGGTGCACAGGTGGAACACATCAAAGCCAGCCTGCACGGATCTTTGAGTTTTACCGGAAAAGGCCATGCCAGCGACCGCGCCATCATACTGGGATTGGCAGGCTTTGAAGCGAAATCCCTGGATCCGGACAAGGCTGCGGGTATTCTGGAAGCAATTGCGACCGCAAAAACGGTTTCACCAGAAGGGTTTGGGACATTTTCCTTCGATCCTGAATCCGATCTGGAATTTGACTACGGCCCCGCTCTTCCACAACACGCCAACGGGATGATATTCAGCGGATATGACCGCAACGGGCTGTTGCTGCTGAAGCGGTCGTATTTTTCGGTCGGTGGCGGTTTCGTCATGACCGAAGCGGAAATGGAAGCCAGCGTACGCGAAAAGCAGGACAGCAAGGCCGTTACAGACGAGGCCATTGAGGCGGTGCCTTATCCCTTCAGATCAGCTACCGAAATGCTGTCGATGGGAGTGGCAAGCGGTCTGAGTATTGCCGACATGAAACGCGAGAATGAGGTAGCCAATACCAGCCCCCAAATGCTTGATAGGGGTCTGATGGAGGTCTGGTCAGCGATGTCGGACTGCATGGACAGGGGTTTGAGCGGCAGCGGACAATTGCCGGGCGGGCTGAAGGTCAAGCGCAGAGCCCGCGAAATCCATGATCAACTTGTGGCGGAAGCCGGGAGCAATTCCTTTCATCCTCACAAGGTGATGGATTGGCTTGGTGTGTATGCAATGGCGGTCAATGAGGAGAACGCGGCTGGCGGCCGGGTGGTTACGGCCCCCACAAATGGCGCTGCGGGCGTCATTCCGGCGGTGATCCGGTATTATCTGGATCATTGCATCGGTGCGACGGAAGAAGGCGTGAAGACGTTTTTGCTGGTGGCTGCGGCGATTGGCGGCATCATCAAATACAATGCTTCAATCTCCGGCGCTGAGGTCGGCTGCCAGGGTGAGGTCGGGTCGGCGTCTGCCATGGCCGCGGCCGGATTGTGTGCCGTTCTTGGCGGCACCAACAAACAGATTGAAAATGCTGCGGAAATTGCCCTGGAACATCATCTCGGCATGACCTGCGATCCGGTTGCCGGTCTTGTGCAGGTGCCGTGCATCGAGCGAAACGCTCTGGGCGCTGTTAAAGCTGTAACCGCCGCAAGCCTGGCTTTGCGCGGCAGCGGCGATCATTTCGTACCGCTCGATACCTGCGTGGAAACCATGCGCCAGACAGGCCGCGACATGATGGACGAATACAAGGAAACCTCAAAAGGCGGCCTTGCAGTCAATCTCGTCGCTTGTTGATGTGGTAAAATGATACCTGCAATGCAAACAGCTGCAAAATAACAGGTTTTTTGGTCAAAATTCCAACAATTGGTCTTGACCGGGGCCGGTGGCTCGGCTACATCGCGGCCATTGCATGGCGGCTTGGAATTGGGCCGCTTTATGATTTTGTGACCTGATGCCTTGCAGCCGGGTCATGTCTCCACCGGATTTGAGCTGAACACATGAAAACATATTCTGCGAAAGCCAGCGAGATCGAAAAGAACTGGATTCTGATCGACGCTGAAGACCTTGTTGTAGGCCGTCTTGCCGCGATTGTGGCAACGCGCCTGCGTGGCAAGCATAAAGTTACCTACACCCC
>TARA_R110002049_G_scaffold1355_2_pt1 | contig 21646 bp, 16 predicted proteins | sample TARA_R110002049 | Tara Oceans TARA_R110002049 (sample SAMEA4396941) | marine metagenome | biome: Polar Biome; feature: [SRF] surface water layer (ENVO:00010504); material: water (ENVO:00002006), including particulate matter (ENVO:01000060) such as... | depth 5 m
TCAAATTTTATAATTATCATAACACTTTAAATTATAGTATTGTTTTTTGATTTTGTAGTTTAGCTTAAATACATAAAAAAACTATGAATTCATTAAAAAATAAAACAGCACTTATTACAGGAGGAACTAAAGGAATTGGGTTTGCCATAGCACTCTCATTACTTAATGAAGGTGTTAATGTAGCTATTACAAGCAGATCTGAATCTGCAGCCGATGATGCCGCCAAACAACTTGAATCTGTAAGAAAAACACAAGCAAGGGTTATTGGAATTAAAGCAGATGTTAAGCATTTTGAAAGCCAACAAAACGCGGTTGCTAAGGTTTTAGCACATTTTAATAAACTCGATATTGTCATTGCTAACGCAGGCTTAGGTCATTTTGGTAGTATTGAGGATTTAACTGTTGAGCAGTGGCAAGAAACTATAGACACCAATCTTTCGGGTGTTTTTTATTCTATAAAATCCAGTGTTGACGCTTTAAAAAAATCGGAAGGTTATTTTATTACCATTTCTAGTTTGGCAGGGACTAATTTTTTCGCTGGAGGTTCAGCTTATAACGCTAGTAAATTTGGTGTAACTGGTTTTACTCAGGCGGTTATGCTAGATTTACGGAAACATAACGTAAAAGTAAGTACCATTATGCCAGGGTCGGTTGCTACCCATTTTAATGGAAATACGCCCGATAGTAGTGACTCATGGAAAATTCAAGGTGAAGATATAGGCGAATTAGTGCTTGATTTACTTAAGATGAATCCGAGAACCTTACCAAGTAAAATTGAAGTAAGGCCAACAATGCCTCCAAGTAAATAATTTAATTTTTCACGAGTTTTTTACTGGAAATAAGCACTTGATTAGAATATAAGTTGGTAAGATAAATCCCAGAAGTTAAATCGCTAATATCAATGGAATTCGTTTGAAAATTTGATAGATCAATTGTTCTTATTCTTTTGCCATCAATAGATACTATTTCTACTTTTAAATTGGTGTCTTTTTCGCTTTCTATCTTTAAATTCATTATGGTATTAGCAGGGTTTGGAAACATAGAAATACTTAAACTATTGGTATTACTTTCTATACTTTCAACACCTAAAGTTGTATTGTTAATAGTCCAAGTAACGGTGTAAACATGAATAGTTTCGTGGTTGTCAACCCTAAGAAAAGGTGCATTATCATGCACTACAACACTTAAACTATTAGTGCCTGCAATTAAATCGGTTTCTTCAATAGAAATAGCATCCATATTTGAAGCAAATGAAGTTGAATTTAGAGTCCATTCGCTTTCCAAAGTACTAGGATTTGGTTTTATTAAATTCAATTGAAAATCTAAGGGAAAACTAGGAGAATCCACGGTATTTGAAACAGGAGTAAAAGAATCAATAGTAGAAACAAGCGAATGAATTTTTTCAATCATGCCTTCTTTACAAACTGAGCAAAAAGGCGCTCCTAAAAATCGCATTTTGCATTTTTGATGAGGTCTGTACCATGTTGCTGCTTCTCCAGAGGACCCATAAGGATAAATATTTACGCCATTATAGTTTAACCAATTTTTCCATTTTATTGAACTGGCATTAGTTTCTTTAGTGGTGTTTACAGCCTCTGAAAGTGAACCATCTTCTTGGTAATATTCATCATTTAAATTAAAAAGAGAGTGTCCTAGCTCATGTATTGTTATTTCATTTGCACTAGCTCCTGTAGAGGATACAGCATAAGCGCCACCAGCACCTCCAAATTCTGAAGAGTTAACCAAAATGATAGGTTCATCATAAAGAGGGAAATTATTGGCTAACACGTTATAAATAGTGGCGGAACTATAAGTATAGAGCAACCTATGAACATTTGCTGTATCAAAAGACGCATTAAAATAGGTGTCAACATCCATAATAGGGGACTTTGGTTCAGTTACATCGATAGCTGTTCCCGGATGGTCTGTGCCGCTTTCATTTGAAGGTACTTTTATAGCATAAACATTAAAATAGTCAGCATACTCACTAAACGGACTCTGAGTAAACATGGTATTCGAAAAACTAGTAGCATCAGCGATAAATTTTGAAAATTCAGTAGATTGATACCCTTCACTCAAAATAACTAAATTGATACGATTATCTTTATCACCACGAACCTCAATAGAATCAATCTCAAAAGCTTGTGCAAGAGCGAACTGAACATTTAATAGGGTTATTAATATGTAAAAGTAGGATTTCATTTTAATATAACTCTGTTTTTATAAGTGCCTTAGTGTTTTGTAAACTGTCAATAATTTCACTAATTAGAATCGATTTGGTTTTACTATCCAATTGAAGTCTCAAAGAAAGTTCTCTACTATCTAAATTAATTTGTTTTTTTTCAAAGATAAGGGAGTCATTTACAAATTCAATAACCTGGGATAAGGGATTCTTTATAATGACACTTTGAAGTGGATTAGTATGCTTATCTAATTGTGTACATTTTAAATCGCCAATAGCTCCAATTTTTGGAAACTTATTGTTTTTTAATTTTCCATCGGTGACGATTTTATTTAGAAACGCCATTTGCTTTTTCCCATATTCATTTTTAGAAATAGTATAGTTTAAAAAAACAAGCTTCGGATTGCTTTCAGGTAATTTAGTTTCTTGAGGACTATTTTTTTTAATACCACACGAGAATAAAATAACCAATACCAAGAAAGTCACAGTTATTGAAATAGTATTTTGGGGTGCTACTTTTTTCAAATTGAATAGTATAAAAACTAAAGTAAAGTTAAGAATTTTAACGAATTCAATGTATTCTAAATATACAATTATAAAAAAAAAGGCTTTCAAAAGCCTCTTTTTTATTGGAATTTAACCGTTAAGCAAATCCTTGTACTTGTCTTTGTAACCGTAAAGAACAACAATGTTTAATACTAATAAAATTAAAGCTCCTGATATACTTCCTGGTGCTAATGTAGCATGAAATAGAACGGCGTTTACGGAAACACTCATTAAAATAAGTGCCAATAATGCGCCATATTTGTTAAAAATCAAAGCTAAACCAGCTACAATTTCAACAATGGCAACGAGCATTAATGTTTTAGCACTCATAAGAGCACCAAAATAAGCCTCAGCTTCAGCAGGCATTTCTCCCATTGGCATAAAATTTAAGAATTTGTTAAGTCCGAAGACCAATACAAAAAGCCCGAGAAGGATTCTCACGACCATAAAAACTTTTGAATTCATAATGCTATATGTATTAGTTAGTCAAATGAAAGATAATAAATTAAAAATAAATCTTTCTCTTAAACTTTGTCGAATCTAGGTTGCTATACTAACAAGAATTTAACATTACGAGGAGCTTAGTGACGCGGTAATCCTAATAATTAAACAGATTACCACAACTTTTATAAAAAGTTTCGCGATGACGCTTTTTTATTTAATGTTAATTCGAACACCTTCACTATGGCTGCTAAACTCTGGCGCATACATGCTTTGTATGGTGCTAATACCATTACTCATATTACCTGCATTATTCACTCGTAAATCGTATTCAAAAACATAAACACCTTTTGGTAAATAATCAAAAAAGAAATTCGTGGAGGCATCTTTCGTGCTTTCATAATACCCTAAACCATCTTGCCATTTATATTTTGAAATCACGTTTACAGGTTCTAAACCAGAGGCTCGCATATCTTTCATATGAATAAATTCCATATTTCTGTCGCTTCGTAATTCAATACGAACTCTAACCAGATCACCCACTTTTAAATTTGTGTTGTCTCTGATTTCTGAAATGTCTTCACCCAAATCAGTATTCTGTTTTAAGAATAGTTTCTTTTTTAATTTAAGCGGTGTTTCAGTCCCGATAGCTATCGGGATGATTTTATCCAAATCTTCAAAATACTGCCAGTATAAACTTCCCCAAGCGATACCATCGCCTTTTTTAGTCAATTTAACTTCCCCCATTTCAGGCTTAATTTCTGATGTATTCCAAGACGTTTTGTAATAACCAGTTCCAGCCTCTACTTTTACATCTTCTAATTTAGAAGGTTCTATGATTTGTCCGCCCAAAACCACATCAACCATATCGGTAACCGATAACCAATCGCTACCTTGAAGTAATAAGGCGTAAACAGCTTCTGTGGTGGCTTTAGTGGTTTTCCATTTATTGGTTTGTTTATTTTTAAGTAACCAGATTTTTAAATTATCAATAGTTTCAGCATTGTTCTGATGCATATCAGAATCTTTTCCAATCTCCGAGAATGCTTCTATCATGAGTGCATGTGTTTCAATGGGTGCTTGGTACCAATGCCACGAATTGGTGTTCGATTTCCAATACATACCCAATTCGTCATTGGTAATACTCGTTTCTTTTAACGATTTTAAAATTTTATCAGCTGTTTTGGTATCTTTATTTCTATGGGATATTAGCGCCATTAAACCTTTGGAATATAGCGAACGAGATAGCCAATATTTCTGGATTTGAGTTTGATAATAATTAATGATATTTTCAACTTCTTTTGATTTTTTTATCTCAGGAAAGAAGCTTCGCATATATAAATAGTGCAATTGGGTGTAGCTTAAATGGTCTTTGTTTAAATCTACTTTGGCATCATATTTTCTTATGTCTTTATATTCTTTTATGAATTGAGCATCTAGGTAGTTTATGGCTTTTTTAATCATTTGACTATGAGATTTCTCGTCGCTCGTTCCTCTCTCTGTCGAAATGACATTTAGTTTGGAAAGATGCCCAAAACCAGAAATAATATGTTGGGTGATGTATCTGTTTTCGCGCCCGCCATTAAACCACGCCCAAGCACCAGAACTCATTTGGTTAGCTTTAAGTTTATTTATTGCCGATTGCAATTCGTTATTCATTTTATTTAAATCGAATAATAAAGCGATACGTTTTTTCTGTTCTGTTTCACTTTGCGCATCACGAAGCCAGGGCGTTTCTTGAATTAAAATAGATTTTAGCTCCTCGTTTTTTTCTAAGTTTGAAAGTAAAGCATCTGTATTCCTCCATTGATTGAAGACTTCCTGAATTCTTGGATTTGAATTTGCAATATGACTAGCCAAAGCATTCGCATAATATCTGCTAAAAGTTTGCTCGTTACACTCATACGGATATTCCATTAAATAGGGGAGTGCTTGCACCGCATACCACGCAGGATTGGACGTTATTTCCAAAGTCAGTTTATGGTGTTTTAAAGTTGAAGAGGAGCCTGCACTGAGCGCAGTCGAAGTGTTTTTCAATTTATCCAAAGTGAATGTTCTGGTTTCATTACTTTTTATCCACATCGGCAAGGTTTCGGTAACCAACATACGATTGCTTAAAACAGGTAATGCATTCTGCTCACCATCACTAAACTCACCTGATTTTGCAATGACTTTATATTGAACCGCTTGAACATCATCAGGAATTGATAAATTCCATGAGACTTGGGTATTGCCAGTAGGAGGAACGGTGAAAGCCCCCTCTAACTCCCCCGAAGGGGGAGGACTAGCTTGTTTGCGGATAAGTTTACTGGTAATATCTTTTCCTGAAATGGCATCAGTCAAAATTAAAATAGCTTGACCTGATAATTGCTTATCTGTTAGGTTTGCAATTTTTGTGCTAATGGTAATGGTATCACCTTCCCGTAAAAAACGAGGGGCATTTGGGATTACCATTAATTCTTTTTGAGTAACGGTTGTTAAGGTTTTAGTCGCACTTTCCAAAGTTTTGGTGTGCGCTAATAGCTGTAATTTCCATTGGGTTAAAGCTTCAGGTGTTGTAAAACTGAAACTTATGTTACCCTCTTCATCTGTTTTCAATTGCGGAAAGAAAAAAGCGGTTTCTTGAAGATTTTTACGAATTTTGATGTTATCGAAGTTTGGTTTTTCTGTTATACTTTCAGGTGCATTTGGAGCCGGAGGAGAATTTAAAGTTTCTTTTTTCATTTCTCCATAACCAACAACTACAACTTCATCTAAATCTGAATTGCTAACTTTTGAAAATGCAACAGATTCTTCAACTTCCATTTCATCTTCAACAACTTGAACACCTGCCACACGACCGCTAAGTGCATTTGAAATACTGCTAGTTCCTCTAATCCTAATAGTTCTGTTATTCCCAAAGTAAAAACCAAACCAATTAAAAGCATCATAGTTTTGTTGAGGATAATTTATACTCGTTCTAGAATTATAAACCCTAAAATTTCGAGTACCAAAACTTTGATTGGCATTACTGCGATTGCGTGAATAATAAACAGGATTATTAATCGGGTTAAAATTCCAAGTATGTGGTTTAAATTGGTCTAGAGAGGCATCATACATACTTGCTAATAATTCGGCACTCACCTTTTCATTTTGAGGCCCTTTAATTTTAAAACTCCAAGTTTCATCGGTACCAGGTTGTAATTTGTCTCTAAAGGTTTCAGTTTCTATATCTAATTCTGTTTTTGGATAAGGAACAGCTATATTTAAGCTTCCCGATTGGAAACCATTAAATGCTGCAAAACTATAATGCACTACAAATCCGCCTAAATCCTTAGCTTCAACTGGAACAGAAATAGTTTTTTTGTTGTTACTTAACTGAATAATATGCGTTTTTATAATCTTGCGTTCTTTCTCAATATAAACGGTAACATTCAAATTTTCCGCTGCTGAAGCCAAAGTTAAAATAGCAGTTTCACCAGATTTGTAAGTGGGTTTATTACTGGAAATATTGAATAATTGATTATCGGCTAACGTGTCATCATCGGCACTGTAAAGCGTTGTTTTAATTTCGTCTTTTACCAATTGTCCAAACTTATCTTTGCTTTCCAAAGTGATGAGGTATTGCCCAGACTCCCACTTTTTAATCTTACCTAATTCTAAAGCTTTTGATTTTTCGGTATTAAAATCCTTTTCAAAAACCAAGTCGCCTTTGTCCCAATTAGCGGCATTGTGTTCATCTTTATAGGCATCATGCGGAAATAAATCTTTAAAAGCTTCTTCAGAAAGCTTTTGATAATCTGGTGCTGCCCACGGGCGCTGCCTTAAAACTGAATTGGGCGCTTTTAGTTTATAAATTTTTACCGTTCCTTTTGCTGTCACAAATTCGCCATTAAGATTTTTGGTATCAATATTTATAGTGTGGTCCTTTTTGGTTTTATCTAAAACACCATCAATACTCATATTAGCCACCAAAGCATGATAACCTACATTTACAGTGGTGGTTGCGCTTCGGGTTTCGCCATTTAAATCGGTAATATCAGCTGTGATTTCATAATTAAAGATCGGCAAACTACTTTTCTTAACACTCTGGTCTGGTAGCGCTTTAAAAGTAATTTCAAATTCACCTTTGCTGTTAGTTATACTTTCACCGTGTGTTATTTCTTGAGGTTCACTATAAAAACTGGGGCGGTACCAAAAATACCAACGTGGATATTCCACTTTTCTGTGTACGCGATATACGACTTTGGCATCAGTAATATTGCTTCCCGCATAGGCCAAAGCATGTCCTTTTACGGTAACAGAATCGTTAACTTTGAAGGTTTCGGTTACAGGGTTGAATTTGGTTTCAAATTTGGGGCGTTTATAGTCTTCAACAGAAAAATAGTGTTCGGTAAAAAAAATTTCCTTGTCACCATCAAATTCAATATAATATTCACCGTTTAATCCAGTATTTGGTAAAATAAACTCACCTGAAACTGAACCGTATTCATTAGTCTTAAATTCAAGTTCTTTTATTTCTTCATCATTAACATTATATAACGTAGCATAAACAGATTCGTTAGCCATAACTTCAGATTTACCATTTTTGGTTCTCATCGCAATGCCTTTAAAATATACGGTTTGCCCTGGTCTGTAAATACTTCTATCTGTAAACAAAAACCCTTTGTAAGAGTCTTTTTTCTTTTTCCGCTTATAAAATTGATTCACATAGTAATCACTAAAATAAGCGGTGTCATTTCCATATTTAACTTTGGCTGAAATATTTCTATAGCGGTCATTATCTTTTTCAATTTTTATTTCACCATAAGCGTTGGTTGTGAAATCTTCTCTTTTAATATTTCTGTTGTTGTTTCGAAAGTAGCTTAATTCAACACTTGCACTACTAATAGGTTTCCCATTATTCCTATCAATAACTTGAAACATTTTATAGTCTTCAGTATCGCTTTCAACCAAAGCCAAATCAGTAACTTGAATGGTGCTGAAAGCAAAAGTATCTTCATCATTTTCCAGAGAAGCAAAAACCAAATACGAGCCATTATTTAATTTAGGGACTAAAATTTCGGTGGTATGTGTTTGGTAATCGTTTTCATTTCTTAATGAACTTCCCCAATTTTTATCAGCATCTAATTTTTTAATAAATGCCAGTTGCTCATCTTTTCTATAAATTTTATTGAATTTCTCTAATTGATGCCGCTGCAACTTAAATATGATAAATTGAAGGGAATCCAAGTTTTTATAACGCACTAATAATCGCGCGTTTTTTTGAATTGGAAGAAAATCTTCGGTAGTAATTTGAAGTGATTGTTGCTCTATTTGAGATTTTAAAACGGCACATTTTTCTGCACCTTTGCTTTCTGGGAATTTAGAAATTATATCATTACAAATTTCAATTGCCTCTTTTGCTTTCCAACGATTGTCTTCATTAGTTATTGGCTGGTATTGCTGGCTTTGAGTGTAATATACTGACGCAATTTCAAAATCGTATAAACCAGAAACTTCATGAGATTTTAGTTTCTCACTTTCCGATTTCAAAGCATCCAGTAAAATAGATTCTTTATCACTAAAAGTAGCGTGCTGATTTACAAACTTTAAACGTTCAATATTTACATCAGCTAAGGCAAAAGGTTTTTCATCTTTTAAATGAAATTGAGTTAAATCCTGATAAATTTTAAGGGCGTTTAGTTGTAATGATGTTGAATCTTTGGATTCTATTTTTAAAGTTGAAAATACTCTGGCATCATATAAAAATTCCAGATTATCAATTTCAAATTTATAAGCAGGTTTAGTAATGTTAGTTTCATTTGTTTTATAAAATGCTAAAGCGTGATGATTTAAAAAATCGAATAAGGTAGGACGGTAAATTTTAGAATCTTTTTGAAGATTTAAAAGCACATCATACTTACTTAACGCTTCTTGCTGAAGCATCAAACCACTTTGCAGCGAGTGTTGATAATGCACATGTATTTCGTTAAACAAGGTCTGTAAATCCCAGGTTCTAAAGTCTTCTGTATCTACTTTTTCAGACGTTTTTGTGCGGTTATAAAACTGCCATCTGTTCTGGTTAAAATATTGCCAATATAAATTGGCAAGTAAACTTTCTAAAATATTTTTCGTTGGAAACGTACTCTGTTCAATCTGATTCTTAAAATCATGAATGATATTCAATTGGGCATCTTCTTCTAAAACCAGAGCAAATTTGCTTTTAAAAAGCATGGTTTTTATTTGTTGTGGTGCATTTTTATCTTTTTCGGCTTGTTCAGCAATATCCTCAACAATCTTTAAAGCCGATTTAGGTAAACCCTCAATTTCAAACTGCTCTACTTTTTCCCATAAATCCTCATAATTCGGGTTTTGAGCTTGGGTAAAGTTCGAAAAAAGTATAATCATTAGTAAAGTTAGAGCGTTTTTCATTAGTGCCGAATTAAGTTCAGGATGTGTTTAAGTTTGTTCTAAATTACTGTCAAAAGCCATTCCAAAAAAACAATAAATGAGTGAATGGTTTCGTTGGTTGAGTGAAGTTAGCTATTTTTTAAGTCAAGTAAAAACCGACTACGATAAATTGTAATTATTAAGTAAAGTATTTTAAGAGGTTACATCTGATCCCTAAAAAAATAGTATTTAACAGATGAAAGATTAACTTTGCTTTTTGCACCAAAATATTATGAACACCTTTTTTTACCTACTTTTATTTCCTGTTTTGGCTTTTAGTCAATCAAATCTTAACGATGTAGAAACTCTTTTTCAAAATAAACAATACACAAAAGCTGAAAACCTAATCAATAAATTTCTAGAAGAAAAGCCTAATAATTTGCAAGCTATTGAGCTGTTAGGCGATACTTACGGACACCAAAAAAAATGGGATAAAGCCATATCTGAATATAAAAAACTGATTGAAGTTGATGAAAGCGTTGCCAATTACCATTATAAATACGGTGGTGCCTTAGGTATGAAAGCCCTAGAAAATAAATTTAAGGCGATAGGTTTTATAGGCGATGTAAAATCGTCATTTTTGAAAGCAGCCAAATTAGATCCAAACCACATTGAAGCGCGTTGGGCTTTAGTTGAATTGTATATGCAACTTCCCAGTATTTTTGGAGGCAGCAAAAGTAAGTCGCTGCATTTTGCAGAGGAATTGGAAAACCTTTCAAAGGTTGATGGTTATTTGGCAAAAGGCTATGTTTATGAATATGATGATGAACCCGGATTAGCCGAAAAATATTATAAAATGGCAATAAACGTGGGTGGTTCGCTCACCTGTTTTGATAAACTTACCACGCTTTACGAAAGCAAAAACCAACCAGAAAAAGCCATTGCAAACATAGAAGAAGCGCAGAAAAAGCATAACCGCAATGCATTGCATTATCAAATAGGAAAAGTGGCTGCAGAGTACAATATACAATTGCAAAAAGGCGCGCAGTGTTTAAACACCTATCTTAAAAATTATTCTCCCAAAGATGGCGTTCCAAAAGCTTGGGCGCATTACCGTTTGGCGCAAATACACATGCACAAAAACAACAAAAATGAAGCTTTAAAACACATAGATCTGGCCATTGCCGAATTACCAAAAGTAAAACCCTTTAAGGAACAAAAAGAGAAGATTTTGAAAATTTAGTCGCAGTTTTCAGTCGCAGTCGCAGTTTTCAGTCACAGTCGCAGTCACAGTCACAGCTTCCAGTAAAACTCCGTGTATCTCCATATAAGCTCAGTGAATCTCTGTGTTTCCTCAGTGAGTCTTTGCGTAACTTTTATTGGTAAAAATTCGTGAAATTCGTGTCATACATATTATTTCAGAATTCATAATATATCCATTAAATTTCTTTTCCTAAAATAATTTGGAATTTCCCCCTCGGAGTTTGATATTTGTTTTATGAACGTACATTTTATAGCCATAGGAGGTGCTGCAATGCACAATCTCGCCTTAGCATTACACAAAAAAGGATACAAAATAACTGGAAGCGACGACACTATTTTCGAACCTTCAAAATCCAGATTGGAAGCCAAGGGATTATTGCCAGAAGCTTTTGGATGGTATCCAGAAAAAATCACTACAAATTTAGATGCTATTGTTTTGGGGATGCATGCCAAAGACGATAACCCCGAGCTGTTAAAAGCACAAGAATTAGGACTTAAAATTTATAGCTACCCAGAGTTTTTATATGAACAAGCAAAACATAAAACCCGAGTGGTTATTGGTGGAAGCCATGGAAAAACAACCATTACCTCAATGATTTTACATGTGATGCATTATCATGATAAAGAAGTTGATTATATGGTAGGCGCACAGTTAGAAGGATTTGATGTGATGGTTAAGCTCATTGAGGATAATGATTTTATGATTTTAGAAGGTGATGAGTATTTAAGTTCGCCCATTGATAGACGCCCAAAATTTCATTTATATAAACCAAACATCGCTTTATTGAGTGGTATTGCTTGGGATCATATCAACGTATTTCCAACCTACGAAAACTATGTAGAACAGTTTAGCATTTTTGTAGATTCTATTGTTAGTGGTGGAAGCATCAATTACAATGAAGAAGACCCAGAAGTAAAACGCGTTGTAGAAGAATCACAGAACACCATTAGAAAAATACCGTACCAAACACCAGAATATACGGTTGAAAACGGACAAACACTTTTAGAAACACCTGAAGGTCCTTTGCCTATTGAAGTTTTTGGAGCACACAACTTGAATAATCTGGCAGGAGCCAAATGGATTTGCCAACACATGGGTATTGACGAAGACGATTTTTACGAAGCTATTGCCACTTTTAAAGGAGCAAGTAAACGCCTTGAAAAAATAGCCGAAAATAAAACTAGTGTGGCATATAAGGATTTTGCACACTCACCAAGCAAAGTAGAAGCTACAACCAAAGCCGTTAAAGAACAATACAGTAACAGAGCCTTAGTAGCTTGTTTAGAGTTGCACACCTATAGTAGTTTAAATGCCAAATTTTTAAAAGAATACAAAGGCGCGCTTGATGCTGCCGATGTTGCCGTAGTATTTTATTCATCACACGCCGTTGAAATTAAAAAACTTGAAGAAGTTACGCATGAGCAAATTGCCAATGCTTTTGAACGCGATGATTTAATTATTTATACCAACCCAGACGATTTTAAAGACTTTTTATTCTCACAAAACTTTGAAAATAAAGCCTTGCTTTTGATGAGTTCTGGTAATTATGGTGGTTTGGATTTTGATGCTGTTAAACAGTTGATAGTATAATTTTTATTCTTTCGTTAAACGGTTATGCATTAGTGCGGTTTTGTGTGCGAGGATTTTCCGCAGGAAAATCAGAAGCTAGCAAACGCATAATTAACTTTGGTTTAGCTAAAACTAGCAATTTTTTATATACGGCTTGCACAGTTTTTTTCTTAAAATTCACCCGAAATTATTTGATCCAATTCAATACGTTCTCCGTCTGGTCCTTTCAGAAATATATGTTTCAATTCAAGTCCATGAGTTTGGACCAATCGAATTGGACTAATTATTTCAGCACCTGCGTTTAGGGCTTTTTGCAGTGCTTTATCAATATCTTTAACATCAATTCCAACATGCTGGAATAAAGCAAAATTCTCAATAGTATCCATTGTCTCCACCTCCTTCAATTCAAAAACAAAGTTCTGTCCTGGAAATTTAAGAAATACAATATTGGTTTCAACTTCTTTTTGAGTTCCATCTTCATAAGTCCAAACAATATGTTTTACCTTGTCATTAGTCACTTTAAGATCGAATGCTTTAGTATAAAACTCGACAGACCTTTCCATATCCGAAACTACGAGAAACACATGATTGAATCTGGGTGATAGAGGTTCCTTCGGCCCGCATGAAGTCAAAATTATAGCTAATGTGATTAATGAATAAATATTTTTCATAATGAATTATTATATGGTGAATTGTACACAACTACATGATATGAAATCGTTTTAATGTTTTATATTTAATGTTAAACGAAGGTAGTTGAAATTTTTTTACAAAGTCAATTATTTCAATTTCTCCCTAAAAAAAGCAATAGTCCTATCCCAAGCTAAAGTAGCAGCTTTTTCATCATAGCGAGGTGTGGTATTATTATGAAATCCGTGGTTAACATCTTCATAAAAATGAGCGGTATATTCTATATGGTTTGCTTTTAAAGCGGTTTCGTAATCTGGCCAACCAGCATTAACACGCGTATCTAAACCAGCGTATTGTAATAACAAAGGAGATTTAATTTGTGCAGTTTCTTCAGCTGTTGGTTGCCCACCATAGAACGGTACTGCGGCAGATAAGCTAGGTATTTTAACCGCCATCATATTAGATATCCAACCACCAAAACAAAATCCAACTACCCCTATGTTTCCATTACAATGGTCATGGGACATTAAATAATGATAAGCTGCAATAAAATCTTCTAGCATCTCATTTCTATCACGCTTACGTTGTAAAGCGCGTCCTTCATCATCATTTCCAGGGTAACCACCCAAAGGCGATAAAGCATCTGGTGCCAACGTTATAAATCCTTCAAGGGCTGCACGTCTGCCAACATCTTCAATATATGGGTTTAAACCTCTGTTTTCATGCACTACAACAATTCCAGGTAATTTGCCTTTAGCACCATCTGGTTTAGATAACAAGCCTTTTATGTTGCCTCCACCTTTTGGCGACTCGTAAGTTATATATTCAGAATCTAAGCGTTCATCATCTGGTTTAACTAAAATACTATCTATATAATTTGGTGTAATAAAGCTTAGTAATGAAGAAACGGTAATACCTCCAATAGCATAAAGTGATAATTTTTCAATAAAATGACGTCTGTCAATTTTATTATGGGCATAGTCATCATACAAATCAAAAACGTCTTGATTGATGTCTTCTTTTTTTAATGGTTTCATGTGAATGTGTTTATTTGTTATTTAAAGGTCACATGCAACATCAGCTTAATCATTTTTAGGAGTGATCAAATCTTTAGTCACAGATGTTTCATTATGAATGTTTTTATTGTTTCTGAAATTTACAATATTTATCTTTAGCAAATGCAAGAAAAACCACCATCGTTTTCAATAAAAAATTGGAGTCAAGACGATCAACCCCGCGAGAAGTTACTTTATAAAGGAAAAGCGGCGCTTAGTGACGCTGAATTGGTTGCTATTTTGATAGGTTCGGGAAACAGGGATGAAAGTGCAGTTGCACTATGTAAACGTATATTGGCAAGTGTTGATAATAATTTAAGTGAATTAGGAAAGCTTTCCATTAAACAACTAATGGACTTTAAAGGTATTGGTGAGGCCAAAGCCATTACTATAGTAGCAGCCTTGGAATTGGGAAGGCGTAGAAGAGGTGAAGAGGCTTTAGAAAAAAAGAAAATAACATCCAGTAATTCGGTTTTTGAATTGATGCAACCTATAATTGGAGAACTGCAACACGAGGAATTTTGGATTATTTATTTAAATAATTCCAATAAGGTCATTCAAAAAAACCAATTAAGCAAAGGCGGTATTACAGGCACTTTGGTAGATGTGCGTTTGGTGCTTAAAAATGCCTTAGAAGTTGGTGCTACAGGATTAATATTGGCGCACAATCACCCTTCAGGAACTCTAAAACCAAGTGAATCCGATAAACAAATAACTAATAAATTGAAGCTTGCAGCACAAAGTTTAGATATTAAAGTTTTAGACCATTTGATTATCACAGAAAAAGCATACTTTAGTTTTGCTGATGAATCACTGCTGTGAAAGCACCAAAAAACCAAATACTAAATTCCAAAACGTAAAATATGGAATGATGAAATAATTGGAATTTGTAATTTTTAAAATTGGAATTTGTAAAAAAATGCTTCTAGTTTACACACATAAAATATCGCCCCGTTTAAAATATGTTTTCAGGCATATTTGTACCAGAGTGCTGGGTATTAAGGTGAAATTTACCACTAAAATAGAAGAATTTATTGCCCACGACAGCCTAAAAATGTCATACACCAAACAACAACTTGGTAATGAGTTTTTTATTAAAAGTCATGATATTTTATTTGAGCAAGGTTTAGATGATATTGAAATCCAAATTCAAGATTGGGGGCATACCAAATGCTTTTTTTATACTGGTGAGAAAAGTGCTATTCCGTTTGATATTTTTGCAGCATCCTTCTATATGTTATCAAGATATGAAGAATATTTGCCTCATGTAAAAGATGAATTTGGACGTTTTACAGCATCAGAAAGTTTAGCCTATAAATACGGTTTTCTTTACCAACCAGTTGTAGATATTTGGGCATATAAATTTAAACATGCATTACAGAAGCAATTTTCAGAATTTAAGTTTCCAAATAAAGCCTATCGTATAAAACCCATTATTGATGTACCGTCTGCCTATAATTATAAATTAAAAGGCATTATGCGAACTTTAGGAGGTACAATGAAAGACTTCTTGAAATTTAGATTTAGAAGCTTGTATAAAAGATTTACGGTAATATTAGGCTTTAAGCACGACCCTTATGACACATTCAAATATATAATTAACAGGCAAAAAAACACTAAATTCAAGTTCTTGTTTTTTTTCTTGATAGGAGATTATTCTACTTATGACAAAGCCATAAACCCAAATAAAAAGAAGTTTGTAGCATTAATTAAACATGTAGCAGATTATTGCGATGTTGGTTTAAAAACATCTTTTTTTGCTATAGATAATGCGTCTGTTTTAAAGAAAGAAAAGATTAAAATAGAGGCCATTATTAATAAACCACTAATAGCTACCAGACAGTCTTTTTCTAGACTTAATCTACCAGATTCCTACAGGCATTTAATTGAGCTGGAAATTAAGGAAGATTATACTATGGGTTATGTAAATCATATGGGTTTTAGAGCGGGATCTTGCACACCTTTTTTGTTTTATGATTTAGATTTTGAGATTCAAACACCTCTTAAAATATATTCATACCATATGATGGATTATGCCTTGTTAAATAAGCAATCTTTACTGGATAAAAAGAAAGCTTTAAATGAAATTATATATCAAATAAAGCAAGTTGATGGCGAGTTTGTTCCTGTTTTTCACAATTATACGTTTTCTGATAATAATCGATGGAATGGTTTTAAGGAATTGTTTAATTTAATTTTAGACTCCACAAATGAAGATTGATAATATAACCGATGTGTTTTTTGATTTAGACCATACACTGTGGGATTTTGATAAAAATTCAGCCTTAACATTTAATAAAATATTTAAGTTAAATAATATTGAAGTTGATTTAAATAGCTTTTTGTCTTATTACAAACCTATTAATTTGGCGTATTGGAAACTTTATAGGGAAGAAAGAATAGAAAAAGAAGCATTGCGGTTTAACCGATTAAATGATGCTTTTTTAGCTATGAGCCATAAGTTGGATGAAGATTTGATTTTTAAACTATCTGATGATTATATAACGCATTTAACAACTTTTAATCATTTATTTGAAAACACGTTTGAAATTTTAGACTACTTAAGCGTTAATTATCAGTTACATATTATAACCAATGGGTTTGAGGAAGCACAGCACAAAAAATTATCACAATCCAAAATCATTCATTATTTTGCAACTATAACAAATTCAGAAATGGTTGGTGTAAAAAAACCAAATCCCCAAATTTTCAATTATGCATTAAAGCAAGCAAATACTCAAGTTAATACAAGTATTATGATAGGAGATAGTTATGAGGCTGATATACTTGGGGCTAAAAACATTGGCATGGAAGTTGTTTTTTTTGATGTAAATAATTTGAATATAAATGATGAAATAAAACAAATCAATAGGCTTTTAGACTTGAAGAACTATCTTTAATGTACTAAACAAGTAATTAGTTTCGTTTTTAAATACCTACTATGAAACAAATCCTGAAATATAAAATTTTATTACTCGCTATAAACCTAATCTTTTTTGCTTGCACAAAAGATGTAGATTTCAATCAAATAAACGATTTGGAATTAAATCCTGTTATAGAATCTAGTCTAATATTTTTTGATGAACCTGCTAATCGGTTTTTAGAAAATGGAAATGAGGTTTTAATAACTCAAGATTTTATAATTATAGATATTTTTAACAATGAATTTGTTGTTGATAATCTAGTTAAAGTAGATTTAGTATTTGAAACAGAAAATTCAATTAACCAAAGATTTGATTTACAAATTGATTTTTTTGATAATTCAGGACAATTACAACATAGTTTTTCAATTACTCAAGAACCGTTATCAAATAATAATTACACAGCCGTTTTTGAAGATGACACGCTAGATGCATTAAAAAATACCACAGAAATTGTTTTTACATTAAGGCTATCTCCAGGGAATCCTCCTATTAACGAAACCACACCAGGAACAATAAAATTAAAATCTAAAGCTGTTTTTTATTTTAACATAATTGATCCTATATGAGAAATATAATCATATTATTTTCTCTAGTGTCTGGTATGTTGTTTTCCCAAAACAAGCAAATTTTATATGGCTTTTCAGAAATACCGCAATCGCTTTTACAAAACCCGGGTGGAAAAGTAAAAAACATTGGGTATTTTGGAGTTCCCTTATTGTCCCACATTCATTTTAATGGGGGAACTTCTGGAAGTACTGTTTACGATGTTTTTGCTGATAATGGTGTAGATTTCAATGTCAAACTTCAAAATGCTATTTATAGCATGGATTCAAATGATTTTTCAAGCTTTAACCAGCAATTGGAAATATTTTCAGGCGGGTTTGCTTTTGGCCCAAGCTATGGAAAGCATGAGTATTTAAGTTTTGGTTTATATCAAGAGTTTGATTTTATTGGTTATTTCCCCAAAGACTACGCGGTTTTGGCTTTAGAGGGCAATCAAAATAATATAAATAGGGTTTTTAAGGCTAGCGATTTTAGTGCTACTGCCGAAGTTATTTCTGTATTGCATGTAGGCTATAATAAAAAGGTAAATGAAAAATTCACTTATGGTTTTAGAGGAAAGATATATTCCAATATTTTAAATTTAAATTCAACTCAAAATAAAGGTTCATTTGTTACTAGAGCTGGAGAAAATAACACTTATAATCATATTTTTAATTTAGACTTAGCTTTAAGAACCTCTGGGTTAGCGAGTTTAACTAATGATGATTCAGATTTTGAAGCTAAAGATTTAACCAGTCGCATTTTGTTTGGCGGTAATTTAGGATTGGGATTTGATGCCGGTTTTACATACAATTTAACTGATCAATGGACGTTCGATGCGAGTTTACTTGATGTAGGTTTTATTCGTCATTCAAAAGATATTGAAAATTATGAAGTAAAAGGAAATTATACTTTTGAAGGCGTAAATCCTATCTTCCCAGAATCGGGTAATGGTCAAACAGCCGATGAATATTGGAGTGAAATAGAAGAGGATTTTGAAGAATTATTTAAAGTTGATACCACCACAACAAAGTTCACAACATGGCGGCCAGCAAAGTTTAATGCCTCATTAAATTATGCTTTTGGAAAAAAGAAAGAAAAAGAATGTAACTGTATTAAAGAAGACGTTGGGTATTTAAATGCTGTTGGTATGCAATTATATGTTATTAGCAGACCAAAACAACCCCAATTGGCATTAACAGCTTATTATTATAGAAGATTATTTAAGGGTCTGCGTGCTAAAGCTACTTATACTTTAGATTCTTACTCTTTACATAATATAGGACTTGGCTTATCTGCTCACTTAGGAGGTGCCAATTTTTATATAATGGCAGATAATTTTTTACAATATCAAAACATTTATAACGCACAAAGTGTATCTTTACAATTAGGGTTTAACTATATATTTAATACAAATGAAGACTAAGTTTTTTTCAACACTAATTACATGTTTCATAATAGTTAGTGCATTTTCTCAAACAAATTTAAATGAATATAAATATATCATTGTTCCAAATAAATTTGATTTTTTATCAGAAAAAGACCAATACCAATTAAATTCCCTAACAGAATTTTTATTCAATAAATACGGATTTCAAGCTGTAATGGAAGGAGATAAGTATCCAGAAGATTTGATGAGGAATAGATGTTTAGCTTTAAGATCGGATGTGATTAAAGATTCGGGTATGTTTAAAACAAAACTAAATGTAGTACTTAAAGGATGTAATGACCAAGTAATTTACACTTCCAGACAAGGAGAAAGTAGAGAAAAAGAATTTGCAAAAGCATATACCGCCGCATTAAGAGCAGCTTTTAAATCTTTTGAAGCTGTTAATTATAAATACGAACCAAAAGAGGAGAATGCAGAGGTAGTTTCAGCTTCTGTAACAACTTCAAATAATGAAGTGACCGAAGAAATTCAAAAACTAAGGGAAGAAATACAAAACCTTAAAAAGGAAAAAGAAGCTGTGGTTGTTGAAGTTGAAAAAACTGCTGTTGAAACTCCAGTTATAAAATCTGAATTAATTCCTGTTACGGAAGAAAAAGCATTGCATGAAGTTGATATAGAAGGATTTTCAGATGTATTATACGCACAGGAAATTGAAAACGGATTTCAGTTGGTTGATAGCTCACCTAAAGTGGTTTATAGAATTAAAAACACCAATTTAAAAGATGTGTTTTTGGTTGAAAACAGTAGTGCAATCATATATAAAAAAGGAGACGATTGGGTGATTGAGTTTTATGCTGATAATAATTTAAACCAAGAAACCTTAAATATCAAGTTTTAATACCCATATTTATCTTTCCAGCGTTGTTTTAAAAATTCACGATGCGCATTTTCCCTGGCATTATTTCCAGGGTCGTAAAGCTTGGTATTTTTTATATCATCTGGTAAAAATTCCTGATTGGCAAAGTTGTTTTCGTAGTTGTGGGCATATTTGTAATTATCACCATAACCCAATTCTTTCATAAGCTTAGTTGGCGCATTTCTAATTTCTAAGGGAACCGATAAATTTCCAGTTTCCCTAACTAATTGTTGTGCACTGCCAATGGCTTTGTAAGCAGCATTACTTTTAGGTGAACACGCTAAATAAGTAGCACATTGGCTTAATATAATTCTAGATTCAGGGTATCCAATAGTGCTTACTGCTTGAAAAGTATTGTTTGCAATAACCAAAGCCGTTGGATTCGCATTTCCAATATCCTCACTAGCCGAAATAAGTAAACGGCGTGCAATAAACTTAACATCTTCGCCACCTTCAATCATTCTAGCAAGCCAATACACAGCGCCATTAGGGTCACTCCCTCTAATCGATTTTATAAACGCTGAGATAATATCATAATGCTGTTCACCCGTTTTGTCATAATGTACCGTGTTATTTTGCACTTTTTGCAAAACCGCTTCATCAGTAATTTCAATAGTATCAGCATCAAATGCGTTTACTATCAGCTCAAAAATATTCAGCAATTTTCTAGCGTCTCCACCAGAAAGTCTCAAAAGCGCATTGGTTTCCTTAAGTTTTATCGTTTTTTTAGAGATGTACTCATCATGTTTAATAGCCCGTTTTAAAAGTATCTCTAAATCGTTTTTATCAAAAGCGTTTAAAACATAAACCTGACACCGCGACAAAAGTGCCGAAATAACTTCAAAACTTGGGTTTTCAGTAGTTGCACCAATCAGGGTAATCCAGCCTTTTTCAACGGCTTGCAATAACGAATCTTGCTGAGACTTACTAAACCTATGGATCTCATCAATAAACAAAATCGGATTTTTGGTAGTAAATAGCCCACCACTTTGTTTTGCTTTTTCAATAACATCACGAATAGCCGCAACTCCAGAATTAATAGCACTCAGCGTATAAAATGGTCTCCCGGATTCACTAGCAATAATATTCGCAAGTGTGGTTTTTCCCGTTCCCGGTGGTCCCCAAAACAACATTGATGGTATTAAACCATGTTTTATATGCTGCGTTAAAGCGCCATTTTTGCCAACTAAATGCGATTGACTCACATAGTCCTTCAAAGTTTTTGGTCGTAAGCGTTCGGCTAATGGAGCATTCGCGTTCATGTTGTAAAAATAAAGTAATTTATTCAATTTTTTGCACGTAATCGTTCCGCTAAAGGCCCATTCGCATTTATCTTTCGTGTTTTGAAGTTTATAAAGATAAATGATTGATAAAATACATTCCAATTATATTGACCCGAATTTTATACTTAAAAAGGGACACGAATTTCACGGATTCTCACGGATGTGTTACGGTACTCAGATTGTTTAGTTATTTCGCAGAGGTTCACGGAGCCAGACAAAGATACACGGATTTTTGCTGGCGACTGCGACTGCGACTGAAAACTGCAAACTGAATACTGAATACTGTGTCTCACTAAGGTCCATAAAAATTTTCTCGCAAAGACGCAGAGGCGCAAAGTTGAAACTGAATGTAACAATGCCTCTAACTGTAAACTGAATACTGTGACTGCAAACTGAGTACTGCAAACTGAAAACTGCGACTGCGACTGAGACTGAGACTGCGACTGAGACTGCGACTGAGACTGCGACTGAGACTGCGACTGCGACTGAAAACTGCAAACTGTGTCCCACTAAGGGCCATAAAAATTTTCTCGCAAAGACGCAGAGGCGCAA
>TARA_R110002049_G_scaffold2685_2_pt1 | contig 21629 bp, 19 predicted proteins | sample TARA_R110002049 | Tara Oceans TARA_R110002049 (sample SAMEA4396941) | marine metagenome | biome: Polar Biome; feature: [SRF] surface water layer (ENVO:00010504); material: water (ENVO:00002006), including particulate matter (ENVO:01000060) such as... | depth 5 m
GATACAATGCCTAATATGACAATCCAGATAGACGGTGCCGCCCTAGAGGCAGCAGGAGGACTTACTAGCAAAAACCTTGCTATCCTTATGAACCGAACACTAGTCGCTAGAACTCATAACATTAAGGAATTTGTTGCGAAGTGCGAAGATAGTGCCCATTGGTTAAAGGATATGCTAACTAACCCTAACAGTCCCCTACAACGTGCCCCAGAAGATAGTTGCGTAAAGATTATCACTAAATACTCCTACCGACTTATGCTAAGACTAAAGAGTTTTGACAGGGAACTAGCAGTCGCTGCCCTAGACAAGATTAACGAAGTTGCCCACGAAGTCCTAGACAAGGGCACAGATATGTGCGAAGAAGGACGCTCTACTGAGGGTGAATACCTAGTATTCTGTAAGAACATACAGGGACTAGTAGAGGGTAGCAGGGACTTTGTTAAGGAGGTTGACGAGAAAGGTTGGTGGAACGATGCTAAGGAGTTGCTAGAGTGGGACATCGGTGAGATAGAGGAAGAAGAACTAACACCGCAAGAGATATCAGCACTCGGTCTCTAATGCCTTAGACACTACTAATGCTATAATTCATCGTTTTTTATGGGCACGAATTGGGCACCGCCCAATTTCTGTTCGCATTTTGCCGTTTTTAACAAAAATTGGGTATTTTCTCATTTTAAAAAATTGCTTTTTCTGGGCGGATATATAATTAAGCACATACACACACTACAATGCCTACCAAACAATACAAATGCCTAATCATCCCCCAAGAAGGTGCTGGTGCTCCCTACCTAACTGATTGGATGGAGATGACACTAGAAAATATCTATGAGACGCTAAATACTACTTACTATGGTGCGTGGAGTGCTTCTAAGGTTAAGCGAGACATTGTCTTTGAGGAATGCCCTATGGCAGACGCTATTACTGAACACCCAAAGTGGCGTGGCGACGCTAACTTTGCTGAGGAACTTGGCGAGCAACACGAGTTTAACACCACCGTCCGCTACCCTGCTTATACAGGTGAGAGCGACCACTCTACCTATATGTTTCTAAGGGGGCACCTAATGATTACTATGACTGAGAACTTTGTTAAGAAATACCTAGACGATATTGTTGCCGCCCAATAATTGTTTGTTCGGTGTCTTAACTAAAATTGGGTATTTTTGGGACATAAAAAATTGAATTATTTTATATTACTTAACAATGAGCATACAAGACCTAATAATGGCACACCTACAAGCACTAGCAAACCACTCAGAATTTAGCAACGTTAGCAACTACAATTACGCTGACGCTAATAAGTCTCACATCTACCTACAGGATAGGCACCTAATCCCCCACTCAGAACTCTACTCTATCCAAGCACAAAACACCTATGCTCTAATGAAAATGATAGACGAAGCGATAGAGACTGAGTGCTACTGTATCCACTGGGAAGGAGCAGGATACTTCATTAACGAGGGTAGAATAGAAGTAAACACGCTACATAAGAAGGCAGAATTTCGTAAGCAGACCCTAAAATCATTCTTTGACAAGCACATTATTCTCTGTATAAATGCGTAGCATTATTCTTACCTAAAAAAAACAGGTAATTAGTAATTTGTCCCTTTGTAATTATTTTTTTTTTTTGCGTGAAAAAAAAGTTTTTCGTTTGGTGAAACTCCTGTTTACCTAAAAAAAATAGGTAATATCGGTAAGATTTTCTTAGCAGTTATTTTCTAATATAATTGTATACAATGAAGAACTTTAACCTAATTTCTCCTAAAGGTAATGGTAGTGAATATACTATTCGTTTTCAAGACCCCATTGTTATTGGTAAGAACTCCCAGATAGAATTTAAGTTTGCTGAATTAGAGCGTGCTGGGGAGGTAGTATTTACAGAAGACCAGAGCATTACTATTACTATTGACGCTGTTGATATGCTACCAAGAATTAACACTACTGACGGCACCTCTCCTAACAAACCATACGCTGCCAGAACTGAGAGCACTAAAACAGTTAGTATACCAGCAGGTGTCTACTCATACAACGAAATGTTAGCACAACTAGATAGTGCTATGAACCTATTTGCTGTTGACCTTGTGGGTGCTTACGAAGGGTTTGCTATTAACACTGATGCTAATGCTGATACCCAAACTGATATTGGATTTGGTCTATCATACGGTGGCACTTATAACACTACACGCCTAAATAACAGTGTTCAGGCAGTTGACTTTGAGAATAATATTAGCAAAAATCTTACTATTGGTGAGTATAATTGTAATGGCGGCGTAGCAGGCACAGTAGATAGTGCTTGTATGGTTAGCGGTAAATACATACATAGATACTTACTTAACCCAAAAGACCCCCTACCTACTTACGAAAATGCTAACTACATACTCCTTAAAGGCACTAAAACTACTAGCAGTCAGGCAGGGCACATTCAGTTTGGACTTTACAATAAACCCACTTCACAATCTCTAGGCACAGATACTAACAGGTTATTTGCTAACGGTGTCAATGCTGCTATCAACCCTGTTAATAGTGATGGTAGAAATGGTGCTCCTACTACTGGTAATAAATACCTACCAGTTTATTGTGGTATTAGATTAGCACCTTACGGCGGCAACCTAGAAGTATTTGTAGGTAGAAAAGGAGCAGCACCTCCAGTTAGTGCTGGAGACCAAATAAGAGATTGGACTAACGCTTTTGAACCAATCCAGCAGACTACCGTTTTACACACAGTTAGGGTAGCAGATTTGTTTAGTGATAGTCAATGCCCCTACATCTTCTTTCAGTTATACCAGACACCAGAAGCAAAATCAGATACAAACCAGAGTTATTTTAGGGTAATAGCACTAACTGATGACCCAACACTTACACAGGATTATGGACAAAAAATTGTCTACGATAGTAGATTACATAACTATTGGTTGCCATCAGCATTAGAAGTTGCTACTAATGGCACTGTCTATGATAGTGCCGCGAAAGCAGAAAGTCAATTACCCTATCAACCTGTATTTGGTTTCTCAGATAATGGTGATGGTTGGTCTATTGCTTACCCAAGAATTACGGATATAACTGCTAGGGCAATCATAACTGATTACCAATTGGCATTCTCACAGGAGTTAGGAGAAGCACTAAATGTCCCAGCAAGTTCTACCTCTACTGGCGATGATTTTACACTAAGTAGTATTAAACCTACCTTTGCCCTACCAAGTTCTATCACGCCAAGTTTTTACACCTTTAACGCTAGATACAACTTGTTTCACCAAAGTAATATTAGCAACCCTTGGAAGAGAGATAGTTATGCCGTCTTCATAGACTTGCCCTGTAATAATTATAAGAACTTGAGTTCTAAAGTTAACGGCGGATTTAGAAAGAGTGTGCTAGCAAATATCCCAGCACCATTCGCTAGTAATACCCTGATAGAGGCGGACAATAGTAATAACAAAATCGTTGCTGTTTATGAACCATACCAGTCAGTAAAGAGCGACCTTCTAAATAATGAGATAACAGTTAACTCATTTAAGATAACTATTTTAGATATGAAAACAGAATTGCTCGCTAAGCAGTTAAGTTCTTCTACTATTAACTTTAGTATTTTGTGTAGCGATTGTGCTGATAAAAATAAGTAGTTATTTCTTTTTCTTCTTAATAAAAATACTCTCTATGTCTCTCTTTTTATTCTTTCTTTCTGTAGCGATAATTTTATCACTAAGAGGGTTCTTACCTAATACGCGTCCTATGGCAACTGCGTCCTTAGATTTTAACTTCTTAGACTTGTCCATAACAGGGGTGCTAAGTTTTTTTTTCTTACTAGGCATATAAATTACAGTAGAATTTTTTTCTAATACCTATTTATACAAATGGCATCCCTCCAAGAACTCACTAATTATGAGGCAACTTCTCCTGACAATGTTATGGATGTAAGAACTGAATTTTTAGAACCAATCCACTCCACAGGCAACACAATGAAGCACACATTTAGAATAGATACTATGGGTTTCTTAGACAAGAACACCCTTCTCTGTTTTAAAATGAAGAACGCCGCTGCTAACTCTAATTTACGTGCTAACACATTTAACGGAGTATTAGGGGCAATCAAGCGTTGCCGCCTACTCTTTGGCGATTTTGAAATCCAAGACCTTGATAACGTAGGTATGTGGGCGACACTTAACCACCTACTTAAGATGAGACCAGATAGCAGACTTAAGAAGATGGGACACTATCTCTCTAACCAATTACACACACAGGTTTTAGAAGAGGCAGACACTAGCATCTCAGCGGCAGGTGGTCTCGGTTTAACTGGTCAGATTTATCCTAACAATGCTACATCTGGTATTAACTATGGTCTATTTGACAACTCCGATGGGACTGGCGGTGGTAATGTTGCTATTAACTCTTTTGCTATTAGCAATGACGTTGATGATAATATCAAGGTTGCCATACCACTTGGTATGCTAGTCCCAGCATTAGAAGATAGAAATATCCCTCTATTCTTGTTCACAGATTATAAGGTTTTCTTTGAAGTAGAATTTGAAAGTCAGTCTAGTTTATGGTGTAATGATATCGCCAAGAATGCCTACAACGCTAACGGCACCCTCGCTGCCGATAATGGGGCGGTATCCTTTCACGAAGTAGAATTGCTAATTGATTACCTAATCTTCCCTAGCACAGTTCAAGAGAACTATAGACAAGAAACACAGAGTGATGGTGGACTTACACTAGACTTTATGAATGTAGTATCAGTAGACAAGACTATCCCAGTAGCAACCGCTAACAATAAACAGCAGATTGAGCACCGCATTAACGCCGTTGATAGCGAACTCCACTACTTACAGCAGATTAAGAAACTCCCAGCATCTGCTAACGGTTGGGAGCGTGTCCTCTTAGACCAGCGTTCTAACGGTATCACTAGACAAACTGTCCAGTATAACATTAACGGTGTAAATGTTTTCCCTGAACCACTATTCTCACCACTCCAGCACTATAACCAGTTGTCTTACAACTTAGGACAAGACCTCCAGTTAGACAAACCATTCTTCTGTAAGGATGTTAACACTTGCTCCTGCCTACTCTCACCACCATCAGGACAGTTATTGGGTAAATTTAATGTGCTAGCACTAGACCTCCAGACATCACACGGCGGCGGTATGATTAGAGGCAACGGCACTATGATTGGTAATTATCCTATCCGTGTAATCTACGAAAGAACACCAGTAGCAGATGTCGCTAGTGAAGGACAAGGCACACCTAATGCTTGTGAGACTGAAGTAGGTGTTATGGATGTTAACTATTTCGTAGGACAAACACGCCTAGTCAATGTTATTAGTATGCCTAACGGTGGTATGAACATAGCAGTTAGTAATCTTTGATTTGGTTTACCTAAAGATAATTCATTTCTTTCTTTATTATATATGTCAAGCATTTACATAGACGCTAATGCTGCCAATGCTAAAGTTATAGACCCGTTGACTAATAATAGATGGGAGTATCAGATAAATGGAGGACTACAATTACCTACTGGCACTAGGATTTCAGTTGCTAGTTCATTTATAAATCAGAAGGGTATTGCTGGTGGTTCTATAGAGATAGACGAAGATATAGAGGAGGAGTTAGTTTATGGTTATTATATGAGTGATACTGCTTACAGTGTGCCAACTACTGGAGACCTAATGGACTTAGATGATGATTTCAACGATGGAGAACAGCGTGTAGGTCTTGACTTAGCAGCACCATTTAACTTTGTCCAAAACTACCTAAACCAATTTATTAGTGAGGGTGAAACTGACTACAATAATGCTAAGTGGGCACCAGGATATGCTAGAGGTAGAACCGAAAACCCTATGCCTTTAATGACAGTTGTTAGAACTGAATACCCAGGTGGTAGTAGATATTTTAAACAGCAAAGTGCTAATACTTATGAGACAACTGGTTGGAGTTATGCTGTGCCATTACTTAACAAGTCTACTCTTAAAATCCCTAAGGGTATTTATACGCTACAAAGACTAGCAGATATAATTACTAAGCAGTTAAATGGATTAGAACTCCCTGACAATGTTGCTAAGACACAATTACAGAAACAGAAAGAGGATGGTGTGTTTAATGGCGTGTTAACTAATAGAAATTTTGCTAGACAAGCACGTGTAGAACACTCACAGCAGGGGTTTTCTGGTATTAACCAAACCTACTTTGACCCTACTACTGGCGAACAAGCAAACACTACCGAAAACTTTGATTGGGTTGGTGGTATGTCAGTTAGAAATCATTACTTTCCCTTAGGGTCAACTCAGCAGGTAAACAATATTGTTAACTATGAACAGGTAGGCGATGGACTAAGTTATAGTGCTCCAGTTAATTACGCCCTAACCACGGCACAATATGACAACTACATTAGTGGAGAGAATAGTAATGCGGAGCAGGATGTTTTAAACTATATGAGAGATAATGTTAGAGCACTTACACCAGATGACGATGTGCTACCATCTGTATTTGCTGTTAGACCAAACTTCTTTACACAATCTATAAACTACATAACGGACGATAGAGATAAGGTATTGTTAGCACCTAAATACAATGCTACTGGCACTGGGTTTAACCACTTTAATGATAGCACTACACGATTTGCCCCATCATTGTTCTGCTGGAGGAGTGATATATTAGCAAACGAAATGAATTTGTATACAGGCAACCACTCCCAATATTGCCACGTATTTGAGAACAATAGTGTTATACCTGCTGTAGCAATTACTAACTTTATGGGTGAAGGTAGAGGAGAAATACCTAACACTATGTATTTTAATAGTCTCGCTAAGGCAAACGAAGGCACCCCACCAGCGTTATTTAATTACCAGAAGCAAGCAGACTTTGCTAGATTTGAACACACTAACAATTTCCCAGCGAATGCTATGACTATTGGCACTACTAATTTTAGTATTACGTTTGACGATAATGATAGGACTAGTTTATTTAGTCTAGAACATCTACACGAACCAAGACGTATACCTACACACGATAAGTTTGGTAATAAGAATGATAAACCATCTATGGAGTGCTACTATGTCCAGAGAACAGTAGATACTAACCAAGATATAAACACATTAAAGTATCCTGATTTACCAAGCACATATCCTAATTTATTTTACTACGAGCAAGCGGCAGATAATAACCAAGTTCAAGCAAATGTGGGTCTAGTAAACAACAATCTTAATACCATAGCACAGAGACTTACTGGAGTAATGATGAGAAATTTTGCCTTTAGCACTGCTAAGAAACTTAGAACTATAAAAAAACCAGATAATAGAATTGCTAACGTTGATGACTTCTTAACATTTGACGACTTCTTTAACACAAAAGCAGAGGCAAAGAGTGCTTGGAATACTACCCTTTGGGCAAGATTAGGTTTTACTTATGAGCAGATTTGTTCTCAAGATAGTTATGAGAACGTTAAATTTTATAACCGAACCAAAGAACAACTACCAGGATTTACTACTGATGCTGGTGTATCTTCTAGTGTTATCCCTATGATTTCTACCCAATATACTAATGAGAAAGCAAAGGAGACACCTGATATGGGGGTAGAAACAGACCTTAACTCAGGTGTCCAATACTTTAACAATGCCGATATGAATGTGCCTAATAGACACGCTGAAGCAGTCTTTATCCCTAACCCAGGTGGCGACCCTCCCACTACCTCAACCATTGGACGTGTCTACCAGTATCAGAACTCATTTTATGACTATGCTGTTATGGGTATGGTAGAAACTAGTGGTAAACAAATCCAAGCAAGAGCACTACCACAATTAAGTAAGCACGGATACTTTCTAATCACTAGCAACATTGGTGGTATGACTGATGTAGTTAATGACGGAGACCCAGTTATATTGTTAGACACCGTGCCTAAGAGTAATCTAGCAAACCAAGATTTTATATTTAATAGAAATGATTTAGTCCATACTGTTAGCAATCCAATTACAATTAACTCTATTAACATTAACATTCTAAACCCAGATTTGTCTAATCCAACCCTTGCTGGAGACAGTAGTGTGCTAGTTAGAATAGACTATCCGCTACCCAGAGAGACAGTTATTAGACAGAATGTTCTAGATAATCAGGTAGTTTCGGTTATTGGTAATGAGGTTGCCCAAGCAGAAAAAACATTAGGTAAGAAATAATTTCTAAAGTTAATATATACACAAATGCCCCCTAAGAGATGTCCACCGTGTCCACCGTGCTCCTCTAAAGCGAAAGCGGCACCTAAGAAACGTGCCCCACGTAAGAAAGCAGCACCTAAGAAAGGTGTTGTAGTTAAGAAGGTTGGTCAGAAATGTCCACCTAGTCATCCAGTAGGCGTCATTAAGCACACTAGTAGTGGCGTCCCAGTTAAGAAACATTGCCGTGGTAATAGAGGCGGTGCTGCTGCTTCCGCCTCCACCACTGGTGGTAGAGTAGGACAGACCAAAGGTAAGTTAAGTGCCGCCGTATTAGCAGGTATTGGCAAGGCACCTGCTAAGAAGCGTGCTCCACGTAAGGCAGCGAGCAAACCACTCATTATGTCATTTGACCAGAGCGGTAGAATTACAGATGCTAAGGGTAAAATTGTTAAGCGTGCTGCTAGAGAACCAGCAGGCGGAAGATTTGGAGAAAGAGGCGTCATTAGTGTAAGAACACTAAAAGGCGATATGGGAACTAAGAAGGGAGAACCAAAAAAAATTAAGGTAAAAGTGCCTAAGAGAAGAGTAGGTCAGAAGAAGGGTGCCCTTAGTGCTGGTATTCAGGCATCACTTGCTAGAGCAAGAGAAGCAAAGGCACGCAAAACTAACCCATCATCTGGATACGCCTAAATTTTGTATTTCTCGTAGATATTTTTGTCTACTTGACGTGCTTTTCTCCCTAGCAGAAAACTCGCTAGGCGAGCACGTGCCCACGCTTCTGCGGATGTGTTTGGTCTAGAACCAGAACTGTAGTAAGCACCTCTACCCTTGGATAATACTTGTTTTATCCCTTCTCTTTTTAGTAAATTTTTGCCGATGAATTCGTCATTAGTTATCTTAGTGCCATACTTTTTCTCAAAGTCAGCAGTGTGTCTACTACGCTTAGAAGGTGGAGCAGATTTCAGTTTAGGTCTGTCAGTGCCTTTCTTGATAGAGGATACTTGTTTTGCTTTGTCTACCTTAGACAGACCTTTAGGCACATACTTCTTAGGTAAACCAGTCTTGCTGTCCTTAGGAACTCTTGGTAATTTTTTATCCATATATTATATAGCAGAAAAAATGGCAACGCTAACTGAACTTAAAGCAAAGGCGAAGAAGTTAGGCGTAAAGGGATACTACAAAATGTCCAAGGCAGAACTACAAGAACGCCTTAAACCTAAGTTAATTAAGGTAAGAAAAAAGAAACGAAAGGTAGCACCTAAGGAGAAAGTCCAGAAACCTAAAATTTCATTAGACGACCTTACAGAGGACAAAACACAGATAGTGTCAGAAGTGCTAACAAAGGCAGTTAAGAATATGACCTTTAAGCAGGCAGCAAAAGTAGTAGTAGATTTTGTAGTGAATGCTCTTACATCAGGTGGTATTTCAGGGACTGATTTAGACAGGGATAGAAACCTTGTTAGAGCAATGGCACTAATGAAGTTAAATGTATTTACGGTAAATAATCTAATAGAATTAGAGAACTATGAGAGTTATTACTACGATGCTACCGCAAACGCTGAGATGGCGACTGACGATAATGCTGTCTACCAATACGATAGCAGTGATACAGCGGCGATTTCAGCACCAGTTATGCTAAGGGGTGAATTTACTAGCGAAGAGCGTGAGGTGCTAGAAAGGTCAGATAACCTACAGGAGGTATTTAACGTCTGCTACGGTGTGATATTTCAGAACAGTTTTGCTAATGAGTATGATAACGAGACAGATAACCCTGAAGACCCCTATGAATACCTATACAATTTTACTGGTAATACACTAGATAGCGACGAGAATAAAGAGTATATGCCCTACGGTGAAGTTAGACTACAAGATGCTATTGCTGATTATATAATTAAGGATATATTGGGTAGAGACTTAGAAGACACTGACAATGAGATAACAGACTTTGATAGTTTAGATGATGCTGTGGATAATGGCGATATACCCCTTAGCGATATTATTAGTGGCATTAGTCTAATGGCGGTAGGAGACGCAATAGAAGAAGAATTCCCTATCTATGGTTCTCCACCGAATATAGACGTAGACACCGAGACCTTAGCAAGAAATTTAGACGCAGAACAACAAAAAGACCTATTTGACGCAGTCCAGACTGTTAGGGATGATGAGGGTGATTACTTACTAATTATGGATGACGATGATATAACAAGGATAAAACAGTCAATAGAGGACAGGGGTGAATGGATTAGTAATTTGCCTAGGTTTGCTAACCTGCTTAGTGGTCTAGTTTATGGGTATGTAGATAGCGATGATATACAACAAGATGTCTATGATGTTAGCGATGAACGCTACGTTGACTACTATGGATTTTCATTTACTAGAAGAGAATACATAGACGGTGATGAGTATACAGTTGCTAGCAACAATCGTCTACAGGATATCCTTAGAGAAATGAACATTAAGCAATCTGTCATAGACGCAGGTGCTAAGTTAGACGAAATTGCTACCCTTCGTGTCTCACAAGGTGAACCAAAATTTAATGTTTAGTAATTATATACTAAATGCCAACCTTTGAAGTAATCGTAGGTAAGAAAGTTATACCAATAACTGCTAGAACCAAAAAGGATGCTCTGAAGCGAGCAGTCCAGAGAGTATGTCCTAAGGATGACAAGGGTGAATTAGAAGCGACACCTAGTAATGTGCTACAATCAGAGAAGGAGTTGTCTAGGGACATCCTACCAGAGTTAGAAGACGCATCTAAGGATAGTGGGGTAAGTTATACATTCACTACGCTAAAAGCGTGTATGTTTTTCTTACGCTATGATGCTATGCCCCAGTTAGTTATGTGTAGTGATGAGGACTTTATAGATACTATCATAGACTTCTCCGAATATGTCGTTGACAAGTATGACGGTAAGCAATCACCTGCTTATAGTAGAAGTGCTCTTGCTAAAAACCCAGAGAAACGTGTAGCGTTTCTTACCTATTGGAATACGTATTACTTAGAATACTTTGACCCAGAGGGATTAGAAGGACGCCTAGATATTACCACGGAAGATATAGAAAAGAAAGCGAGAGTTAAGGTAGCAAAGAAAGAGGTTCGTAAAACTAATAGACCTGACATACCCAAACTTAGAACACCAAGTCCAGAACCTACTGCTAAGGAGATTGATAGACGCCGTGAAATTAGATTAGAAAAAGAAAGACAAGAAGAATTTAGACAGAGATTAGGCGAAGAAGAGAAGAAAGCATTAGAGGAAGTCCGTGAAGAAGAGCGTAAAAACATAGCAGTAGCAAGAGATGAAGAGCGTAAAAAATTAGCAGAAGCAAGAGCAGAAGAGCAAGGCGACTTAGGCAGCGAGGATGCTGTTTTGCTAAATAAATTACTAGGATACTTTAACGTAGATGGTAGACCATTGATACAGAAACACAAAGAGTATGAACTAGAAACTAGAACTAGTAAAGTAATAAACGGCAGAACGTATACATATCAAGGTAAGAATTACTTTGAGACATTTATGTTTGCTACCGACTTAAAGGAAATGAGGGCAGGTGGTATGGGTGGAACACCTAGATTTAACCCTGTTTATAGACAAGTGGAGGACGGGAGTAGGGGTAGTTATCTAGGTGAGGTAGTAGAATTTATGCCAAGGTTGAATGAAGAAAGAGACAGGGAGATAGAAGATAAACAGGCAAGAGAAAGGAAAGAGTATGATGAGGCAGCATATTTTAATACAGCAGATGGTCTACTAGAGGATAATAAAAGAGCAAGAGATGAACTAATACGAAAATTAGATACAGGGATTTTTCAGGAAGAACCACTAAATAAACTAATAGGCGTATTAAACGAAGAGTATGATATAATAGCAAATATCAGGAAGGAACGTGGTGAATTACCAGTGTTAGGACTATCAGGATTTATAGAAGACAGATTGCTGCCAGGTGTTGAACGACCACTAACTTATGAGGAAGGATTAGACTATAGAATGCCAGGAGTAGTTGATTATATATTAAGCAATGCCACAAGAGAAGAATTAAGAGCAAGAAGAGAAAAAGGAGATGACGGAGTTGGAGCAGTAGAACAATTATCATCATTAGAAATAGAAGAAAGAGAAAGACAAAGGGCAAAATCACCAGAACCAGTAGCAGCAGAACCAGTGCCTGAGGAAGTAGAAGATAGGTCATTCTTTGAAGGTATGGCATCTCCTAGTCCAGCACCTAGGTCTCCGACGCCAGCGCCAGAACCAGCGACACCAGCAGCAGTGCCAACACCTAGAAAGAAAGTAAGATTAGCAAAGCGTAAAATAAAGGCAGGTAGAGCAACTGGCGAAGGCACTAAGCGACCAGCGGTAGCAGTTAAGGATATACCACAAATATCATCGCTAACTGAAGAGGAGAGAAAAAGTGCTAAAAAACTAAATCCCATTCTAATTAAGGCGAAGCGTGGATATTCTAAACTATATCCAGTAGTCCATAAACTATCTGATAATTTTACTTTGACTAAAGACAAACTACCTGCTGGTGGTGGTAGGTTGTTTGAACTATATAAAAACAAGTTTGGTAGTGAAGACACTAAATATAGTAAGACACCATTAGCATTACTAAATCTATTCGCATTAGAAGAACAATTACTAGGCGTATACCCTGACTTAGACTGGTCTAGCGTCTCCGAGAATGAAGCAGGAAAGGAAGCAAGTAAAAACGAATTTCAATACTTAGACAGAACAGATAGATTAGGAGAGACAATGGGTGCTGCTAAAGCGGCAAGATATAAGGCAGCATACGCTAAGTTATTAGAAGATACTAGTGCTATAGATACTACGGACGACCAGTTTAGAGCAGCACTTGCTGACTATGACAAGGAAGAATATGAATTTGGATTTACCCCTGCTTTTACTAAGAAATACGACATACAGCAGTCTCCTTTAGGTGGATTTAGAGGTAAGGGGGATGCTGGTTATGGAGATACAAGAACCTTTGAGGAGATACAGGCACAAGCGGCGAGAGAACTAAAAGAACAACAAAAAAAGCAAAAGGCATACGAAGCATCATTAGAAGGTAAGGAAGAAGCATTAAAGGAAGCAAAGCGTCAGACGGTAAGAAGAATAAAACAAATAAGAGAAGCAGAAGCGGCATTGGAGACAGCATCTAAGATAAAAAAACCTACTAAAAAACAGAAGAAGGAGATAGCAGAATTTACGGAAAGTTTAGAGGAAAATAGACAAAGAGTAGAAGACCTTAGTGAAGATGTAAAACAATTAGAAAAGGAAATTGCCCCATTAAGAACTGCGGCAATTATGAAACAAAGAAAGGCAGAAAATGCTGCTAAAAAGCGTTAAGTCTTCCCTAATAAAGCACTAGGGTCTATAGCAGAACCCTCACTAGCAGTGGGTGCTTTTGCTAGTAAATCTTGAGCGGATGGTGGATGGTCAGATAGTCCGTGGAATAGTGAGTATAAACCAAGACCAGCACCTGCTAATTCGCCTACAATTGGTATGGCGTCTAGTGCTCCAAATCCTGCTGCTTCTAGTCCTTCGGTGCCTATACTACCTGCTACTTTACTAGCAGCATTGCCTGCCTTAGCGGCGGTGTTAACAACCTTACTTGTATCTTCTCCTATATCAGCAGCAGTTTTAGCGGTAAAACTACTACCTAAACTTTTAGGTGCTGGGTTGCCAATATCACCGCTAAGGTCGTCTCCTTGTAGACCCTGTCTAAAGCGACCAGATACTAGTTTAGTGTTCTCAGGTTGTGCGTGTAGTGCTGAACCTGCTTCTGGTTCTCCTAAGCGGTCTGCTGGTGTTTCAGTAAATCTGCTACTAGCACTGTATTGTTTCATTTGTGTATCGGTTAGTGGTGTTTCTCTTAAATCTGCTTCATCGGTGTCTGCTTGTTGAACCTCAGTTCTGCGTTGGAAGGGTGCTTGTCTAGCACCTCGTTCTACTAGGTTTTTAAAACCTTGCCCCGTTCTAGCGTTTGGGTTTGCCGCTTGGTCTACCTCTGCTCCCGCTGCTGCTGCTGGTTCTTGTGCTGGTGCTGGTGCCGCTTCTACTGGTGTGCCCTTAGCATTTTCGGGGGCAGATGTTAGTGGTTGTGTCTTTGCCGCAGCACGAGACGCCGCTTGCTTAGAGTATCCACGGTAGATTTTACGCCCTTGGTGAAATGCTCCACTTAATGTGCTAATAGCACCAGCACCTGCGTTATAGTGGTCTAATACTTCTTGGTATTTTTCTGCTAATCCTTGTGCTTTTTGACTAGCACCAACTTCTTCGCGTTCTTGCCCTGCGTCTATATTGTTTTTTAAATTATTAGCGTGCTCTTGTAATAGAGATATGTAAGACATAGTGTTATACAATAGTAAAATAAAAAAAATCTATCTGGGTAAACATTGGTTAGGAACCCCACGTCTTTTGTTAGACACCTTATCACTTACACCGCTTGGCGACGGTTCTACCAGCACCTCTTCTACGACCGCTTCTAGCACTACTGGTGCTAGCGCTAATGCCTTCTTTAGTGCTTTCGCCTCTCTTGCTTTTGCTAGTTGTGCCTTTCTTTTCTCCTTTCTTTCTAACAGTTCTTCTTCTGTCAGAACTTTCTTCACTTTCGCTACTTTCTTCTGTGTCGCTTTCTTCGGCATCTGTTGATACATTATCGTTAGATTTTTCTTTCTTAGACCAAACCAGTTCATCAAAGTTTCTATACATCTCCATATTAGGCACGTTCATATATGTAAAGTCCCAATCCTCCTTACGTGTGTCCTTAAACAAGCGTAGAAACTCCTTCTCATCTCCCCCCATAAATGAGTAATCATCTGCTATCTTTTTCAGTTCTGAGTGGGGTAGTTCTCCTAGTAAAAAGAACCCCTGTATCTGATTACGTAGCGTGGATGTAAGAAATTTGTAATACTGTAAGCACAGACCCACGCACAACCTACCCTCAGTTTCTAGCACCTTAGAACCAATATGCCTATATCTAGTTATCATACTAGTAAATGCGTCCCTACCGTATTTGTTCTGCCTAATACCCTTCTCACTCATAGCATCATCAATCAGTAGCAGATACTTTCTATCTTCTTTGTCCATTTCTATCATCTTTAGGATTTCTGCTAGCAATCCTTCTGAGTATTCTTCAAAGAAAAAGTCAAATTCATCTATCATATTCTTCTGCTGTGTATCATTCTTAGCACTCTCACTGATTAGTATTCGCACGTCAAAGGCACCACCATAGAACCTCTTTTTAGAAAGATATAAATTTTGGATTAGCACTGATTTACCACTACGAATTCTGCCTAAAAACACGTTAAAGTGCGGAGTGCTAGGTAAGGGGTAGAATGATTTGTCCTCACCTAACTTGTCTTCGTCTATCTGAATAGGATAGATTTTTAGGTCTGGGTTCTCTTCTCTCTCCTGCTTTTTTTTCTCCTGATTAACTCCGTCTTCTTCATCACTAAAATGGTAGTCCTCGTCGCTATACGTCATAGATATTTCTAGTATAATATTAGATAATTATGTCCTATAAGCACCCCAAACTAGAATGTGCTAAAGCACTAAGAGAAGAACGTAATAGACTAAATAACATTAACTTTGGTCTGCGTATACCTACAGAAGACAATAGATGGACAGACGAAGAACTAGCAAATCACAAGCAAAAGTTGTCATTTCGCCCTATATGTAAGTTCGGTGATAGGTGTATACGTCTACAATGTCTATATACCCACGGAGTGGGTAGAGAGGGAATATGTAAGGATTTTAGGTGGTGCGAAGACGTGTCGTGTAGCAAAATACACCCTACCCAAAAGTTCTTAGACTATCTAGACTATACAGACAGGGAGTTATTGTCCGAGCAGGGATTTGTTTGGTGATATCTTCCTAAATAAGGTGTTAAGTTTTGTCTTAAGCACTTCGTCATCATAGATATCCTCTTCATCTATTTCATCTAATAAATCTGCTAAGTGGTCAAAATCCTTAACAGATGTCATACTCTCTAGCACCTGTGTTTTTAGTTTCTCAAATCTACTTCTCTTTGCCTTCTTAGTAGCATTCTCCTTCTCCATTAGACGTCGCCTAGCGCTCGCCAATTTCGGTGGTAAGTCTTTCTGCTTTATCTCCTTAACCATAGCATTTTTCTCACGCTCCTCTTCTAACTCTCTTGCTAATTCATCCTTAATTTTTTGGCGGCGTCTTGCTTTCATTTTCTCCCTACCTTTGCGTAGTCCCTCTATCTGTGCCTCAGATAGTTGCTTCTTCTTAGGCGTGCTATCCGCTTCAGGTAGTTCTTTAATAAATATCTCCTCTACTTGCTCGGCATCACGCTCTACTAAGGGTGCCTCTTCGCCTTCAGTGTCGCTACGTTCTTCACCGCTTTCGTGGGGGCGTATCTCCATATCCATTGATAATAATATAATAGATATTATATCTTAATATTCTAATGATTAACGAGTTTCTGAACGAAATACTTACCTAAAAAAAATAGGTAAGGTGTAAATATAGCAAATCGTTTTTTTTTTTTTCACGTGAAAAAAAAAGTTTCTAAAAGACAGAAATAGTAAATTACCTAAAAAAAATAGGTAAGAATTGTATAAGAGTTTGTTATAAGAAAATTAGAATAATGATAAGGATTTGTTATGCTTACCTATGCTTACCTATACCTTACCTATTTTTTATAGGTAAGGTTTCTGAACGATTTAGATATCTATATTGGCATCCTCCAAGTCGCTCTCGTCTAAGAATGCTGATACCTCTGCCTCCTGTAGTTCGGTGTCCTCTAGTTCTATGAGGTTCTTGCTTAGCAGATAATCACGCCAGTTGTCTAGGTGAATGAAGATGGTTCGCTTCTTAGTCTTTAGATACTCGTTCTTAACTTGGTCGCGTGAGTAGCAGATTTCAGTGCCTAAGTTCATTAGTTCGTCTACGAAGTCTCGTGCTTGCGTGAAACTCTCATTGTTATTACGGCACCACTCTTTGTAGTATGCGAATAGGGTATTAGCAAAGATATAGGAGTAGTCGTCTTTGTATGCCTTTAGGTCAGTGTCATAGTTAAAGATAGTCTTAAGAAATGATAGTGGTGCTGGTAGGCAGTTGCGTTTAGCACGCATTAGAAAGGGTGTCTCTATTGGTTTGCTGAAGTCATAGTGGCGGATGTCTCGTGCCATAAGCATACGGTAGAATAGCAGCATACCCCCAGTGCTCTCGCGGAGTGCTTTGCGGATAGCACACCAGTGGGCATCCTCCCTACTACGCTTAGGGTTTACGCACTCAAACAACTGAAAGCGTCTGCTCTCCACGTCTATGTGGACACCGTCATTGTTAGTAGTGAAGATGAAGTTAACGTAGAGACGCACATTGCTATTAACACTCTTAAACTTCTTACGGATGTTGCTAGTGTCATTAGTAATCTTTGCCTTAAGTTCTTCGTAGAACCTCTGTGTAGACTTCTTATCACCCTCGTCTAAGTTAATAAGGATTTTCTTGTCAAAGAGGTCATTAAACCCACCGAATAGGTCTCGCTCTGGATTGTCTGATTGGTTATAGTATTCGTTGCCTATCATACGTGATAGCATATAGGTAAAGTCATTCTTACCCACACCCTTAGCAATACTACGGAGAACGATAGCAGTTTGTGGTTTGTTCTCTGGGTCTTGTAGGATAGACGCTAACCAATTAAGCACGTATTCGTAGCACTGCTCTGCTGTCTCGTGTCCGTTATCTGTTAGGTAGCGGATGTGCTCTTCTATGTATTCGCAGTCTATGATGTCTTGCTCGGTAAACTCTATCTGCTCAGTCTGGTAGCGTTGGTTAAGTTGCTCTATGTCAAACCCCATAAATGAGTTAAACTGAGTAGGGGGCAGTTGCTTACGAGTAGGACGAAATACTACCTCATCATAGGTTCGCATACTAGCATCACAGAACCAGTTAGTTAAGAAGTTGCTTTCTGTTTTGCTACCAGTCATACAGTTGCCACGCCAGTCGTTAAGGTTCTCATAGGACACCTTCATCTGCTCCTTAGATAGAGGGATGAGTTGCTTAGTCTGCGACACTTTATAGAAACAACTTTCGTTAACACACTTAAAATGCTTGCTCTCAAACTCCTCTTTCATAGCGGTGTAATCTGCTATGTCTTCTGGGTCGCATCCGTAGTTCTTAGCGTCTAGCACTTCTTGTGGTATGCTAAGCACCTCGGTGAATGGTTTGTAGTGAAAGGTTAGTGGGATAGGGTCTTCGTCCTCTGCCATAGCACGATACTTCTTGTTAATATCTGCTACTACTTCTTCTGGTGATTTGCCTGATACTTTCTCTATGAAAACGCCATCATTCATAGTTGCTCCGTATGAATAACCAAGATTAGAAATAACATCTAATACCGTCTCTAGGGCACGCCGCTCTAGCATAGTAGTAAGTTGTGCTAAGAACTGACCGTGAACGTTGTGCTTAGACTTCTTCTTAATCTCATCGTCTGCTAGGATGTTTTTGTTAAGCATTTTTAGTTCTTTGTTGTCTAGTGAGACAAGGCGTAAGTAGAGGTCTTTGCTCTCCTTGCCAATCTCTGTGAGATTAGACAGGCGATATTCGCTAACATTACCGCCAAAGATAGCGGCGATAAATGCTTTCTTAGCACGCTCACGACTAAGATTACGCTTCTTCATTAGGTGCTCCAGTAGGCGTTCTCTGTTAGCGTGGTAGTTCATAATCTCTGGGAAGTCGTCGTCCCAGTCGTTAACAGTAATTATGTTAGCAATAGTAGTAAAGGCAGCGTTCTTCATATCACAGTCCCAATAGTATTGCTGTGCTAAGGCATTACGGATAGGACGTGCTAGTCCAGCGAGACTAGTTTTAGGAAACCTCCGCCCCTTGTTAATGGCACCCTTCTTGTTAGTCCAAGAGGTCTCAAAGGTATGGTTGCCCTTCATCTTCTTATTTATGCGTTCTAGACAAGGCACAGAGTTCTGGTCTATGCCATACTTGTCAGGGCACCGTGCTAGTGCGTTTACTATGAATTTGTTTGCTTTCTCATATTTCGCTTCTGTCATTTAGTATATTGTGTATGTGTTTTATTTTTAGTATAAAAAATTAAATCAGTTTTTCTGAACGATTTAAAACCCAATTTTTGTAAAGAGCGTTTAAGTGCGAACATTTTTTGGGCGATGTTATTTCGTTCAGCATTTAAGAAAAAAAAGAGCACTACTAGTATCAGGGATACTAGTGCTATGGGTAAAGAAGTTAACAAATATGTCTATCATTATCTAGTGAAGTATCTGAATGAGAACAACGAGGAAGAAGAGAAACGCTACTTAACTGCTAAGCAAATCCAGAAGGACTTTGCTATTGGCAAAACTACATTCTATAACTATAAGAAGGAGAGATATAATTTAAAGCGAAAAAACCCTAAACTAGTAGATATTATAAAACTAAATCCACCTGAGAAAGTGAATATTACGGTGCTATATTTTGATTAGCGGCGATGTCTAAGAAAGTCTCAAAAACTTAGACAATCGCCTCTTTTGTTCTTTAGTTAACTTAGTCCAAGTAGTAGACTTGACTGATTTGTGTTCCATTTAAATGATGCTAGATAATAAAACCTTAAAACATTACCTAGCACCGCTAGTAGGCACAACACGACTAACCTGACCCCTCATTATAGTCGTCCTGTCCTACCAGCATTTCTTCTATTGTATCAGACAAGTCTGTTCTGAGCGTCTCTATAATGTGCTTCACCATAATCACGCTCTCTAAACTACTGTCTAAGTTGTGAAATGTATTGTCTACAATTTTTACAACACCGTATGCTTGTGCTACCACTTTACCTAGCACTTTTATGTTATGTTTCGCAAGTGCTAACTCTTTGTCTTTCTTAGCAATTAAGTTCTTAAAGTCTTCACATACCTCCAGATATTTCTGCTCTGTTATTCCTTCCATAATAATCTATTGTAATTATATATATAATGACCACTGCCGCAAAGGTTATACCACCACTTACGTTCGTAAGCACTATAGATGGGGGCACTAACGCTGATGGTTCAAGAAAGAGGATTGCTAGTGGTTTAGTAGATGTCGCATCTCTAGCACTATTCACAGTATCTATGAAAGCGACTAAGAATATCACGATAAAAATATACCAACACCACGTAGGACTACCTGCTAACTCTGACCCCGCTAACAATTTATTAGTATATCAGGAAACGGTCGCCAAGAATACTGTATTCTATAAGCGTTTTACAATTAAGGGCAACTTTGCCCAATTTGAATTGCTAAATGAAGAGGATACAACTGCTAGTGTAAGACTAACAACTTGCGGATTGACTATCCCGAATTTTGAAGCACAAACGTTTCTGAATAGCACAATAGGTATAAATGATAACTCTGCTTTAAGTAGAAATGCGAATGACTTTAACCTAGACCTAATTAGAGGAGTTCATAGCAGTTTTTCTAAGATAAATGTTCTGGGTATATCTACCTTACACCAGACTGAGACTATTGGGTTAAATCAGTTAAGTTATCACCCTGCTAGTCCTGAGACATTATACGTTGCTAGCACGTCTACTGATGACGGCATTGGAGGAGTAGGTGCTAGGGATGTCATTATGGAGTATGTAGATGGCAACGGAGTAGAACAGACATACACTATTATCCTACAAGGCAATACTATACTTAACTTAGGCATAACTGGATTAGCGGTGAACTCGTTAAAAGTATCTAACGCTGGCGGACAAGCAGCGAACCAAGGCACTATTACTGTATATACTAATAACAATATTTCTAATGCTTTAGGTAGAATACTGCCCCAAGATAATGTAGGACGATTTGCTAGTTATCGTGTGCCTGCTAGCAAAACCCTGGTTTTAAGTGATGTGAACATTACTGGTTATTCGGCAGGGACTACGCTAGAAATCATTGAGCGTGCTAGCGGCATTGACTATAAGATTGGGTCATTTCAGGTAAATACTGCTAACCAACAAATCACGTATAGGTTAGATACACGTGTGAATGCTGGTAGCACGGTAAGTGTTCGCCAAGTGCCAATAACAACAACAGGGGGAAATACACTAATAAATATAAATATAAATGGGATGTTGTGCCCTACTATAAATAATTTCTAACTACTAATTATACAAAAATGTCAGGACATCTTATTCTCGGTAAAGACGTTGCTAACGATAATTATGTGCCAATTTCAGTAGACAGTAGTGGACACCTAGATATAGACGTCCAAGTAGCAGACTTGGATAGTAAATGTATGGTAAGTGTAGACGGAACTACAAGCGGAACTCAGAAACAAGCAAGATGTGATACAGACGGACACCTCCAAGTAGACGTTCTTTCTGGGGGAGGCGGAGACGCTACTGCTGCTAATCAGACTACTCAGATTGCTAATCAAGGAACTATCAATACAAGTTTAGGAACAGTCAACACTAGCGTAGGAACAGTTAACTCCAGTATCGGTGATACTAATAGTAAGATAGACGCTATGAGAGGGTCAAGTGATTTAGGAGTAATCAACACAAGT
>TARA_R110002049_G_scaffold182485_1_pt1 | contig 21614 bp, 6 predicted proteins | sample TARA_R110002049 | Tara Oceans TARA_R110002049 (sample SAMEA4396941) | marine metagenome | biome: Polar Biome; feature: [SRF] surface water layer (ENVO:00010504); material: water (ENVO:00002006), including particulate matter (ENVO:01000060) such as... | depth 5 m
GGTCACTGTAAAGGTGAATGAGGTGTTGCCGGAATTGCCTTCGTTCTTGACGGCCTCGGTTGCCGCGATCGACAAAGAGGGAACCGCGACTGTAGCTTCGGTGATGGTCGCCGTAGCAGAGGTCGTGACGGGCGTTCCTGAAATCGGCTGAAAGATGCTGTAATTGAATTTTGCGGGACCGGCGGCTATCGCGCTAAAATTCAAATCAATGAGCGGGGCCAGGCTTTCGGCAAGATTCGACGGAAACGGTGTCACCGCCAAGAATACGTATTTCGTTGTCGATGCATCACTGTCGAAATCATCCGTGCTGTCATCGCCCACCGTTGGCACACCCGTTGATTCAACGCTCGCACGGATGTTCTCTGGAAGCGTGTATGCGGTCGGATCGAGTTTTACTGATCCAGCCTGTTGGGCAATGGTGACTTTACTCGGATCGAAATGAATTCTAATCGTTAACCCCTCCAACTCCGCCGCAGGCTGGGTCGAATAGTTTGTGGTCAGCTTGATCGCTTGCCCGACTTCGGCCGTTGGAGAATCGAGAACGCCGGAGGCCACTTGGGCGAGTAATCGGCGGCCTTCTAACGCCTCGATGGAAGACTCACGAAAACGGCGTCGGCTTGGTTTGGCACGCATGGAAATTCTCTCGGCTAGCTGGTATCTACGTGAATTGATTTAAATAATTTGGTCGCGCTAAAGAAATGCACCACTCTCCCGATCACACTAAAACAGTCCTTGTACAAACGCGTCGTCCGCAAAGAGTCGGTCATAAGTTTCGTCGTCATCATCCTGTGACAATGCAATCTGCCGATTAGCATCCGCAGCCAAACGGTTGATCACATACAAAGCATCTGCGGCCGAAACGTTGCCGTCCTGGTTTGCGTCGAACCGTGACCAGACGTCTTGCTCATGCGATGACGCGATCGGCTGTGAAAGACGATTGATGACATTCAAGGCATCATTCGCAGTCACCCGTCCGTCGCCGTTAACGTCAACCGGATTCAGAATGGTTGGCAGGATACTTGCCAGCTCACTTTCGCCAATACCGCTTGCGGCAAGTGCAGGCGCGCTTGCCGTCGGCATCAAGGTTTCCAAATAGCTGCGGATTTCTGATGCCGTGGAACGGGTCGAACCTGCAGGAACTTGACGACTACCTGGGACCGCCAATATCTCGTCTGGCTGACCGATCAAGTATCGCAGGATCAAGATGCCATCCTGGAACCACACCACCTTTCCGTCACCGTTAACATCCAATGCCATTCCGGCATCGTCCAAGTGCTGGCGAATATCAGCGGCGGTCGCCCGTGTCGACCCCGCGGGAATTTGACGACTGCCCGGTACCGCAGGGACCTCGTCCGGTTGGCCAATCATGTATCGCAAGAGAAGGATCCCGTCGCGGAACCAGACGGCGTCCCCGGTTCCGTTGACGTCCAGAGTTCCGGCCACAATCGTCGTTCCGGACACAGTAACGGTCGCGGAAACCGAGCTACTGTTGCCCGCCATATCCGTTGCCGTGAAAATGACCGTTGTTGTCCGGCCGGCGGGAAAGAGCGATGGGGCATCGTTGGTGATCGTTGGATTGTCATCCAGGTCGTCCGTTGCGGATGCACCGTTGAGGAACGTAGCAATCTCGGCCAACGTCGCATCCGCTCCGCCGCTCACGTTGGGATCGACGGTGATGCTTTCCGGCACGGTGATCTCCGGTGCCATTGAGTCAACGACCAGTGATAACGGTTCGGCTGCCTTGGTGGTCGTCGTGCCGTCACGACCGGTCGCAGCGGCGGCAACAATTGCGACCGTGACCGTGTCGCCACCGCTCGGATCGACCGTGGCGCTATAGAGACCACTGCCCAGATGCTTCAGGTTTGTCACCGTTCCGCCCGTGACCGTGATGTCGTCGCTCTCAAATCCGGTGACCGTTTCGCCAAAGTAGATCGTTACGTCAAACGGATCGTTTGATGTTGTCCCACCGGTTGGTCCAGCCACCACAGGCAACAGAGATCCGGTTTCGATAATGAACGGTCCTGTATGGCCGTTCCCGATGGATGGCGTCAACGTCCCGTCTTGGCCGTCCGGAAGACCATAACCAGAATCGACATCCACTTCATTTCCCGGCGTTCCGATCGTTCCGTTTCTGGCCGTCAGCGTAACATTCTTGCCAACCACATCCGTTCGCGGCAAACTCTTGAACGAATGCTCGATGTGCAGCAATGGCGCTGCCGGCCCGTCACCGTTGAATGATTCGGCCGTTCGCGACCCCGTTCCTTCGATGGTGAAGACAATGCTGTTGCCAAAGTTCCATCCCGGTCGGTTCACCACTTGCTCGACGAGCGCTGACAAATCGGGTGAGCGATGAACTTCGTCGATTGTGGTCCAGGCCGGGATATCCCAGACCACGCTGGCGGTTGTCGTCGGCCTGCCGGTGATATTGTTGGTTGCTTCGACAAAAGTACCCGCGTTGTCGGCTGCCTGGGCGCGAATCGTAACGCTGGTCGGGACATCGTCGATTTCATCCGTGGTGAATTCCAGGTAAGCGCCGGTAACCAGTGAATTTCGTGGGACGGTCACGTTTTGAAATCTCAAGCCAGCGGTTTGATCTTCAAAATGGCCAGGGTCGTCGCCGAGTTCCACGTCGGTACTCGCTAGGTTGACCGCGCCATCGGCTGCACGTTCCTCGGCATCGTCCGACGACTGGCTGACGCGGACACTTGTGATGGTCGATGCGTTGACTGCATCGCGTAAGTAAGCGTTAACGACATCGGATGTATCGAAAATCGAAATGTCGGCTGTGAGGTCGACGTCGCCGTTTTCGGACAGAACATAGCGAATGCCCAGATTGCCAACCGTTTCCGTCAAGCGAACGTCATCGGTTGCGACGACAGTGACTTCACCGCTGGCGGCAACATCAATGTCCAGGGTCTTGCTCGCTGTTCCGATTGAACCGCCAGCATCAAGCAGAATGCTTCCAGTGGCGGTTCGGACGTCCTCCGAAGGATCGTTGAATGCGTCGAAGATCGAACCATCAGCCCCCAGCGAGACTGTTCCATTCCGCGAGAAGACTTGATTGATGGGAAGATCCGCAGCGGTGCGTCGTGTCTCGCCTGCGAACTCAATCGGGAAACTGGTCAGTTCCCTAATTGCAACATCACCTGATGCCCGTGCGATGAGGTATCCGCCCTCCCGCAGTACGCTTGGATTGGCGGCTTCAGCAGGCGCACCGGTACTCAATGTGATCGGATTATCGAACGTACCAATCGATCCGCCGCCAGCTTCCAGGACGACACGTCCCCCGCGGACTGTATCACGTGCGGGTGAATCTGGATCGTCTTTGGGGTTTGGATTGGCATCGGTAATCGAGCCTTGGACTTTAACCTGTACTCGGCGGTAGAAGTGGCTGTACGCGCGTGCGAGAGCCAAATCGGCTTCCGATCCCAGGAAGATATGCTCAGCAGAAAACGCTGTAACCGGGCCGCCGCTCTCGATGTCAACGTCTTCTCGTCGGAGCACGTGAATGTGTGTTGCCTGATCCGGATCGACGGCAATGGGTGCTACAACAAGTTTGCGTGCCGAATCTGACGCAAGAAAATGATCGCCCGTGTCCAGGGTCATTTCGAATCCCGAAAGGTCCGTGATTCGATAGTAGACGCCTTCGTCGGTGGAGTCTTTCGTGACCGCCTCCAACATGATGGACTGGCCAACTGAGAATCCGAGCTGCGCCCACGTATTTTCTGGAGGAGTGTTATCCAGCGATGCCATGACCAGCTTGCTCGCCACAGCATCGATCGAAGCGATGACGTCCACCGGCTTTTGGGTCGTGTAGATAATGTCGCCAGGTTCGGCAGCGAGTAGAGCCGCCCGTTCGTTCAAGGTGAGTTTGGCGTCGTCGCCTTGTTCATCCTTCAGTTGAATGCTCAATCCATTTTGATATCGACCGATGCCTCCATCCGCTTGGACAAAGATTTCAGTGCCAACCAGGTTGGGTTGCTCAACGACGAATTCCGTGTCAGTGACCTCGAGAAGGTGAACACCCTGAAGATTTAGCAATTCGTCTTCCGTCCAAACCTTGATATTCTCGTCAAGTCGATCCAGTTCATCCGCCGTCAGCGTGTAGTCGAATTCCGGATCGTACTCGATACCGACGCTGCCCCACGTTTCATGCAGCGTTTGATATTGCTGGGTCCGTCCATCCTCCAGATCCGTGATCTTGCCGGCAACGAACTGATCCAATTCTGATCCAGACAAGTTTTGATCTTGCCCCTGCTCGGTAAACAGCTGTGTGTAGAATTCGACTTCGCTCACCTGCAAAGTCACCCGGAACTGCGGATCGTAGACCGCAGGATCTTCCTGCATACTGCGGAAATTCCAATAGGCTTGGTAGAGTTGGTTTTGGGTTGACTTGATCGCGTCGATGCGTTCCAGCCGCTTTCGACCGGCGCCTCGATCCTCTGTCAGACGCAGGTCGTCCCAGACTGCGATCAGTTCGCCTAGCGCTCGTTCGTCGGGATTGTCGCTGGTGTTTCCGTCTAATATCGCGCCAAACGCGGTGATGTTGATTTTGCCTCCGGCAATCACTTGATCGACGATCGTTGTACTAAACGGTCGAAGGTTGACGTCTCCTGCCGCTTGGACGGACAGTTTGTGCGCGGGATTCTTAACATTGCTGTAGAACTCGACGTCGACGCCAGCTCCGATCTCGGGTGTACCAATACTACCCGTATCTGAAATCAAATCGATCGACTTGCCGTCGACAGGGAAGTAGAAGCGAGGAATGCAGCTTGGTTCGTTGGCTTGCCGATCTTCACACGGTACGTTGACATCACCCGGGTTGAACGGGTTGGGGACTGTTTCGCTAAGCACTGGACTTGCGAGAATGCTGCCTGCGGCTCGGGCAATCACATCGCCGTCGGAGGCACGATTGGCAGTTCTGTTAGCTTGAATCCCTTCTAACAATAAATCGCCGCGAACTTCATGCACACCGATATGGCCAAACTCAGAAATGAGCGTCGCACCGGCAATTTGATTAACCATCTCCCAATCACTGGAACTGAAGTCGACCGTCGTCAAATTGAATGTTGGAATCGACTGGGCAGTTCCGCCCTGGTACTCGTAGACTTCGCCAAGTGTACCGCCCGCCGTATGTTCCGACGCAACAAGCACGCGATGTCCGTCCGCTATCTGGAATGTGGTTCCGTCTTCCGATTGACTGCTTGCATAATCGTAGACGGCGTGGTCGATGATGTCGGTCTTTAGAAGCTCGGTAGCAGGGCCATCGTCTTCGGGATTGACGAAGCCAATCCCACTTCGTGCGCGAATGTCCACACCTCGTCCGCCGACAACGCCACCGGCCGTGCCGCGAACAAATGCATCTCTTCCACTTGTGTTGATGGTTGTGACACCCGTGGGATTGACTAACTCGCCGGCTAGATAAACGGCACTATCTGTGGACAACACAATGCGCCCTTCATCGGAGCCGGTGAAGTCAATCTCGATGGGATAGTCGGCATCGATGCTGTGGTTGTGGTAAGTGACCGTTCCCTTGGTATTAACATTAGTCGTAATGTGGGTATCAATAAAGAATCCCGGGTCCGTGCTATAGGTAGGATCATCGCGGTTCGAGATTGTCTCCGTTTGGGATGCGTAACTGTAACGAGTGCTGTCGTTGGGAGAGTGAAATAGGTAGGCGCCGGAGCCCGAGATGAAGGGGTCACTCGACTGCACGATGGGATCACCAACCTGGGCGTCAGGGTCAGCGGCTAGTTCATCGATGCCCAAGAAAGAGTCAACCTCATACGTTGTTGTTGTTCGAGTGAGTTGTTCCTGCGCAACGGTCCACTGATAACGGAGCCCCGGCTTGGGCTGATAGGATTGATTTTCGAATGTCGCATTCAGTCGATCTTGGCCCTCGGGTGAATCTCGATAGACGAAATCTCCCTTGCGCTCGTAGATCGTGACGGCTGGATTGGCGACTGTCCCCCTTTCTTGATCCTTGATGATCAGCGTGCCCTCCCCGCGACGCGAAACATCGATGCCGCGGACTTCGATGTCATAGCCGGACTCGTTATCAATGCGGACGTCCGAGTATCCACTCAAGACCTCAATTCGCCCCCACTTTGTGTTGGCAATTTTTCCGGTGATGTCCACGTAACCACCGCGAGACTGGACGTCGCTAACGATGATCCGCTCCTGATCCAAATCCCAACTGACAACGAAATTGGGATTCGTATTGGAGCTCAGACGACGCACGCCGGATCCGCCTAGTGATTCAATCTCGTCCACCATCGCTTGGGTGATTTCCAGATGCATTTCCGCACTGCCACTCTTAATCAGTCCGTTCAAATTGATGTTGGCGGCAGCAAGAAAGACGCTCGCTCCGGAAATCACACTTTCGTCTTCTGGTCGGAAGTTCAGGTGGTTGGTGACCTGGTTGTTGAATGACGGCAGGCTGAATGGAGGAAGGAACAAGTTCGGAACGCCGTTAGGCGCTTCAATCGGCCCCGTTCCATCGCCAAATGAATTGGGACTATCTGTGTCAGGGTTCGACAATGGACCATAGATGAAATTAAATTCGTTCCACTGTGGATACTGCTGCTGACCGACTTCATACATCGTGTCGCGACCCGGAATATTGATCGTGATGTTGCCGGCGTTGGCACCCAGGATTCGGACTTGGTTGGCATTCAAGGGAGCATCGATGTCCATCGGGCCCGCACCGCTGGCAAAGTTGCGAAGCGTGAGCGAACCGCTCGCGTTATCAATTTGTCCGATAACGTTGATTCCGGGCCATGCTTGCCCAGAAACTTCGGCCACGTTGTCGACCAGGATTGATGGAAGTTTTGTTACGTCCGACGTCAATACGTTGTTGACGAAGACGCCACCGGTGCGATTGGGAATCGTGATTCCTTCCACTCGTATGAACGCAGCCGAGTTGTTGATGATCTCGACCTTCGTATCGCTGGGTGCGTCAATGGTTCCAGACTTTTCCAATTGCCCAAGAATATCAATCGAGCCTTCGCTGAATCGAATCGGATCCACCGAGATCACCAAGCCGCGACGCCGGACCAAGTTGCCTCGCACGTCCAGGAAACCTTGTTCGTTCAACTCGGCTTCGATTTCCGTCAATCGTGCTTCGTAAGTAATCCTCAAGTTTTCAACGTCACGATATCGAGCAAGCTCGCTTTTGATGTTCAAGTATTCGATGGCAAGCGAAGACTGCGTGAATTCGTAGCGTTCATCGAATGGCAGACGAGACGCATCCTTCGTCGAATCAGCGGACAACGTAACGTTGAAGGTGACGGGATCGCCTGGGTTAACCGGATCGATCTGGGTTGCGCTGTCGATCCCCAGTTTTCGGTGCCGAGTGATTCCCGTTTCGACATTTCCGTCAACTTTAACAACACCGCTCGTGGTGTCGTTGACCGTTCCGGTCACTTCTTGAGTTCCACCCTCGCTGAACAAATCGGTAACCGCGTCCGTCAGTTCCGAGGCCCAGTTCACCGCCTTGGCTTGTGCCTCGACCAAGTTTTGGCCGATATCGTCGGCGTGCAACTGAATATTGCCTCCGCTACGAAGGTGTGCGCCACTCGCCACGTGGATGCGATTCGACTCCGACAAGGTCGCGGTTGCATCCAAATCGCTGATGGGGATTGCGCTTTTGGCAACGTTGTCCAGGTAGGCGTCGATGGTGTAAGTCTTGTCAAAGCCGTTATCCACTTTTCCGGCGACTAATTTGATGTCACCGATGGCCGTCAATTCGCTGCCAGGATTGATACGAATCTCGTTGAGTGGGCTAAGATCGACGTTCACGTCGCCGGTTCCAACCGTCAGTCCTCCGTCCGTCTCGACATTGGCCTGGATTATTGCTGTGCCGCCACCACTGGCGGATGCTATGATTCGGTCCTGAGTGTTCACCGTGACGTTGTCACCGAAGGTGATCGTCGCTTGGTCTGCCACCGTTTCGATCGTTGCGTTGATCGACCCACCTGAACCCAGGCCGCCACTGCCGAAAGTGATCTGGTCGGTGACATCCATCTTGCTTTCTGCAGAAAGATTCACATCATCCGTCGCGGTGATCGCCGTATCGTGGTCGATCAAAATGTGGGTGTTTAGGGTCATGAGAATGTCGCTGTCGACCCCACCGCCGGCAACCAACCCGCCGGCAACGGCATCGACGTTTCCTTCGACGCCCAAATCGGGTCTGACCACTTCGTTGACGGCGTCCATGCTTACATTGGTAGCGTTGATCGTGGCGTTGCTTCCAATGTTGCTGTCCACGCCTGATGTGACCGTGCTGTCCACATCCCCACCGGCGCCCGCTAGCAGTCCACCCGACGTGGCGGAAAGGATGGTATTGAATACAGCCACGTGGTTCGCCTTGACGACCATTGCACCTGACAAGGTGATGTTCGCGTCATTGCCAACTTCGGCTGTCATCTGACTTGTGTTGATGGTTTCAGGAATCGCTGCCGCACCCGACACCAGACCGCCCGATCCAGCGGTCGTGTCGGCAACGTTTTCGTTGACTCCATCGGCGATCACAATCAATGATCCACCTGTCAACTGTATGCCCGCGCCGATTCGTGCCGTGGTGTCCGTGTCACTCTCGGCCGTTGATGTCGTGACACCAGCGGCAATCAGTCCAATGGCCAGGCTGCTAGATTCAGCTTTCTGCGATGTGTTGTTGGTTGCGTGGAGCCGAGTTTCACCCGTTGACCTGATGATCGCATTCTCTGCAATCGTCGCCGACGTATTCATGATGTTAGTTGCCGAGGTGATCGTGGCGTCGACTCCCAACAACAATCCACCCGATGATCCTTGTGCAAATGCACGCGAAGGTGGTGTTTCTGTGATTGGATTGTTGACTGCGTCCCTCAGTGTCGCACCGCTTATATCCCTCACAAAGAAGGCGTCGGCGTCTCGAAGCAAATGGCCGTCCGCGTCCCGCGGCAAATAATCCATCATTGGTTCGACTGTTTCTGCGAAGATACCGATGCTGCCAACATCGAATGTCTTATTTGCACTGTCCAAGTTCGCCGTGACATTGCCGTCGGTGGTGATGGTGGCGGTTGAAACACCGACGGCCGCTCCGGAGGCGGCTGTGATTCCGGCAGCATCGGCCATCACATGTGGTGACGCAGCGGCGTGGATCAAGACATTGCCGGAAGCGGTCACATCACTACCCGTGATGTTGGCATCGGTGTTGGACGTGACCGTACTCGTCGCAATGGACCCAGAAGCCGCCAATCCAACCAATCCAAGTGCAACGGACAAAACAGACGTTTTCACATGAGAAATGGCCATGTTGGTGGCCACAATCTGAACGGAGCCCGCGTTGATCGAACTGTCGATGATATGGGCATCGACGGACGATGTGATCTTGCCGACAACGTCTGCCCCGCCACCGGACAACGCGCCTCCAATTCCGATGCTGATGGAAATGGCACCGGCATACGCATCCGAGGTGATCGTCGCCATTTCCCCAGCTGCGATATCGACACCGCCGGTGGATTGCACGTTGGATCGCGCGATGTACGCGTCGATGTTGTTGTCGATTCGATTGTCGGCGAGCGCGACGGAGACGGAAACAGCAATCGAGACTTTGCCTGCGGCAGCGGAGATCGACGCAGCTCCTACTAATGCATTCACGACTGACTCGTTGCAGGCGTGAACATGAACGTTGCCTGCGATGACTCCAACGCCAGTGGAATCTTCGATATACGCTTGAATATCGTTCTTGATTGAGTTGCTAACCGATACACCCGCTCCCGCTACCGCTGCGCCCACAGCACCCAGGGCGGCTGCAACGGCGCCAGCGACAACCGTGGCATCGATGGTATCATCCACGCGCGATTCGACAGACAGCGTGCCTGATACATCGACCGAACTGTTGTCGATGTAGGCCTTGATCTGCGAGGATCGGTCCCCCGCGCTCGTATCATCTGGATCGGTGGGCGTGCCAATCGTGTTCGTTGCGAGGGCGACGCCAATCGCAACGCCGACGCCGGCTCCTGCGCCGGCTCCTACTGCGGCACTTACCGAAACGATAATCGCATCGATTTCCGATAATGAATTTGCCGCGACATCGAGGCCACCACCCGTGATCGTGCTGCCCTCAACGAAGGCTAGCGTCTTGTTAGAAATCTGATTGTCAGCAGTCGCTCCTGCGCCAGCGATCGCGGCGCCAATCTTTGCCCCCACGGCCGCCGCCATCGACGCTGCGATGGAAGAAGCCTCAATGGTGGCGTTCTCGTTGCTGCTAAGCGAAGCACTTGATGCGGCGTCCAGAGTGGTCGCGTTTGTGATCGATGATTCGACGTGATTGCTGATTTCGTTGCTGGCCAGCGAGACGCCAATGGACAGCGTGACACCAAACGTTCCCGACGCGACAATTGCGATGGCGATTGCAGCGGTGTCGGCCGTGATGTCTGAAGTGTCGGTGGAATCCATTGACAAGGTAGCAACGTCGATCCCCGATCCGCCACTACCGTTGATCGTTGATTTGACGTGTTTGCTGATCAAGTTGCGTGAAACAGCGCCCGATCCAGTGGCTCCCAATCCGCCACTCGCGGAAGCGGTGACGGCGGCTGAACCCACCAGCACAAGTGAATCAATGGTTTGTGATGCCTTGGAGTTTAGGGTTAGCGTGCCCGCGGCGATGCTAACATTGGTCAGCGTGGCAAGTGCATCGGAGGATTGATGGTTTTCGTCAAGATCATAACCAATGAAGTTGTGTGCGAGCGCCAGGCCAATGGCCGCTGATCCGGCTACGGATCCCGACCCTGCCGCAGCGACGAACACACCATAAACACGAGCTGTTATCGTTGACTCGGAAGTGGCATCAAGCTTCACTTCGCCGCCGGCGTTGATTCCCGAATCGGCGACGGATGCATTGGCGTCGGTCAAGATGATGTTGTTGGCGATCGCGCCCCCGCCGGATAGGCTAAGTCCAGCATTGGCCGAAGCGACGGCGGACAAACTGGCGGCGACGGCCATGGCGTCGATTGTGGAGTCGTCCACGGTCTGTACAAATACGTTGCCGTTATCGGCAACGATGGTCGTGTTGCTAATTTCGGCGCGTAGATCATTGTCGATTTCGTTGCGTGCGATTGAGATGCCGACGGCAATGGCTGCCCCCTGCGTTCCCGACGCAGTTGCGGCAATGGAACCGCCGATCGTCAAGCTATTGATCGTCGATGTGTCTTTGGCTTGGACATTGATGTTGCCCCCTGATTCGAAGATCCCGCCGCCAACGATCGATGCCTTCACTTGATTGTTGATTTCGTTGTACGCGACCGCGCCGGCACCGGCCAGCGAAGCACTCAGCCCTCGTCCGCCAGCGACACCAATACTAGCAGCGATTGTCAGGGCATCGATCGTAGCAGCTTCCGCGTTGGCTTCCACGGTCAGATTGCCCGAGACGTCGACCGGTGAGGTCTCAATCTTTGCCGTCGTCACGTTGTCGATGTCATTCAAGGAGATGCCGACTCCAATACCACCCGAGATGTTCGTGCCACCAGAAACTGCCGCACTGATTGCGAAGCCACCCGCATCGGCATTGATCTGGGAGCTATCGATGGCTTGCACCAACAAGTCCCCCGCCGCGATCGTCATCGTGCTGTCGACCACGTTGGCGGTCAGGGTGTTGGCAACGGAGTTGATCGACAGGGCACCGCCAATGGCTAAAGTTCCGGTCGTGCCGTTCTGACTGCCACGGGCTGACAGAGCGCCGGCAATCGTAAGTGCATCGATTTCGGTGTCGGCTTTTGATTTGACGGATACATTTCCTGTCGAGGTGATGTCGACGTTGTCAATCAGCGCCGAAACGTTGCTGGAAATATCGTTGATCGCAACACTGGCACCGAACGAAATGGCTGCGCCGGCTCCGCTGGCTGCGGCCGCTGTGATCGCGAACCCGCCCCCATCCGACATGATCAATGAGCTATCCAGCGCTGAAACATCAATTGCGTCGGTTGCGGTCACGTCGCTGTCTTTGATGAATGCCGCCGAGTTCAACTCGATCGTGTTAAGCGCGACCGCACCTGTACCAGCCAAATCAAGTTTGGAACTGTCAGTCGTCGTACTCTTTGTCTGAACTGCGAACGAGGCTCCAATGACAATGGACTGGATGTCCTGATCCGAGTTGGCTTTGACGGTCAAGTCGCCAACGTTCAGCCTGTAGTTATCAACGTAGGCTTCCAGGTTCGTCGAGACATTGTTGTAGGCTACCGAAACAGTCAATGCGATTGCGCCAAGCTTGCTCGACCTGGCGTTTGTGGTCGCGGCGCCGTCTGCTGCTTCGGGGGCCTCGGTATCGCTCTTGAAACCTTGCAGAGCTCCCGACATTACCAAAGAGAAAAAGTCACCCGAAGCATCTGCCGTTACGGTTACGCCGCCGTGAACGTTGATGCCCGCATTTGCTGGTGCGGTCAGATCGGGTGCCGTATCCGCTCGCCCGATGTAGGCGCTGACATTTTGTTCAATGGTGTTTACGCCAACGGAAGCGCCGATGCCAACTTGGTCCCCTTTCAAAAATGCGCCGACAATGCTGATTCGATCGAGCGTGTCGTCCGCGTCAACGATTAGCTTGCCACCATTTATCGTGACATCGGGCGCGATGCTTGCCCGCGTCGTGGTCTTAAAGTCGGCTGCGGAGATCGCGGCTGAAAAACCAAAATCGGTTGACCCGGTGCCTGTTTGGACGACGGCAACGTTGTGAAAGGCGCTGTGGGCCTTGACCGTCACGCCTTCGTCATCGGTATGAATTGCCGCGCCTTGACCGATTTCGGCAATCGTTGTGTTGTCCGCAAGTGCTAATAACATGGCGCCGCCGGCGGCATTTTTTCCGGAAACACCCAACGGGTTGACGATATCCGTGAAGAAGTCCTTCACTTGCTTCGCTTGGAACTTCTCGCCGCTTTCAGTCTTGTTGTTGAGGAATGCTTCCGCTACTCCGGGCACGCTCAAATTAATCGCCGACATTTGGCCGACATCAATCAATACGGCGTCTAGTTCCGATGCGACGACTACGGACTGGTCGTTGGAATCCAGAGGGTTGTTGTTGTCTTGATTGATCTGAGCGTTGTCGCCAATCTTGGCGACAACGTTGTTCTGGAAATCGGTGACGACTAAAGCGGCGGCCAACACGAGATCATCTTCAGTGCTTCCAGCCAGTGATTTGGTTTGCACATTGAATAGCTGTGACAAACCAAGTACGCCATCGTTAATCGACTCGAATCCTGCGAGACCGCTGTCCTTCAGCGTAGCCAGGGGATTCAGGGCCTTCGTGACCGAATCCAGCATCATGGGGTAGTCAATCTTGGCGGTCGCAGCGACTTGCCTCGCAGCGTCGATGGTAGCATTGTCTTGGATGATGGCCTGGGCATCGTTTTCGAAGATGCCCCAACCGGCGGCGACCGAAATTTCAAGATCGTTCCCTGTTGTGTCATCCGTTCCTTTGCGAGTCGCTTCGGAAGCAGTTCCAATCTTTGTCGCTTGGGTAATCTCGGCATCGACGATCGCATCGCCCATGGATCGAATCACCGCAGTGGCCCCAACAATGGCATGTACATCGTGATCGAAGATGGAAACGGCGATGGACCCTGCGAGATCTTGTCCCGCGCCTGAATCGACCTCGGTGTCAGTCTTTCCCTTGGCCGAATCAGTCGCTTTGTTTCCGCGGAACGCGTTGATCAGTGACGCGCCACCTGCCACGATTTTGTCAATGTCACCGCTGGCGATTGAATCGATCAGGGAGGGCGAGGGTTGATCTTCTTTGTCGCTTAGTGCAATGCCGGCGTCCGCTTGATTGGTAGCGTCCAGATGTGCCCCCAATAGCTTGCCCGCTTCTCGCTGGAATACGTGGTCATCGCCAGTTCCCGCTTTTAAATCGACCACTCTGGCTCCAAGAGCGCCGGCCAACGTCGTTGCAAGTCGAATCAGGTTTGGTGCGTGCCCATCCACAACTGCGCGATACCCAAAGTCGCTGATCAATCCGGCGATGGGCGAATTGGGGAGCGTCACATCTCCGATCGTAGCGGGCGTGTCGTGACCATCTCCGAAATGGGCGAGCGCGCGTGTGATGGACTTGTTCGCATCCGTTTCGTAAAAAACCAAGTCGCCAGTTTTCAGTCCGTGACCAGGGGCCAACTGGATTGTGTCGGTAACGCTATCGACTTCGGTCGAGGCATCGAATGTCTGCAATTTTTCTGTGTAATAGAAACCGTGGACGCCATTGGTCGGGGCGACGAAATCAATGAAATTAGCTGCACCGGGAACTTTTAACTTGATTTGATTGCCAACGCGAGTGACATCATATTCTTGGCCCTGAACGAGCCCCGCGATGCCTTCCAGCGAGATACTGTCGGGATCTTCGCCTGCGGCGAAATCAGGACCAAGGTAGGTCAGCTTGGTGACCGTCGCGGGCAATCCGGAGAGTGTGATCAAGCCGTCCGCGGAGTTGGCTCCGGCGGCGACATCGGTGGGATTGAAACGAAGCGTCGCTAGTTTTCTCAAGGCGTGTTGGCTGGCCGCTTGGACTTGCGAGATGTCTAAGTCAACGCTTTCCGATGACACCAAGCGGATGGTTTGCGAGACCATGCCGCTGTCGGGAAGTGACGGATCGCTTGCTTCCTTGACCGTGTAAACGCGTCCGTCAATCAGTCCCAGATCTGATGCGTCACCGTCCGCGACCGAGCCCGCGTCATAGGTGATTTTTTCGCCGACTTTAATGGGATCGCCCGCAGGGATGCCACGAAGCGTGATCTGGTTGCTCGTCGCACCGACGTCATTAGCCGTGAAACCGATGCGGTGATTTTCTGCGCTGCCGTTGGAAGTCACGTGTCCGTGAATCTCAGCTTTGATGACCGCCTCATCCAGGCCGACGGCAACCGATAGGCCGCCGAAACCGTCGTCGAATACGGTGGTACTTGCCGCCACATCATTCTCGACTTTGCCTTTTGCGTCGATCGACACAAGACCACCCGAGACGATCACGGAGTCTTGCCCGATCATGACTGTCGAGGTTTCGCTGGTCTGGGCAAGGGCCGCATTGAACGCAGCTTCGATATCATTGTTCGGACCAACCGCGTTGGCGTCGGCTCGTGCTGACACGCTCGACGTACTGGTGGCGTCCGAAGCAATATTGACGCGACCTTGAGCGTCGATCTTTGTCGTCCCCAGGACATCAATCGTGGCGCTTGTCGTCGAGCTGCTATAGCCGAGCGAAATCAGCACCGGGTTACCGGAGCCGGCAAGACCGCCGAGTGCGACGGTGTTCAACGACGCATCCGCTTCGGCCGTTGAACCGATCGTTACGGTCGTTGAGCTATTGATGAAAGCGTCGATCAGCTTCACGCTCGCGGCCGCATCATGAACCTTCGCTTGACCGGACAGACTGGTAATCGCGCTAAGGGCCAATTGCGGCACCGCCTGCAGTTTCGTCAGTAAACCATTGCCAATGTCGTCGGCAAAGCCGCCAATGTCATCCCAGCGAGTGTTGGACGACCCAGTGGCGGCGATTGTCACATCACGGCCGTTGATTGTCGCGCCTGCCAAATCGATGCTGGCCGATCGATTTGTTTGGAGAATTGGGACGAACGTATCGGTGAAGACAGATTCCGCTGCGGTCGGCATGTCGGCTGCCAAAATCGTAATCGTGCCAACGCTAAAGTTGCCGACTCCGACAACGGCCGAACTGATCGTGGCCGCACCGACGATGATTTCTTGTGCGACGAGGGAAATGTCGCCCGAACTGCCTTCCGATACCGGGGAGGCCGCCGAATCTAAGTCGGAGGTGATCAGCGATCCGCCTGTTTTGATTTCGATCTTGTCTGCTGTTATCTCGAGCGAGTCGCCATCAAGGTTCACCGTCGAGTCAATGAATAGAGATTTGGCGTTGATCACGATCTTGTCGGAATCGATATCGCCGATCGCTTCGGACTTGATCACATTGTTGTTGTTGGCGATGTCAAGCACTTCGATCGTGCCGCCGGATATCTGCAGTTCCAGATCTTTCCCTGACTCGTCGACGATGAAATCGGCTGCCAACAGCTGGCGAGACTCCAGCTGTTCCATCAGCATTCTTCGGCTGCGAGACGCATATCGCTTGGCAAAAGACTGGCGTCCAAGGAGAGATCGGCGGCGTCGGGGTGTGATTCGCATGGTGAAGATTTCGTGTAATACCTAAGATGATCTAAAAGGCCGCAAAGCAGTCGATGACGCTACAAGTCCTGGGTTCCGGCGCGAACGATTTCGGTGCGTGCTCACTGCTATATCCGCGGTGAGCAGGAGCTACGACGAAAGTAACGGCCACGTCAGCCAGAAATGTTTCAACGCGAAGATAGGCGTAAGTGATGGAATGGAAGGCGGCAAACGTGCACAACCGATTGATATGCGAGCTCTGGAGAGAGAGGGGGTGATCAAGGCGGGATGAACGATGTCTACCCTCGATTTCTTGTAGCACGGGTTCGTAAGGCAAAGGCGGACACACTTGATCACGGAAGCGGGTTTGGGCGCGAGCGGGTTTCGGCGCGAAGTTGAGCCGTACACTGTCCATTCGCTTTAGCGCCACGCGAAATTTCCGATCTTCACGCGTGGCGTGCAGAAGCATGGCGAGAGGTGAGCCGGTATCCATCTATGCCTCTGCAATACGTGAAAATCTGGCGACTAGCACGTACGATCGAAGCGACCATTTCCCTGCTTAAACTGAAACCGTTTGTCTGGGCAATCTGGCGCCTCGATCGGCAGATGACACACATGAAACAGCAAAAAAAGCCGCAAACGATCTTCAATTTGGGATGCAATGTGAGAGGATCGTGCCTTAAACGACAACAGATTTGCTATCGGGTGGCGGCGGGATTACACTTCGAACACGAATGATTTACTCGATTCTGATGATTTGCATCGACCGCTTATCACTCGGAAGGTTCGACCAACGAACGAAACGAGAGCTTGAACTTGGAAGTTTCCATTGCCGACCGGGCCGAAGGGCATAGCACCTGCAGTGTTCTTCTGGGGCAGTTGCGCGTCGAAGATTCTGAGTCCTGGCGTAAATTTTCGGAGCTATACACGCCGTTGGTGTACAACTGGGCACGAAAGTCAAATCTGCAACCGGCCGATGCGGAAGATGTGACTCAAGAAGTCTTTCGCGTTGTTGCACGCCGATTGAGTGACTATGAGCCGACGGCGTCTCGCACAAGCTTTCGGGCTTGGCTGTGGGGTATCACCCGCAACATGTTGCGCAGACATTTTGATGCGGTGAATAAACATCCGCCGAGTCGAGGTGGTTCGTCCGCGTATCAACGGATCACGCAAGCGCCCGACATCATTGATTCGGCGCTGCCGCCAATGGATCGTGACGCCCAGAAAGGTTTCGTGTTTCGCGTTTTGCGTATGATTCGAAACGATTTCGAAGAGTCCACTTGGCAGGCCTTTTGGCGTACAACGGTGGAAAACGAAACGGCGACCGATGTCGGTCGAGATCTCGCGATGACGGCCAAAGCCGTGCGGCAAGCAAAGTATCGCGTTTTGTGCCGTGTGCGTCAGGAAATCAGCGATTGACTGTGTCGGCTGGGTAACTAGGAATCTCAGCTCGCTTGGCCTCATTGACCGTAGGATATTTTCGAGCCTGCCGATTACTGCGTGGCGCAACTGGGAATACCCATTGTCGTTGTGATCATGCCGCGCATGGTATTACGACTTGTTTCAGAGCGGTTCACGGATAGTACGGCAGAGAGTCCATGGGTTCAGGAAGCGATAGCGATAATCCGACAATCCGTCGCTTCTACTGGCGAGATGACGAAAGTCTAGTCAATGGCGGTGATATTAACTTTGATGACGATACGAACTCGTCGTTCGATCCCGAGCTGACGTCGGAGCTTTCCGCACTTACTGAATTGATCAGCGATTGCGATTCGGGTGACACCTTCGATGGCGAGCGGTCCTGCCGCCGAGCGGTGTCAAAAGTCAACGCGTTGGCAAATTCCTCTGGTTCCGGGCAAGAGACCCCGTCCAACGTCCCGCCTTTTGATGACCGAGATCCGGTGCGCATCGGCCCGTACCGTCTCATCGCAAAGCTTGGCGAGGGCGGAATGGGCCGAGTCTATCGAGCACGACACGAAAGCCTTGACCGCACGATCGCGCTGAAAATACTACTCCCAGACCGAGCGAAGCGTTCTGCCTCCGCTAGTCGGTTCCGTCGCGAAGTTCGGGCGCTCGGAAAGCTAAATCATCCCAATATCGTCGCCGCGACCGACGGTGGCATTCGCGACGGAGTGCAATTCTTGGCCATGGAACTGGTCAGCGGCGTCAACCTCTCTCAGGTTCTTTCACGCGAAGGATCCTTATCGATCCCCAATGCGTGCGAGCTGACACGTCAAGCCGCGACCGGACTTGCAGCCGCGCACGCCAACGGGATGGTACATCGCGATGTAAAGCCGTCAAATCTGATGTTAACCGTGGGGGAAGCTGGACAACCGATCGTCAAAATTTTGGACCTCGGCCTTGCGCTAGATGCGGATCGGAGCGAATTCACTGACGAATTAACAAGCACCGGCCAGATTGTCGGTACGATGGCCTACATGGCGCCGGAACAAATCACGGACGGTCATCAAGTCGATTTTTTCGCAGATATATACTCGTTGGGAGCGACTCTTGCGAAGCTGCTTTGCGGGAGGACTCCATTTGATCTCGAATCAAATCTGACCCCGGTGCAAACGCTAGTTGCCAAATCGTCAATTGATGCTCAGTCGATCAAACAATTGCGTCATGATCTGCCCACGGAACTGGTCGATTTGATTGATCAATCTTTAAAGCTGCGACCGGAACAGCGTCCATCCGACGCGAAGGAATTTGCAACTCGACTCCAACCGTATGCGAAACATCACGACCTGGTCAGTTTGTTTAATCGCAACCCGATGGCACCTGAAACTCCCTTGATTTCACGGACGGATCTAGCAGAGTGCGTGCTGTCCGCAGCCGGCTTTGCGCTGGATGATGAGGGTGCCGGATCGGTTCAGAATGAGAGAAAACAAGCGCGCAATCGTCGGTCGCGTCAAATCACTTGGTTGGTTCTCGCGATGTCAGCGATCTCATTGGGAATGTATGCGCTCTTTTCATCTGACGCAGACAATTCCGACCATCCGGGAGAACGAAATCGGTCGACCGCAGCGTCATCGGTTGAAATCGCAAAAATAGGAGATGACGTGGACCAAATGATGTGGGACATCACGTCGAGTCTGGTGTCTTATTGGCCAATTCGATCGCAAGATGGCGACGTGTTAGTTGACTATTCGGGGAACGGATTACACGCAAAGATTTCATCCAACCGGTCTGCTGTAAATCGAAGTAATGGTGCCACACTTCTCGGAGATCGAACGTGTATCGACGTAAGCAAACTTGACCATCCGATTGCGATTGCACATGACGCGCGATTCAACATGGACCAAATCACGGTGTCCGCCTGGATTCGCGGAAAACCCTCTCAAGGTTTGACCTATCGATTGATTTCCAAGACCAACAAGACCGACGGGTTCGCACTCAGCTTAGGTGGACAGGCTTCGAATCGATCCGGTCGTGCGTTCTTTAATGCGATGAACCAGAAGGGTAATGCGCCGTCCGCCCGATCAGGAAATTTCGTTTTGGATGGCTCGTGGCATCATCTTGCGGGAACATGCAATGGACGCGAACTATGCGTCTATGTGGATGGAGTGTTGAGTGATACAGTCGAAATGACGAATTCATTCGGTGTGAACGATAAGTCCTTGTTGATTGGTGTTTCGCGTGATGAAGACATTCTCTCGACCGAAATCGATGAAATCGTGATCTGCAATCGTGTTTTGACAGCAGGTGAAATCCGGTTCCTTACCGCTCACACGTTGACGCCACATCCGTTGGTTGCGCCCGCGGATGCCGTGACGGTCTCCGAGACTCAACATCGTTGGCGAGAATACCTGAATCAACCGTTGGAAATCGAAAATTCCCTGGGAGCGACGATGACGTATCTGCCTCCCGGCGAGTTCACCATGGGATCGAGTGAGGAGTACGTCAACGAACTGATTAGCAGAGATCGACGTGAGAATCTATGGGACCGATTTCGCAGCGAGTCGCCCGCACATCGCGTTCAGTTCCGCAATTCGATCTACTTTGGGACACACGAGATAACACAGCAGCAATACGTTCAGATCATGGGTGAGAATCCCTCTCAATTTTCAGGTGCAGGCGAGCGTCATCACCTTGTGGATGGGATGGATACGAACGATTATCCAGTTGAAAACGTCAGTTGGTTCGATGCGATTAAGTTTTGTAACCGACTGAGTGAACTAGAAGGCTTGCAACCGTGCTACCAAATCACTGACCTAGAAGTCAGCATGCTTTCAGGGGAGGGATATCGATTGCCAACAGAGGCGGAATGGGAATATGCCTGTCGTGCGGGGACGTTGGACCCCTGGTCCTACGGCAGTGGCAAATTCTCGGACTACGAATGGAGCGTGAACTCGGCACCAAAGCTTCCGCAACCGATTGGGCGGTTAGCTCCCAATCCTTTCGGCCTTTACGATATGCATGGCAATGTGTTCGAGTGGTGTTATGACTGGTATGCAGCGGATGCCTACAGCGATCGTTCGGCGAGTATCACGGTCGATCCGAAGGGGCCGATGACAGGTTCGCGGCGAGTGTTCCGCGGTGGAAGTTGGTGGCAACGACGAACGTCATCCCGTTCCGCATTTCGAGGAAACCACTTTCCACATTTCGTAATGAATGAGCACGGATTCCGAGTTGTTCGGTCAATCAATTCACGGAAATAGTGAAACCCTCCGAGATTCTCAACACGGCGAGACATGCCGTTTTTTATTACGCCCGTCGAGCAAGCGGAGTTCACGTGTCAGAAGGGGCAACGTGGTGTCGGTCTGTTTCTTCAGCGAAGCTTTAGATGGGGATTTGCGCCGCCCGGTGAGCGGTCGCTTTTTATCGTGTTACGTCACCATTTTTTAACGTGACTTGGCGCGGAATGATACGGGCTGAACGAACGCGGCGACCAGAGCTGCCGATCCGTTTCCGCGTTGTCCTACATCGCCAACAATTTGTTTGACGATTTGGTGGTCCCCGTAATTCATTGGGCGTCCCGCGGCTCAGGTGAGCAGCTTGCCGAATAGGTATTCCTCGACAGCGTCGATATGCTCGACGAGGTATCGTTTCAGGTCAGTGATGTCTTCTGTTTCCGTTCCATCGGCCATTGCGTGTGAAAACGTTATCGCGCTCTTTAAGGTGGGCCGGGAAATGTTTTCGCCATGTCCTATCAGATCGAAATTTTGAAATACGAAACCGAGTGGATCAATCTTGCGATCGCGAGATGTACAGCTAGCCTCCGCCTGATTGCGATCGAGAAGTTCTCGGATATTCTTGCGCCGCTTGTCTCCGGTTCGGACCTCAAAAAGATCCCCTTCCCCTTTGCTTCGTTTTTGCTTCGTTTTCGGGCCTCAAAAGATCCCCTTCCCCTTTGCTTCGTTGGCCCCTTCCCCTTCGTTGGACCGCTGCACGGCCCCGTCGCTGCTTAGGATCAAGATGGCATTGCCGGTCCTGGTGACGACAAGTGACAGCGTTTGCAGGTCTTCCCGGTCAGCCTTGGG
>TARA_R110002049_G_scaffold308910_1_pt1 | contig 21566 bp, 17 predicted proteins | sample TARA_R110002049 | Tara Oceans TARA_R110002049 (sample SAMEA4396941) | marine metagenome | biome: Polar Biome; feature: [SRF] surface water layer (ENVO:00010504); material: water (ENVO:00002006), including particulate matter (ENVO:01000060) such as... | depth 5 m
AAGGAAGACAGAATTTTATAAATGGATTAATAGAGATGCCCTTTAGTTTTAATTACAATTTCATGAGAGTCAGATTGACCTGCTCTAGTCTTATTTGCAATTTCACTTACAGCACATCTTGATTGTCTTCAGGTATTAAGACCTCAATGGCTGGCATTCCCATTAATTCATCTTCAGAATACCCGGTCATATCCATAAAACTTTGATTAACAAAAACAATTTCATTTTTGGTATTGGTTTCAATAAGCCCCAAATGCATATTTGCAATGATACTGCTATACTTTTGCTTTTCGGCTTCTAAATTTTTACTGTACTTTTTCTCTAAGGTAACATCATTAAAACTCCATAAATGACCTTTAAATTGATTGTTTTTAAAAATTGGTATATAATTGCGCTCTAATATTTTACCACCGGTCATTTTAAGTTCGTCGTCTATAACAACTTTTCTGTTTTTAATTATTTCTTTATAGCGATCTATAAATTTTTCCGGCTCTAAAAAAAGCGCTTTACTGTCCTCCGCTCCATTTGAAAAATCTTGCCCAGGAATTAAATCTGGAGATAAAGGCATATAAAATTGTTCGCATAATTTTTTATTTGCTAAAATCGCTATCCCTTTTTCATTTTCAAGGTAAATGCCATGATCTAAATTTTGAACAAGCGTTTTTAAATTATTCTCTGATTCAACAAGGTTTTGTTGTGCATGTTTTTCTTTAGTGACATCTTTATAACTCCACAAGTGGCCTTTATAAACCTCACTATTAAAAATTGGTATATAGTCTCTTTGTAGTATTTTACCATCTGCCATTATTATTTCTTCAGATAGTATTTCTTCTTTATGTTCAACAACAGCTGCAATTCTAGATACAAATTCTTCTGGATTCCTGAACAAGTGCATTGATTGTTCAGCTGAATCGGAACAATCTTGTCCTATTAATAAATCTGGGGCAACAGGTATAGAAAACAAATTGCAAAATTTCTGATTGGTCAATACAATTCTTCTGTTTTCATCCTCTAGCAAAACACCACGATCTAAATTACCTAAAAGTACTTTTAATCGGCTTTCAGATTCTATTATGCCATCTTTTAATTTATTTTCCTGGGTAATATCCCTTGCAATACCCTGAACTGCAATGGGCTTCCCATCGCGATTGTAAATTAAGCTTGCATTTATATGTACTTGTTTTATGGAGTTATCATTGGTGTTTATCCTAACTTTAAAATCTTCTAAAAACCCATTTTCCTTTAGTTTATTAAATGCATCTAAAGCATGTGAAACATCAAGCTTATGTATAAATTCTGAAAGGTTTAAATTGCTGTCCTTTTTATCCAGCCCCAGTAACTCAAAAGTGGCTTTATTCATTTCCAAAACATTGCCATATAGATCTGTCACGCAATAGGCGTCCACAATATTTTTAAAAACACCTTTTAATTCAAGATCTTTTTTGGCCAATAAGCTTTCTAATGTATTATTGGTTTCCTTGAGTTTACCGGTTAATTGGTAAAGTTCAAAAGCTCTGTATATTGCTTGATCAAATCTGGGTAACTACTGGCTAAAACACTAAAAAAATGTTCAGAATAAACCAAAAGCAAATCATCTATGCTTATACTTGTTTTTTCACTTAAATGCTTTAACAGTGCAAGCATTTCAGAAAAATCATAGGTCCCAATAGATGTGTAAACACCTTGAGAAGGCAGATTTGATTTTTCAATGATTTCATCGACAACTTCTAAGCCGAATTTATGTTCAACCAATTCTAAAAACTCTGTAAATACAATACCTTTCATTTATGCTTTAATTAATTCGTTAATACTCCAATATGCCAATACCTTTTCAAGTTTAGAAACATAGTCTTCATATTTTAAGGGTTTTAAAATATAACCTGCAATGCCAATTTTATAACATTCCAACACATCTTTTCTGTTACTGGAAGTTGTTAGGATAATGGTAGGAATATATTTAAGTGTCTCATCACTTTTTAGAATTTTCAAAAACTCTATCCCATTTATTTTAGGCATGTTCAAATCTAATAAAATAATATCAGGTAGCTTATCCTTTATTTTTAATAATTGTAAGGCCTGCTCTCCATTCTTGGCCTCTTGTATATTATAGGAAGTTTCCAGTTTATTAACGGTCCTGTTCATTTTCATGGTTTCCACGACGTCGTCTTCAATGAACAGAATTGAAAGTTTATTTGGCATTTATGTTTAACTAAAGCGATTAATACCATATAAAAATCCGCCAAATTTGACTATAAATAACCTAAATTTCGATAAACATGTGGTTTAGTGTCGACGAATGAAAAAAAAGTGTCGACGAATGATATTTGCTTTTTTAAATTATTGATGCATTAAGCCATTAACATAAATTTATTTTTTTTGATTGGTCATTTGAAATACTTTGGGATAATTGAATAATTTTTAATTGCACATCCATTTTTACTTTAACGTACTTTTGCAACCTTTCCAGAGTATACTTGTCTTTAGAAGCTAAATTCGCTAACTGGTTTTCTATAGTCAAAATAAACTCAAGATGCCTTAAATTACTGTTGAGTTCTTTTCGCATTAATTCTATTTTAGTATTAACAATTTCAGCCTTCTTATTTAATTCAGTTGTTGAATCAATTTTCAAACCTTCCATTGCTCTTTTAGAAACACTTATATTAATATCGGGACTGTTAAATAAATCAGCATCTTTTTCTTCGGCTATGTTTTTATTTGTATTATTAAAAAAAGACGCTTGAACTAAACCCATTAAAAGGTTCTCTTTTTCCAAGAAAAAAATAAGATAGCTTATTATAATTGATAAGGAAAGGATGATTAGGTTAGACATGATTACAATTATTAAGAATTAGACTTTAAATATGAGCTCTTTTGTCATATTGCTGGTATAAATTTAAGTTCAATATTCAAAATGATTAATCAATAATCGATGGAATGTAAAGTAAGTGTCGGTGAATGGTAGTTTATTGAAGTTGTATTTTAAACTGTTTCATAATGATTACTTAGTTTTTAATATTTCCTATTCAAGAAATTCTTTTTGGAGCAAGAGTAGTAACACCCAAGTATACTGTAGACCTAGCTTAGCGCAGATTAGTTTTGTGTTTCTTGGTTTTTGAAGAATCTCAGCTTAGCGCGCGCACCAATAATACGAATTTAGTTTTAAAATGTCGTATTGATAATTTGAATTATTTTTTGTTCAGATGATTTAGAAAATATAAGCATAGCCTTAGCTACGGTTAAATTTTATCTCGAAATATGGGCGAAAAAGAAACAAATTATATGCGACATCTTATGGTTAAATTGGTATTATCCACTGATAACGCCAAACCATACCTTCTGGAGGGTTCTTTTATACTTTTTCCCTATTATTGGCTTCTTTACAAGGATTTAAAGTCAACACACAAATTATAAAAATTAAACAGTTCTTTAAAACTTTCATTTGTTAATCATTTAAACCTCCGCGATCGTAAATTTAAGAATTGTGGTCGAAGAGTAGTTGTCATTTTCCTTTAGTATTGTGGAAGGAAAATGTGCTTGGTTTGGTGAGTCTGGAAAGTGTTGAGGCTCCAGACAAAACGCTGATCGAGAAAGATATGACATTCCTTTTTTGCCCACGACCGTACCATCCAATGAATTGCCTGAATAAAATTGAATTCCAGGTTCATCAGTATAAACTTCCATCGTTCGACCACTTTTTGGATGAAATACTTTAGCTGCAAAACTTACTTCTTTTGCATTTCTATTTGATTTATTTAGTACATAATTATGATCATAGCCTCCACCAAACATTAACTGCTCATCCAAACCATTGATATCCTTTCCTATTTCTTTTTTAACTGTGAAATCAAAAGCTGTGTTTTTTACGGCAACTAATTTCCCTGTTGGAATCAGTGTTTTATCAACTGGAGTATAATTATTAGCATTAATAACCAATTGATGGTCAGTGATTGTTCCATTACCTTCGTCCGCAAGATTGAAATAGGAATGATGGGTCAGGTTAATAATGGTCGTTTTATCTGTAGTTGCGTAATATTTGATCTGTAATTCATTGTCATCGGTTAACATATAATTGACACGAACATCTAAATTACCTGGGTATCCTTCTTCCAAATGAGGAGAGATTCTTCTAAATTCAATCTGGTTTTTACTAATTTGATTTGCTTCCCAAACAACGTTGTGGAACCCCTGAGATCCACCATGCAAATGATGAAGACCGTTGTTTTGATGCAATGTGTATTTTTTGGAATCAATAGTCAATTTTCCATTATTTATTCTATTGGCGTACCTTCCAATGATGGCGCCAAAATAGGGTTCTTTTGAATTTAAATACCCCTCCAAATTGGAATACCCTAGCACAATATCCTCTAGTTTACCCGATTTATCCGGAACAAACAATGACACCAAGCGTTGACCAAAGTTGGTAAAAACTGCCTCTAAACCATGTGCATTGATCAATTGGTAACAGTTGGTTTGTTGACCCATTACCACATGCTTAAAGGCATTTTTATCCATTTGTTTTGACATTGACAATCCTTTATTTGTCCCAAAGATTTTCCATTTCTTCCAAGGTCTTACCTTTTGTTTCAGGAACAAATTTCAAAACAAAAAACATGGCCAATAAACTCATTAGACCATAGACCCAGTATGCAAAACCATGATTGAATTTTTCACTTAAAAAGGTATTATCGTCCATCATAGGGAACGTTAACGACACCAAATAATTGGCAACCCACTGGGCAGCAACAGCAATTGCCATTGCTCTTCCCCTAATCTTGTTCGGGAAGATTTCTGACAGCAATACCCAGGTTATAGGACCCCAACTCATAGCAAAACTAGCGACATAGAGCATCATACAAAATAGTGCGAACAATCCTGTAGATTCGGCAAAGAAAACAATTCCCAAAGCGAACATCGCAACGGACATGCCAATGGCACCGATGACCATCAAAGGTTTTCTTCCATATTTATCAACGGTTTTTATGGCGATAAATGTAAATGAGAAATTTACAATTCCAACCAGGACAGTCATCAACAATGCGCCATCTGTGGCGGAATCCATTTTCTTGAAAATTTCTGGCGCATAATATAGTACCACATTGATGCCCACAAACTGTTGAAATATAGAGAGCATTATCCCAATAAAAATGACCAGTTTCCCATAAGAAAAGAGTTTCCCAGAATGTTGGATCAAGGTACTTTTAATTTGTGTTAAGATGACTTTGGCTTCTTCTGCACCACTTACTTTAGTCAAAACCTCTAAAGCCTTATCTGGTTTGGATAGAAGCATTAAAGATCTTGGGGTATCGGGCACAAAAAACAAAAACATCAAAAACAATCCTGCAGGTATGACTTCTGAAGCAAACATCCATCTCCAACCTATATCGTTTAACCATATATCAGATCCTCCCCCTCTTGAAATAAAATAATTAACGAAATAAACCACCACAAATCCAAATACGATGGCCAATTGGTTCATGGAAACTAATCTTCCACGCTTATTTGCAGGTGCAATTTCTGCAATGTAAAGCGGAGACAACATGGAAGCTAATCCTACCCCAATACCACCGAGTATTCTATAAATTATAAAATGTGTTGCAAATGTATGATCCCCCTCACCGATTGGTCTAAAGAACATTTCGGGCATTGACGAACCCAAAGCGGATATCAAGAATAATGTGGCCGCTATTATAAGCCCGATTTTCCTCCCAAATTTTTTACTGATAATTCCTCCAGAAATGCCCCCAATGATACAGCCAATTAAAGCACTGGACACCAAAAATCCTTTAAATGCATTTGCTGCAGTTTCTTCCAGACCTCGAGGTATCACAAAAAAACTATCGAGTGAGCCTACGGTTCCTGATATCACGCCAGTGTCATACCCAAAGAGTAAACCTCCTAAAGTGGCAATAAATGTGAGTTTGAATAAATAAGTTGAATTAGTTGTTGTTTCCATAATGTTCATTTAATAAATTATTGGTTAATTATTACTTCGAAAAGTTCAGGTTTCCTCTTTTTAATTAAAATTTTAAGATTGTTAAAATATTATAGTAAGGGTATTATTTCTATGCCATAAACTTTTAATTCCTTGTAAGTTTCTATACAAAGTTCATTATTGTTATCTGTAATTGTAAATTCTAAGTTTACCGTACCATTATTTATATTGTACATGTCATCAAACAATTTATTCTCCTTTGAATTAATTGCGCATCGTATTTTAGCATCTTGAGAATTTGATACATGAATTACTAATTTATAGTCCCCCTGTGAGAGGTTAAACTCTCTTATTTTTAATGATAAGCACAAAGATTTTTTTAAAACTAAATATGAATCTGTTATGTCATCTAAAATTTTCTTGTCTGAAACAACATCTTTTACATTTAATTCTTTCTGACCCAATCCATACCAATGGTTATTTTTCTTATCAATAAAATATGTATAATGCCCTGGCCATTGTGCTAAAGAATCATGTGATGTAGGTTGAAAATTATATCGAATTGGAGACAACCCAGTTAATTGTCTAAGCACCCAAACATCTGGAATCCATCTTAGATTTAATGAGATAATCATAGCTTCCTCACCTCTTGAACGTTCCCCAAAGGATGTATAATCAATGTATTTTTTTAATGATTCCTCTAAATCAACTTTTAGAATAACTTCACGAGCCTTATCCAAATAACCATTTTGAACTGCAATTTGAGCTTCCTTAACAAGTTGTTGGTTTTTAATAGTACTCTCGAAGAAATCCTCCATGCCTTTGTAAAACTGTAGTGTCTCAAGACCATTTTTATTTAGTTTTGAAAGATTAACCGCTTCAAGCAACTGCTTTCTTTTTTGCACATCCACCAAAAATTCGCTTGGTTCCCTTCGTTCTTCACCTATTATAAACTCGCCATAATCAAAGAAACTGTCTGAAGTTTCCCTGCCAAACATTGGAGCCTCTCTAATCCATGAGTTCATATATTTATTTAAGGTTTCATGACCTTCTCCAAAAGTTTTTTGAACAAAGTAATCTACTGTTTTTGATAAATCTTCATTCTCTGTACTCGACCAAGTCTGTCTTGATAAACTCGTAAAGTACAGATCAAGAGGCCTCGTTTTCCAGTGTATAATTCCAAAACCATCACTATTTGAATCTTTCAATAATTCACTGAAATTTTTCCAAGGGGTATAGGGTTTTCCAATATATCTATGGTCATCATGATGCGCCCAAACAATTGGATACAATTTACGCTCCCTACCTATGGATTTCAACATTGAACTTATTTCTTTATCTCCAAAGGCAATTTTATAATCTAAAGGCATTAAAGCAATATCTTTTGGTAAGAAGACATTTGCTGTTTTTAAAAACGGAAAGTCCCAACTTCCACAACTATATTCTACCTTATAGCCTAACTCTTCTATTGCTTTAATGTAAGTTGTAATCAACTTACTTAACGGAAACGTGGGCTCTGAAAATTCATCATCTCTGATTTCAATATGATTTGCTATTATTTCATCATACTCTTTTCTCCAGCTTTCAGGAAAGTATTCGTATTTTAAATCTTTCCATGGTGTTTGGTACTTAACCCTTCTCTTCCAAAAAGCAATTTGGTCTATTTGTGGATAGGTTTCCAGTAAATCACTAATTCTTTTCTTGTAATAAGCATAGCCTTCATCAGTGTCTGGATTAACCAAATGAAATGTTCCTTTTGTTTTTAGTCTAGCTTCTTTTGGCAAAGAAAGAATGATATCTTGAGGGTTGGCCGAATGTGTATCGATGTCCATAGCATAAATAATTTTCATGCCTATTTGATCCGCATACTGAAACACTTGCTGCATCAGTTTTTTGACTGATTCATTTCGTTGTTCGTCTGAAACCATTGCAGCTTTTGAACCAAATACAGGTCCATTAAAAATTTCACCACCAATAAGCCTTCTGACGTCGTTTACATGTTCCGCTCCCCAATCACGACCTTTTACAGTGGATGTAAGGTAGCCTGTTTTTTTTTTCAATGCCATTATGGCTAAAAGTCTCCATTGGATTATTGCCATAGGCATGTACCATGATAGTATTAAAACGCAATTTCGCAGATTGTTCAATCCATTTTTTCCAATGCTCTAAATCCCAACCTGTACAACCGCTGATAAAATTATGCCAGTTAAAATTAATTCGCTTTTCTGTTGTTGGATTTTCTATAATATTCCATGCTTCAAAATCAAATACCTGCTTTGGTTTAGGTATTACATCTCCAGAAATGAAAAAGCCATATCCTAAATTCTCTAAAAGTGCATATACACCAAATAGTACACCTTGTTCATCTGTACCAATAATAAAGCCTCTGTTTTCTTTATTACTAATTGAAAAACTACCTGCTATATTATTATTATTATTTAATTCATTGCTGTTGGGGTTACTTTTTATATCCAAATGAATAGAATGACTAATACTAGATATTCCTTTTGAAATTGGGAAAGAATACGAAGGATATATCTTGGTCAGATATTCTGATAATTGATTTGCCGAAAATTCCAATTGTACATTTGCCGTTTCAGGAATGTATATTGTAATGTATTTGTCTGAATCACAATTCGTAAAACACACCATACATATAACAAACAGAACTAAATTTTTGACTATTTTCTTCATGCTACTTTAAAATACGTAATTCTATTTTTCACTAAATCCCCTTTAAATGCTTTCGTCTACCAAATACAAAATCGATTCATAATTTTCTTTTACAGCTTCACTCATTGCCATTTCACAGGTTTTAGTTGAAGAGTAATACCCATCAAATTTATTTTCATTCACTTCTTTAGCTTCTTTTTCAGTTGCCGTGGTTGTAAGTTCAGGAAAAATAAAACCTCTATCTCCAGCCATTCCACAGCATGTCGCTGTAATAGGCACTGTAACCTTTTCTGCAAAATGCTCCGCAATAGCTACAAACTTATGGGTCGTTTTCATCTTTTCTAAAGAACATACTGGGTGTAAAACAACATGCTTTGTTTTGATTTTTACAACTGTTTTTGGCAACACGATATCATTCAAAAAATCAACACTATCTAAAAGCGTTAATTGCTTGAATTTTGCTTTATTGTCTTGGTTCAACAAGGGTTCTATATGATGCAAAGTATAAGCACAGGAACTCACATCAATAACAATATTTAAAGTGCCTTCTTTACTTGCTTTCCATAATTCTTCAATACTATTATTAGCCGTATAACGACTTGCGTCTTTAAATCCTTTAGATGAAAAAATCTGACTGCAACAAATTCCCTTTGATTTTTCCAAAAAAGTAACATCGATATTAGATTTTTCACAAACACTTAAAAAGGTTTCCATAACATTCTTTTGTTTGCCTTCATAAGTTCCCAATATCCTGGAAATACAGGAAGGAAAATATACAATGCCTACTTTTGAATTCGTTAATACACTTTTTTTATTTAAAATGGAAAGACTGGGTGGGTTCATTATTTGTTTTGACCATAAAGGAAAAGCCGGTATTACTTTTTTTATACCACTAGTTAAATTGGACAAGGTTTTTTTACCAAAAACATAATTAATACCGCCACCGATTTTTAATACAAAACGAATTAAAAACTCAACAGTTATAAAATTTTTGGCTACAAATAATACTGTTTTATTTGAAAAATTAGAATGATTTTCTTGTCGTAATCTTTTAATTAAATCGCCTGTATTAATATCAACTGGACAGGCTGTTGCGCAAGAACCATCTACGGCACAGGTGTCAATACCTTCGTATTTGAATTGATTTAAAAGTAAATTATAGTTTTTCTTATCTCCTTTTAGCTGAAGTTGTTTTAAAACACGCCTTATGACTATTCTACGCCTTGGTGTTGTGGTAATATTTCTACTCGGACATCTATGCTCACAAAAACCACATTCAATACATTTATCGACCTCTTCTTCAACTTGAGGAAGGGCCTTTAGATTTTTTATATGAACCTGCTTATCTTCATTAATGATAACCCCCGGATTTAATAATGCGTCCGAATCGATGGCTTGCTTTACTTGCTTCATAATGCTGTAAATATCACTACCCCACTCGGTCTCAACAAAAGGTGCCATATTTCTGCCGGTACCGTGTTCTGCTTTTAAAGTACCGTCATATTTATCAATAACAAGAGCCACAACTTCCCTTAGGAATTCATCATAACGCGTTACATCTGCATCTGAATTAAAAGCTTGGGTAATCACAAAATGAATGTTTCCGTCTTTGGCGTGCCCAAAAATGATGGCTTCGTGATATTTATATTTTTCAAATAAATGTTGAAGATCTAAAATGGCATTTCCAAGTTTCTCAACAGGAAAAGCTAAATCTTCTAAAATAACGGTTGTGCCACTTTTTCGCAGAGCTCCTACTGCTGGAAATAGCCCTTTTCTAATTTTCCACAATAAAGCACGTTCTGTTTCAACTTCCGTAAAATGGGGCGTTTCAATTAATTTTAATTTTGAAGAAACTTCAATAAAATTTTTAACACTTTTAGTTAGTTTATTGTGGCTATCACTTTGAAATTCAACCAATAATGCCGCTGAAGTATTAGGAAGGCTTTTTACTCCCGAAGGAATTCCTTCCAAGTCCTCAACAGCATATAACGATGCCCTATCCATTAACTCAACCATTTCTGCGCCACTTTCTTTAATTGGCACAATGGCATTACAAGCTTCAAAAACTGTTGGGAAAAATAATAAAGCCGTAGATTTATAACTGTAATCTGGAATGGTTTCTAAAACAGCTTCAGAAATAAAGGCTAAAGTCCCCTCTGCACCAATTAATAAATGGGCAAGAATATCCAAAGGGTGTTCAAAATCCACAAAAGCGTTTAGAGAATATCCAACCGTATTTTTGGTTTGATATTTTTTTCTGATTCTTTGAAATAGTATTGAATCTTCAGTGATTTGTTTTCTAAGCTGATTTAAAATTTGAAACAGGTCATAACACTCATTCTCAAAACGAGCATAATCAGACTTATCTTCAGTATTAAATATTTTTCCGTTAGGTAAAATAAATTTTATAAATTTTACGGTGTGGTAGGAATTATGTTTTACCCCACAACACATCCCGCTGGCATTGTTAGATAGAATTCCTCCCATCATGGCAGCGCTAATACTGGCAGGGTCTGGGCCAATTTTTCGTTTGTAACGTCTTAAATGTGCATTTACCATCGCACCAGTTATACCGGGTTTAATTCTAACTAACTCGCCTTCATTTTCAACACTAATTTTATTCCAAAACTGACTTAAATCCACAAGAATACCGTCTGTAATGGCTTGTCCCGATAGACTTGTGCCTCCTGCTCGAAATACTAAAGGAATATGATGTTTTTTTGAAAACTGAAATAGGGAAACAACTTCATCTTCATTTGAAGGCAAAACAACAGCTTTAGGAATTAAATGATAAAAACCAGCATCTGAAGCATAAGAAACCAAGTCGATATACATCGTTTTTATTCTTGAATTCGGTAAAATTTCAGCCAGTGTTCTTTCGATTATCATTTAATTATGCTCGATATTGTTTTTAATTTTCTTTTGGTGGCGGACTCACAGAAGTCCACCCTCCATCAACAATGATGGTTTGCCCTGTAATTTGACTTGAACTATCTGATAGTAAAAAAAGCGCAGCGTTAGCAATATCCTTTGTTGTTGAAACCACGTGAGTTGGTGTTAATTCTTCCCAAGTAGCTTTATAATTTTTATCGGATTGTGTTCGTTCGGTCAAAGTAGCACCTGGAGCAATAGCGTTTACGGTAATTTTATGGTTTGCCAACTCTATACTTAAACTTTTAGCCAGCATTTCCAACGCTGCTTTGGTCATTCCATAGGCTGCCAATTTAGGATGGGCTTGGTGTCCTGTGACCGACGACATAAAAATAATGCGACCACTTGATTTTTGTTTAATAAATTGTTTTGTCGCTGCTTGGGCTAGAAAAAATGATCCTTGTAAATTAATGTCCATTAAGGTTTGAAAATCTTCTAATCTATAATCTATAAAACTTCCAAAAGTAGTAATACCCGAATTGGCAATAACAAAATCGAGTCTGCCAAATTCTGAAACCGCTTTTTCAACCATGTCCTGAATCACTTCAAAATTGCCCGAGCTTCCTTGCATCGCTGCACAATCACCACCTAATTTTTTTATGCTGGCCACGGCTTTTTCAAGCGCAATTCCGTCAATATCATTTATAATAACAGATGCTCCCGCTTTTGATAATTGTTTTGCTATTTCAAAACCAATACCAATAGCAGCACCGGTAACGATGGCTACTTTTTCTTTATAGATAAATTGAATCATAATTATGTGTTTAAAGTTATAAAACCACCATCTATTGGATAAAAGCTACCAGTTACAAAACCTGCTTCATCAGAACATAGATACAATGCTAAATGTGCAATTTCTTCTGGCTTGCCCATCCGCCCTATGGGTTGGGTTTTTGATAATTTCTCAAACATTTCCTCTTGATTATCTGGATAATTATCCTTTAAATAATTATCCACAAAAGGCGTGTGCACGCGACCTGGCCCAATGGAATTACAACGAATGTTATTATTAATATAATCTTTGGCAATAGAGTTTGTCATCGCATAAACGGCTCCTTTGCTCATTGAATATCCAAATCTGTCTGATAGCGCCACAACAGAAGCTATTGAAGCCATATTCACGATGTTCCCTCCTCCAGATTTTTTCATATAATGAACACCAAAATGCAAACAGTTATACACACCTTTAATATTGATATTACACATTCTGTCCATATCTGAAATCGTAGTGTTTTCTACATTTCCTATTTGAGCAATACCTGCGTTATTGACTAAAATATTAATAGAATTATATGAATTATAAATAACTTTAAAAATGCCTTCTACTTCTTGATGATTGCTGACATCGCATTTATGAAAAATTGCTTTTCCACCGTCCTTTACAATAGCATTCACAACGTTATTTCCTTGGTCTGTATCGATATCTAAAATCTGCACAATCGCACCTTGATTGGCAAAAACCTTGCTGATACTTTCTCCAATTCCTTTAGAACCTCCTGTTACTATAGCCACTTTACCCGTTAAATCAAATAATGGTTTCATATGTTGTTATTTATTGTTTTATGAATATTTGTAATTCTCGCATAAAACTATTTAAATGTCTGTCCTTGAATTCCTAAATTTTCAATAGTTAATTCTACCTTATCTCCAGATTTAAGATATTGAGGTGGTTTAAATCCAAAACCAACACCCGGGGGGTGTTCCTGTTGATATTAAATCGCCTGCTTCTAGTTGCATAAATTGCGACATATACCACAGTGAATACGCTGGATTAAAAATCATAGTTTTAGTGTTACCGTTTTGTTTATTAACTCCGTTTACACTCAAGTTCATTTTCAAATTGAGTACATCATCAATTTCATCTTTGGTAACTAAATATGGACCAACGGCCGTAAAACCAGGACATGATTTACCTTTTACCCATTGACCACCTCTTTCCAGTTGAAATGCCCGTTCTGAAATATCGTTGATAACACAATAGCCAGCAATAGCGCCTTCTGCCTCAGCTTCATCTTTAAGATAAAGTACATCTTTATTTAAAACGACACCTAGCTCAACTTCCCAATCTGTTTTGCTGCTGTTTCTAGGAATAGACACATCATCAAATGGTCCTCCAATAGTGTTGGTCGCTTTCATAAATAAGATAGGTTCGTTTGGAATTTCCATTCCAGATTCTTTGGCGTGATCAGAATAGTTTAAACCTATACACATAATCATTCCGGGGCGCGCTATCGGATTTGCCCAACGCACTTCCTCCTTTATTTCAGGCAGGTTGCCTTCTTCTCTTTTCAAAATAGCCTTTAACCGTTCTAAACCTTCATTTTGAAAAAATTGTTGGTTCCAATCTTCAAAATATTTAGAACAATCCAATCGCTTTCCATCAATAAAAACACCTGGTTTCTCTAATCCTTTTTCTCCAAATCTTATAAGTTTCATTTTCCATTTTTTTTTAATTATACTTTAAATATTCAATTAATGTGAATCTCTTTTTACTTCACTTCCAGAATTTCCTTTTAAGAAATCTAAATCTACGCCTTCGTGAGCTTGCTCTACGTGCTCGATATACATTTTTACATAACCTCTGTGATATTTCAAATCGGGTGCTTTCCATAACTTACGACGTTGTTCTAATTCTTCATCAGAAACCTGTAAGTTTAATGTTCTCTTAGGCACATCCAATTCGATGATATCGCCTGTTTTCACCAATCCGAATGCACCACCTAATGCTGCTTCTGGCGACACATGGAGAATCACGGTACCAAAGGCCGTTCCGCTCATGCGTCCATCAGAAATTCGAACCATATCGGTAATGCCTTTATCCAACATTTTTTTAGGCAATCCTATATTCCCAACTTCCGGCATTCCTGGATATCCTTTAGGTCCCGCATTTTTAAGGATAAGAATTGAATTTACATCCAAATCCAAATCGGGTAAATCCACTTGTGCTTTGTAATCTTCAATCGTTTCAAAAACAAAAGCCTTGCCCGTATGCTTCATTAAAGAAGGAGTCGCCGCTGAAGGTTTAATTATGGCACCATCAGGACAAAGATTTCCCTTTAATACTGCGATGCCAGATTCTGTTTTAAACGGCGCATCCAAAGAACCAATAATATTTTTATCATAACATTCAATGGATTCGGTATTTTCTCCAATGGATAGACCATTAACGGTTAAGCAATTATCATTTAAAAATGGCTTTAATTCTTTAATGAGCGCTGGTAATCCACCCGCATAATAAAAATCTTCCATCATGAATTTTCCTGAAGGAAGGAGATTGGCAAGTAGCGGAATTTTTTCTGAAAATTTATCAAAATCTTTTAATGAAAGTTCTACTCCCATTCTGCCGGCAAGTGCCAACAGATGCACCACAAAATTGGTGGATCCTCCTATAGCAGCATTTACCATGATGGCATTTTCAAATGCTTCTCTGGTCAAGATTTTGGATAACTTTAAATCTTCTTTTACCATGTCAACAATTCTTCGACCTGTAAGTTGTGCCAATACTTTTCTTCTTGCATCAGCCGCTGGAATTGCTGCATTATGTGGCAATGTTACACCCAAGGCCTCTACCATACATGCCATGGTTGATGCCGTACCCATGACCGCACAATGTCCATTACTGCGACACATGCCAGCTTCAATTTCAACAAATTCCTTTTGGCTTAAATCGCCTTTTCTGTTGGTTTCACTTAAATTCCAAAGATCGGTTGTCCCAACATTTTTTCCACGATGCTTTCCATTGAGCATGGGACCTCCTGAAAGGAAAATTGTCGGTAAGTCCACACTACAGGCACCCATTAATATAGAAGGTGTTGTTTTATCACAGCCACCTAGCAATACGACGCCATCCAAAGGATTACCTCGAATGCTTTCTTCGGCATCCATACTGGCTAAATTTCGATATAACATGGTGGTAGGTTTCATCAAGGTTTCCCCCAATGACATCACAGGAAATTCCAAAGGAAAACCACCTGCCTCCCAAACGCCACGCTTTACATGTTCTGCCAATTCCCTGAAATGACCATTGCAAGGTGTTAACTCTGACCAGGTATTACATATTCCGATAACCGGTTTACCTTCAAACTCATCAGAAGGATGGCCTTGGTTTTTCATCCATGCGCGATAGATAAAACCATCCTTTCCTGTTTTACCGAACCATTTCTGACTTCTCAATGTTTTGTCTTTATCCATGATATTGCAATTGTTGTTGTCCTATTGTTTCTGTTTCTACTTTAAATGTCTTTCCTGCCATCGGATATTGTTTTTTTTCTACGTCCGTCAATGGCAGTTTTGATGAGGTAATAAAAAGCGTTTTCATGTCCTTGCCACCAAAACAACAACTGGTTGGATGTGACACTGGCATATTTATATCAAGCATTTTTAAGCCATTTTTATCGAAATGAATCACTTTACTTCCACCCCACATGGCGACCCAAAATCCACCGTCTGAATCGATGCACATGCCATCAGGGAATTCATTTTCTTCAAATTGAATATGAATACGTCTATTGGAAATTTCGCCAGTTTCAATTTGATAATCATAAGCATACATCACTTGGCGAAGCGTATCTATCATAAAGAATTTGTTTTTATCTGGATTCCAGCCCATACCATTGGTAATATGGATGTTTTCTTCCAAAAGGTGCCAAGATTGATCTGTATCCAATCGAAATAATTTACCCATATTATCTGCACCATCCCATTCCATAGTACCTCCAAACAACCGACCCATTGGATCGACTGCCCCATCATTGAATCTCACTTGGGTATTATTCTGTTCAGGCGAGGGTTCTATTAAACGGAAATGATTTTTTATTTCATCATAAAATCCAAATCCATCTCGAACACCCATGACCAATCCACGGTTATTTTTTCGCAATGCTAAAAATCCTAACGGTTGTCCAATCGAATATTCTTCGACCGAATTATTTTTAACATCGGCTTTAAAATATTTGCCTTGTAATAAATCTACCCAAAAAAGCTTTTGAGCAATAGGATCCCAAACAGGGCCTTCGCCGTGTTCTGAATAAATATCAAATATGGGTTCTACTTTCATCATTTATGAATCTAATTGTTTTGCAAAATAGTTATCCACAGCATACGCAAATTCATTTTGAATAAATTGAATGGCTTCTTTACTCACATCTGCGTTGGGCACTAAGCCATCAAATCCGTGAAAACATTTTTTAAATAATTTAAATTTTACGGGGATTCCTTCTTTTTTTAAGTTTTCGACATAAGCAATGGTCTCATCGCGAAATGGTTCTAAATCTCCAACATAGGTTGCGGTAGGTGGAAGGTTTGAATAATCTGTAGCTCTTGCGGGAGCTGCATATATAGGTATCTGTTTATTTTCTTTATGTAAATCTGCCAAGTATAAACTCCACCCAAGAGCATTCATTTTAGAATTCCATATCGGGACATTATTATCGGCAGCCGATTCAGTCATCATTCTATCATCTATCATGGGATAAATAGGCATTTGAAATGCAATATTAACCGCTCCTTTATCTCTTGCCAATAAGGTAATAGCAGCAGTAAGTCCACCACCCGCACTATGTCCGCCTACCATAATTTGGTCGTCACGAACACCTAATGTTTTTGTGTTGTCTTTAATCCACAACAAGGTATCATAACAATCATTTAAAGCAGCAGGATAAGGCTTTTCCATTGATTTTTGATAGGCTGGCACAACAACAACAACAACACAATCTCTAGTGTTTAAAAATTGGGCAATTTGCGGCGCGGACATTTCAGGAATGGTAAGTGCATATCCACCACCATGGCAATACAGCAATACGGGTAAATTTTCTTTGGCATTTAACGGTTTGTATATTCTAACCCTTATTTTTGAATCTTCATTTGTTCTAGAAATCCAAATTTCTTCATTCTGAAACCCTTTGATATTTTTTCCAACAAAAAACCTTTCAACAAAACGCCCTCGCTTAAACGCAGCAATGGTTGGAAAAGATACAAAATCAATTAAAAAGGCTTTTAACCTTAATTGTTTGTCGATCATTTTATAGGTTACATTCATATCAAATTACTTGTTTATAAAACTAAATTACCAACTATATAAAGTACCGTCTTCTAATCTATTAATTGGCAGGTATGCTTGTTTGTATGGATATTCTTTTGCCTTTTCTTCATCAAAATCAACTCCTAAACCTGGGCTTTCACTTATTGTGAAAAATCCATCGGAAAATTTATAATCCGTAGAGAACACATTGGATACTTCATTAGGAAATCCCATATATTCTTGAATTCCGAAGTTATTGATGGCGGTACCGAAATGTAAACATGCTGCCAAATTTACTGGCGACAAGTCTGATGGCCCGTGACAACCCGTTTTTACATGATAGATTTCTGCTAAATGTGCAATTTTCATCATGGGTGTAATTCCTCCACCATGGGTAATGGTCATTCTGATATAATCTATCCATTGATTGGTAATTAAATCGGTACACTGTGAAATCGTATTAAATATTTCTCCTACCGACAATGGTATTGTGGTATGCTGACGAATTGTTTTAAACCCTTCTTGCAATTCAGCGGGCACGGTATCTTCTAACCAAAATAAATGATAGGGTTCTAACGACTTACCTAATCTTGCTGCTTCGATGGGTGTTAAACGATGATGGGCATCATGTAAAAGATGCAAATCGTCTCCAAATTTTTCTCTTACAGCGGCAAATAATTTGGGCACATAGTTTAAGTACTTTTCGGTGGACCAAACTTCTTCATCTGGTTTTAAACCCGTTCCTGCGGGCTCGTAATTATCATCTGTTTTTGATATTCCATAAATGTTTTCCATTCCTGGAATCCCAGATTGGACACGCACTGCTTTATATCCCCGATTTACAATTTCTTCAATTTTTTGAAGTGTTTCTTCAATGTTTTTACCTTGAGCATGGGTGTAAGCCATCATTTTATGACGACTTTTTCCACCTAATAACTTATATACTGGAACGCCTAAAGCTTTTCCTTTTATATCCCACAAGGCCGTATCTATAGCTCCGATAGCTGCCATAGTTACCGCACCTCCTCGCCAGTAAGCTCCCTTATATAAATACTGCCATATATCTTCGGTATCGAAAGGGTCTCTGCCAATAATACAAGGAATCAAATGATCTTCTAGATAGGAAGCTACCGCTTTTTCCCGTCCATTTAATGTGGCATCACCCAAGCCGTAAACACCTTCTTCCGTTTCTATTTTTAAAGTAACATAATTACGTCCCGGAGAACAGATAATTACTTTTGCGCTTTTAATTTTCATACCAAGAATTATTTAATTTTTGCTTCCGCCTATATTTACACCTAGGCCACCATCAACACGGATAGCCTGACCTGTTATAAAAGCACATTTGTCGCTACATAAAAACGAAATCAACTCCCCAACTTCTTCTGGTTTTCCTATTCTGCCTGTTAAATGCGTGGCATTTAATTCTGCCATCATGGCTTCTGGGTCGGATGCTTGTGCCAACGCGCCTTGTAACATAGGCGTATCGATGGTGCCAGGGCAAACAGCGACACAACGAATTTTGGGGCCAAAATCTGTAGCAATAGAGCGTGTAAGCCCTAGCACAGCAGCTTTACTTGTACAATAAGCTGCAACCAAAGGTTGTGTAACATAGGATTGTACGCTTGCCACATTGATAATGACTGATTCTTCAGGCATTAAGGGGATTGCATTTTTGGCACACAAAAAATTACCCTTTAAATTAACACCCATTACCCTGTCCCATTCTTCTTCATCAATATCGGTCACTGTGCCATAAGACAATACCCCAGCATTATTGACCAAATAATTAAGGTGACCTGCTTGCTCTTCTATGAGCTGAAATGCTGCAACCACATCCTTATTTTTAGAAACATCACAAGAAATATATTTTCTTAATTCAGAATCTGAAGGTTGCTCGCCAATGCCTAAAATATAAGTGGTTATACCTCTTTTCTCAAAAGCATCCACGGCTGCTTTTCCTATCCCTGTGGTACCACCAGTGACTACTGCTATAACTTTATTTTGCATGATTTATTTTTAATTTATTTATATAGTATCTTTTACTAACCATTTGGATGTGTTTTGAAACTGTAGTTCAATTAATTCCCGTTTAGGTCCGTTAAATTAATAGTGTTCTCCATTCCATATTAATATAGGTTTGCCATCTGTTTTTATATCTAAAAATGGACCTGAAATTCTAGCCTCAATTGACGATTTTTTTCCAAAATAATCCGTATCAAAAATCATTGCTGAACCATCAGGGTTTTCAAAAGCTGCTTTAGGAACTTTTGCTTTACCCAATGTTTCGGTTGAAATTAATTTTACTTGATGGTCTTCTAAAGCTTGATTGGGGTAAAACTGTAGATAAATATCGGTTCCTTTCTCTATTAATTTTATGTTGGGATTGTAATCGGTAAATAGTGTATTTATTGATTTTTCTACTTTAGTGCTATCTTGGTTGAAATAGACATTTCCATCAAACCAAGAAGGTAGTTTAGCAGATTTATAGTCACTCAACAGGTCACCAGGTTCGGTAAAAATATTATTATAAAATCTATCGTCTCCGCCATAAATTATTGTTAAACCTGCCATATCTATAGAGTGCGGCAAGAAATAAGGCGTAAATCGCTCAGTCACATCTTTTCTTACTACTTTTCCTGCAATTAAATTATGTATAAAGGCAGTTCCTTGTGACCAATTTGATATTGATTTGGGAGACAATAAAATATTGTTATCAATTATTAACGGACCATGATTTACTTCTATAAACAAATCTTCTTCTTTGTTACGATACAATAAATTTCCTGATACACGAGCGCCTTGTGTCATCCAATCCAACCATATTCCTCGAAGGCAATCGTGAATTCTATTGTTTCTAATAATCACATCAATTGGTGCGTGAAACTTAATACCTCCAAGTTCCCAACCCTCAAACTGTCCTTTTGTATTTATATTATAAATATGATTGTTTTCTATAGTACTAAAAACAGCTCCCATACTACCGCAAATTGCGGTTTGTTCGCAATTGAAAATAGTATTATTCCTAACAATGTGCGAGCCTACATTTTCTTTATTCCAATTGTTTCTCAATACATTAAAAACAGTTTCTATATAGTGAATGTTGCCATCTCTATTTACATTTTCTTCATCGGCTGTCCAAGTATTATGTCCGGTTTTGCGTTCTTTCCCAAGAGTTATACCATTGTTTTTAGAATCACTAATTACATTGTCTTCAATTAGCCACCCTTTGTTCCAATGTGTTGCTATCATACCTACTTGTTCGGCGGTAGGTGCTGCCCATTGGGTAGCTGCCTGACTAAAATGAAAGCCTTGGATTGTAATATAATTTATACCCGGATTTTCAGGGTAAAAACAAGTTTTTCTTGTACTTATTTCAACGACTTCTTTATTGGGGTTTTGCTTTTGAAAGTTTGCCCAAATTGTAGTATGGGTGTCTGTAGTTTCGCAATACCAATTGTACTTTGAGCTTAACTCACCAGCAATCCGTTTTTCATCAATAGGTGTGCTTACTTTTTCAATGGATTCTTTTTCGTAAAGCGATTTACCATTTAAAAAAACCTCTCCTGTGTGGTGTACACGACCTTTATCAAGAAACCAATCCCCCTGAATTAAATCTTTATATGGATTGTAATCACCAAAAAAGGAATTTGGGATAACCACTTTCCAAACACCCTTTTTTTCTCTTTTCCACCCCTTAATAACTTCAGAACCTTTAATCTCAACCTTTTCACCAGAAGCTGCTCTGTAAACGATTCTCATTGAATTGGATTCTCCTCCTCGAATGGGATTAATCCACTCACGATAAATGCCTTGATGCACCGTAATCGTATCACCCGGATGAGCCATACTAACCGCTTGTTTTATCGTTAAAAAAGGGCTTTGTTTAGACCCATTATTTGAGTCATTTCCTTTTTTTGAAACGTGATATTCGTTAGCCGAAATGTTTGAAGCTATACAAGTCAATAAGATAAAAAAGAAGATTTTTTTCATTTGTTTAATATTGTCTTT
>TARA_R110002049_G_scaffold10127_7_pt1 | contig 21561 bp, 22 predicted proteins | sample TARA_R110002049 | Tara Oceans TARA_R110002049 (sample SAMEA4396941) | marine metagenome | biome: Polar Biome; feature: [SRF] surface water layer (ENVO:00010504); material: water (ENVO:00002006), including particulate matter (ENVO:01000060) such as... | depth 5 m
GCCCTTCGTACCGCCAGAGCCGGAACCCTTACCGTCTGTGCTGCCGTCGTAAAAATTGGCCAGATTTTCGTCATACCACTTTGCGAATGACGATCCTTCGACGCCACCGTTGTGATAGGATTTGGTGCCGCTGGCCTTGCAGCCCCCTGACCCCTTGGTGCCGCCCGAACCCGATCCTTTGGTGCCACCAGAGCCGGAACCGCGACGATCATCGCGCACCCACTTTGACCGATTGCCCCCTCGGCCACCGCCTTGGCCGTCCCAGCTTTTTGAAAATCTATACCCCATCGCTACGATCCTTCTTTGTATGCCCACGTAAATTTTTTGCGCCGCAATGGGCATCAAATGCCCTGCGTGACCCTTAGGGATGAGAAACTAGCAAGTCCGCCATAGTCTCGCCAAATTCTTTCCATATTTTCATGAAATTAGACGATAACACCCCCCGTTTCGGAAACAGTCCTGCGTCCGCTTTGGCATTGTCGTTCAACTGCCGCCAATACCAACAAGCCGCACCGAATCAACTTTTGCAGTCTGCCCTGAAACGCCATGCTTTCGCCCCAGAGGGGCCGTACCCCTGCCCGCAGTAAACTGTTACACCCGCGTCAGACATCACCGGAGGGCCCAATGGCAAAACCCAAAGAGAAAAGCGCACAGGCGCAGATCGTCGCAGCGGCACGGGCGCATTTTGGTCAGGACGTCGCGCGTGTCTCCGCGCCCGGTGGCGAAAACCGCTCCAGCTTTCGGCTGCACATGACCGACCGCACGGTCATCGCCACCCTGCGCCCCAATTTCCGCCGCACCCACCTAGAGGCGCATGTGCTGACCCAACTGGGGGCGCAGTGCAGCGACCTGCCAGAATGTCTGGGCGTTGTGGGCGACATCATGTTTCAATCCGACGTTGGCAAACGCCGCCTGAATGTCGAAATTGCCAAGGTCGACGCCCCGCGGCAGATCGACCTCGCCGCCGAGGCTGTTGGCGCGATCTTTCGCATCCACGCTGCCGCGCGCCGAACCGATCTCGACACGATCATGCCGCATCTGGGCAGCAACCGTGACTGGGTGATGAATTTCGTCGATGCCGTCGATTTCCTAAACGGGCTTGCCGGGGGTATCCCCGACAATTTTGACCGCATCGCGGCCTACGAGCGTATCGATGCACCGGCGCAGCAATTCGTGAAATGGGACTGCCGATCCGGCAACGCCGCCATCGGACATGATGACCGCTTGCGCTGGTTTGATTTTGAATATGCCGGTCTGCGCCACGGCGCCGAAGACATCGCCTGGCTTATCGGTGACGAAGCCTGGCCGATCGCGCCGCAAGCTATGGTCGACGTGGTGATCGACGCCTTTGACCCGACCTGCGGCATCCCGATGGAGGACTATCTGGATTACCTGTCGGTCTACCTGACGTTCCACGCGGTGCAGCGGCTGAAACTGATCAGCAAAGAGGCCAAGAAACGCGGTTGGCTGAGCAAGGACCGCATCCGCCGCTATGACGATGCTGGCGTACACCCCGACTTTGCCGCGCAGATCTGCCGCGTCGGGGCATATTTTTCTGACCAGTCAGAGCTGACCGCACCGCTGACCAAGAGCTTTATCGAAGCGCAGCGCGGGTTCGAGACAATCGCGGCGCAGGAGAACCAGCGCCGCGCCTGACGGCTACCAGAAAAACGGGATGATCAGACTGACCAGCAACGACATCGACAGGTTCAACGGGATACCGATGCGCATGAAATCGGTGAACTTGTACCCGCCCGGCCCATAGACTAGCGTGTTGGTCTGATAGCCGATGGGCGTTGCAAATGCACAGGATGCCGCGATCATCACCGCCACCACCAATGGCCGTGGGTCCATGCCCAGGGCCGTGCCAAGGCTGATGGCAATCGGGGTCATGATCACCGCCACCGCGTTGTTGCTGACGATTTCGGTCAGCGTTGTGGTCAGCAAGAAGACCGCGAAAATCACGTAAAAGGGCGACAGGTTGGCCAGATTGGGCGAAATACTGTCAACAATCAGTGTGATGGCGCCCGAATTCTGCAAGGCGGCGCCAACGGCCAACATCGCAAAGATCAGCGCCAACAGCCGCCCTTCGACAAATGAAAATGCCTCTTCCGCGTCGATGCATCCCGTGACCAGGACCAAGGCAACGGCAACGACCGCCAACAGCAAGATCGGCGCGACGTTAAAGGCGGCCAAGGTCACGATGCCCACCAGTGCCGCGATGGCAATCGGCGCATGGCCCCGGCGAAATGCCCGTGCGGACGGGTGCGAGACATCGACCATGTTCATATCACTGGCCAGACGCTGAATGTCTTCGCCGGCCCCTTCCAGCAGCAATGTGTCGCCAACTTTTACAATCAAATCATCCAGTTGCAGCCCGATGTTCTGGTTGCGTCGATGCACCGCCAGTGGATAGACACCATAGCGCCGCCGCAGACGCATGGACCCCAGCGACCGGCCAACCATGCGGCAGCCCGGCGTGATCAGCACCTCGACCGTGGTGGTTTCAACCGCCGAAACCTGATCCACCCGCCGCAATTCCTTGTTGGCCTGAAGGCTCAGCAATTCGGTCATCTGGGTGCGCAGCACGACGCGGTCCCCGACCTGCAACTGCACGCCTGCCATATTGCGCCGCAATGACTGATCGCCGCGCACCACGTCGATCAGCCGCACGCCTTCGCGCTTGAACAGTTGCACGTCCAGCACGTCGCGACCGATCAGGTTGCTGTCGGTGGGGATTACCGCCTCGGTAAAGAATTTCATCTTGGATCTGTCCGACAGCATGTTCGCCATACTGTCACGCCCCGGCAGCAGCTTGTTGCCAAACAGCGCCATATAGATCAGCCCCCAGGCACAGACGACCAGACCGATCGGCATGATTTCGAAAATGCCAAAAGGCGCCAACCCCTGCGCGCGTGCAACACCATCGACCAACAGGTTGGTCGATGTCCCGATCAGCGTCAAAGACCCGCCCATGATGGCGGCATAACTCAACGGAATCAATAGCTTGGATGCCTTGGTGCCCAGCGTGCGCGACAGTTGCACGACCACCGGGATCATCACCACAACCACCGGCGTGTTGTTCATGATGGCACTCGCGGCCATGACAGAAATAATGACCCCAACGACTGCGGTCTTGGGATGCGTCTTTGCCGACCGCTCGGCCAACCGGGTCAGCACATCCAACGCGCCGGTGCGCACCAGCGCGCCCATGATGATAAACATCGCCGCGATGGTCCAGGGTGCTGGGTTCGACAACACGGCAAGCGCATCGTCATAGGGCAAGACACCGATGGCCAGCAATAGTGCCGCACCCGCAATCGCCACCACTTCGGTCGGGAAGGATTCGCGCAAAAACAACACGAACATCAGGCCCACCACCACCAGCGTCAGCACAGCAGCTTCCATAGGCGAAAAGTTTAGAAATTCCATTCAGGACAGTCCCGTCATCCAGATCACAGCCCCTTCGGGCGGGGCCATGCGCAGTTTCGCTGATTGCCCTGCATGCCGCAAGCGCTGCCGTAACGGCCGCCTATTATTCGGCTCAGGGCGCGCTCGCCTGCAACAGCCCGCCTTGGCGCACCGGTACAACGCGTGTGGCGCGCCCGGTGCGGTTGTCGGTCTCGATATAGACGCCAGACAGGGTGGCCTCGCCATTGGCGGGGGTAAAGCGTTCACGCGGCATGCCGGTGATAAAACGGCGCATTGGCTCGGCCTTGTCCATGCCGATGACAGAATTGTAATCGCCACACATCCCCGCATCGCTCAGATATGCCGTGCCGCCGGGCAGGATCATCGCATCTGCCGTTGGAACATGGGTGTGGGTGCCGACGACCAGGCTCGCACGTCCATCACACCAATGGCCCATGGCCATCTTTTCACTGGTGGCCTCGCAATGCATGTCAACGATGACCGCCTGCGCCAGCCCCCCCAAGGGATGGGATTTCAGCACTGGCTCAAGCGCCGAAAAGGGATCGTCAAAGGGCCGCTTCATGAAAACCTGACCCAGCACCTGCGTGACCAGAACCTTGCGCCCATCCTGCGCCGTAAACAGACGCGCGCCCTGCCCCGGTGCCGATTTGGAAAAATTCAGTGGCCGGATGATCCTCGGCTCCTGCGCTGCATAGCTCAGCATGTCCTTTTGATCAAAGGCATGATCGCCCAGCGTCAAACAGTCCGCCCCAGCGTCCAGCAATGTTTTGGCATGCGACCCCGACAGCCCCATGCCCCCGGTCGCGTTCTCGCCGTTCACCACGACGAAATCGAGCTTCCACTCCTGCCGCAGCCGCGCCAGATTTTCCGTGATCGCGCGCCGTCCGGCCCGGCCCATCACATCGCCAAGAAAGAGTATTTTCATGCCCATGACCTAGGCCGCGCATTCGAGACGAGCAAGCCCAAATCCCTTTTCGCTTTGCCAAATAAATCTCATCCGGCGTTTGGGGGTGGAAAACCCCCATGGTGTCGCTTGGGTCTGGGGATGCGAAGACCCCAGATGTCAGCTCCGCACCTCAGCCCTTCGGCACCTCGATGACCCCCGCCTCGGTCACGATCAGGTCCAGCGGCTCGTCCGTCGGCTCCAGCGGAATGTCATCACATTCTTGCCCGGCAAAGGCAAAACCGATCGCCAGCGTCGCCCGTCTTGCCCGCAGCATTTCCAGCGTGCGGTCATAAAATCCACCGCCATAGCCCAGCCGCGCACCCTGCCGGTTGAACGCCAGCAGCGGCACGATCAGGATTTCCGGCTCGAAAAAGTCGTTATGTTCCGGGATCATGGCACCAAAGGCGCCGGCCACCATCTGCGTTTCCGGCGTCCAGCGCGAGAACGACAGCGGGTGATCCGGCCACATGATCACCGGCACACCTACCGGGCCATGGGCGCAGGCCTCGGCCATCGCGGGGCGTGGATCAATCTCGGTACGGATCGGCATGAACCCCGACAGCGGCACCCCTCGATACCCCGCCAGAACCTCAGACAGGTAACCCGCCTGCGCCCCATTGGCCCCGTCGAACAAGGGCTTTCGCCGAGCAAAGGCGTTTTTTCGCGCCACCGCTTTCGCCTGCGTCCAACCGTTCACAGCAACACCATGGCCGCCAATCCCAGAAAGGCAAAGAACCCCACCACATCGGTCACCGTCGTCACAAAAGCCCCCGACGCCAGCGCCGGATCAACCCCAACCCGCTCTAGCAAAATCGGGATACCCGTGCCCGCCAATCCCGCCACCACCATGTTGATCACCATCGCCGTGGCAATCACATAGCCCAGCGCGGGCGAGCCGAACCAGATGATCCCGACAATCCCCATCACCAATGCAAAGATCAGCCCGTTGATCAGACCCACCAGACATTCGCGCCGGATCACCCGCCAGACGTTCGACCCGGTCAAATCGCGCGTCGCGATGGCGCGCACCGCCACGGTCAAGCTCTGAGTGCCTGCATTGCCGCCCATCGACGCCACGATGGGCATCAGCACCGCCAGCGCCACGATCTGTGCAATCGCCACTTCGAACTGCGAAATAACCATCGACGCCGCAATCGCCGTCACCAGGTTCACCGCCAGCCAGGGCAGACGCTGCTTTGTCGTCTCCAGCACCCGATCCGACAAAGACCCCTCGCCAACACCCGCCAGTCGCAGGATGTCTTCTTCGTGTTCCTCGTCCAGCACCGCCATGGCGTCATCAATTGTGATGACCCCGATCAATCGGCCCTCGTCATCGACTACCGGGGCCGAAATCAGGTGATATTGGTTAAATGCATAGGCCACGTCCCCCTCGTCGCGCATCGCCGGGATCACCTGAAAGGTATCCTCCAGAATGTCGCGCAGCATGGTGTCGCGTTTCGATCGCATCAACTTGCCCAGCGTCACATTGCCAACCGGGTGCAGGCGCGGGTCGACCATCACAATGTGATAAAATTGGTCCGGCAGGTCTTCTTCCTTGGTCACGCGCAGATGGTCGATCGCTTGGCCCACGGTCCAGTGCTCTGGCGCCATCACCACCTCGCGCTGCATCAGGCGGCCGGCGGAATATTCCGGCCAGGTCAGCGCCTGCTCGACCGCGACCCGGTCAGAATCCTCCAGCGCGCCAAGGATGGCTTCCTGCTGGTCGTCCTCCAGATCCTCGATCAGATCGACAACATCATCGCTGTCCATCTCGCGCACGGCCTGGTTCAGCACCTGTGGCGTCAGGATCGAAATGACTTCCTCGCGGATCGACTCGTCAAGCTCTGACAGGATTTCACCGTCAAACTCGCGGTCATACAGCCGGATCAGATCCCGCCGATCACCTTCGCTGATCTGTTCCAAAAGGTCGGCGATGTCCGCCGCGTGCAGCGGCTCCATCAGCGCAGTCAGCAGCGACTGATCGCCATATTCCACCGCATCCAGAATCGCGGAAACGGCCTTGCGATCCAACCGGTAAGCTTGGGTATCCGCTTCACTTTCGACGGGGGTCTGCATCTCTTCGATCTGGTCCGACATGCGCGTGCCCTCCGCTATCTATCCGGTTCGCGCGACCATAAGCATCGCGCCGATGGGACACAATGCCGCCTGCGACGCTTAACCGTTGTTCCCGCCTCCCACGCGGCATAAACAACGAATATGACAGAACAACATATCCTCCTTGGTCCGACACTCACCTATACCGGCAGTCCGATGCAGGGGGCATGGCAGGACGCCGCGCAGATCGACACCGCCGGTGGCGTGCTCATCGAAAAGGGCCAGATCTCCGCCGTGGCCAAGGGCGAGAGCCTGACCGCTGCGCACCCACAGGCCAAGGTGACCCGTTATACCGATGCGCTGATCTGTCCCGGCTTTGTCGATGCCCATGTGCACTACCCGCAGACCGCGATCATCGCATCATGGGGCAAGCGGCTGATCGACTGGCTCAACACGTATACCTTCCCCGAGGAAATGCGCCTTGCTGATCCGGCCTACGCGGCCGAGATCGCGGCGCGTTACCTTGATCTTACACTCGGCCACGGCACCACCACCGTTGCCTCCTACTGCACCATCCACCCCCACAGCGCCGACGCCCTGTTCGACGCCGCCGCCGCCCGCGGCCAACGCATCGTCGCGGGCAAAACCTGCATGGACCGCAACGCCCCCGAAGGGCTACGCGACACCGCGCAATCCGCCTATGACGACAGCAAAGCGCTGATCGACCGCTGGCATGGCACGGGCCGCGCCACCTACGCCATCACGCCGCGTTTTTCACCCACCTCCACGCCGGATCAACTTGCCGCCCTCGGCGCGCTCTGGGCCGAACACCCAAGCTGCCTGATGCAAACCCACCTCAGCGAACAGACCGATGAAATCGCATGGGTGCGCGATCTTTTCCCTCAATCCCGCGACTACCTAGACACCTACGAAACCCACGGGCTGCTGGGCGAACGCGGCCTCTACGGCCACGCCATCCACCTTGAGCCGCGCGAGGTTGACCGCCTGTCCGACGTCGGTGCAGCCCTTGTCCACTGCCCCACCTCCAACACCTTCATCGGCTCCGGCCTTTTCGACATGGCCCGGCTCAGCGCGCTGAATATCCCCATCGGACTGGCCACCGACACCGGCGGCGGCTCGTCATTCTCAATGCTGCGTACCATGGCGGCGGCCTACGAGATCGGCCAGCTGCGCGGCACCCCGCTGCACGCGGCCCAACTGATCTGGCTCGCCACCGCCGGATCGGCCCGCAGCCTGCATCTGCACGACAAGATTGGCAGCCTGACACCGGGGATGGAGGCCGACGTAACCGTGCTGTCACTAACCTCGACCCCCGCGATCACCCAGCGCCACCATAATGCCGCCGACATCTGGGAAAGCCTCTTTGCCACGATCATGATGGGCGACGATCGCGCCATTGCCGACGTCTGGGTCGCGGGCCAAAGACGAGGGTAACGCGCCAACGTCCCTGCCCCCCTTCAGCCCATCAAATAAGACCAATCCCGTGCCAACCCCGCAGCGCGGGGGCCGCGTTCACCCTAACAGGGTGCCGCCAGCACCATCACCCAGACGTTACCCTCGGCTCTGGCCAGACCAAAACCGCGCACTTTGCGGTGCATAATATTCTGGTAATGCCCTTGCGATCCGGCCCAGCTTTGCATCACTGCGGCCAGTGACTTCTGCCCCTTGGCGATGTTTTCGGCCGCAAAGCACCATTTGTAGCCCTGCGCGCTGATCCGCTGCCCGACGCTTGACCCATTTTTACCCTGGTGGCTGAAATAGTCATGCCGCGCCATATCCTGCGCATGCGCAGCCGCCGCACGTTCCAACACCGGATCATAGACCACCGCCGCCCTACCCTTGGCCGCGCGCAACCCGTTTACCGCCGACACCGCCGCCGGATCGGCCCAGACTGGCAGAGCCATAATTGCCAAGACCATCGGCAAAATCCGCATCATAATGCCAACTCCCGTGCCAGTTCGTTGTGCCGCGCCACCTGCGCCGCCAAATCAATCGTCGTTACCTGACCATCGCGCACCACTTGGCGGCCTTCAACAAAAAGATCCCGCACGGCGGTTGGCCCGGCCAGCAGCAGCGCCGCCGGATCCCAACTGCCAGCGCTTGCCACGCCGCTTACATCCCAGATCGCCACGTCTGCGCGCTTGCCCACCGCCAGCCGCCCGCAATCGGGCCGCCCCAATACATCGGCCCCGCCGCGCGTGGCCAGTTCTAACGCTGTGCGCGCGCTCATCGCGTCAGCCCCACGCGCCACCCGCTGCAACATCATCGCCATGCGCGCTTCTGCCACCAGATTTCCGCTGTCATTGCTGGCCGATCCATCCACACCGATCCCCACAGGCACGCCCGCATCCAGCATCACACGCAGGGGTGCGATCCCCGACCCAAGGCGGCAATTGGAACAGGGGCAATGCGCCACACCGGTGCGGGTGCGCGCAAACAGGTCAATTTCCGCCGCGTCCAATTGCACGCAATGCGCATGCCAGACATCGTCGCCCAACCAGCCCAGACTTTGTGCATATTCTCCGGGTCGACAACCAAAGTTGGCCAGGGAATAGGCCACATCCTCAGCGTTTTCCGCCAGATGGGTGTGCAGCATCACCCCTTTGTCACGCGCCAGCAGGGCGGTATCGCGCATCAATTCACGGCTGACCGAAAACGGCGAACAGGGCGCCAGCCCGACCCGGCACATCGACCCCTCTCGCGGATCGTGAAAGCCGTCGACCACCCGAATGCAGTCGTCCAAAATGGCGGCCTCGTTCTCCACCAACATATCCGGCGGCAGGCCCCTCTTGCTCTCGCCGATGCTCATCGACCCACGCGTAGGGTGGAACCGAAGGCCCAATTCAGCGGCCGCATGGATCGTATCCTCAAGCCGCGCACCATTTGGATACAGATACAGATGATCCGAACTGAGCGTGCAGCCCGACAGCGCCAGCTCTGCCAGCCCCACCTGGGCCGACACGAACATATGCTCCGGCCCGAACCGCGCCCAGATCGGGTACAGTTTTTGCAACCAGCCAAACAACAACGCGTCCTGCGCCCCCGGCACCGCCCGCGTCAGGCTCTGGTACAGATGGTGATGTGTATTTACCAAACCCGGCGTCACGACACAGCCATGGGCTAGCACAACCTCGCCCACGGTCTGCAACCCCGGCCCGATCGCGACAATCGCCCCATCGCGGATCAGAATATCGGCACCTGACAGCTCGCGCCTGTCGTCGTCCATGGTCAGGATATGATCCGCATTGCGGACAAGAATTTCAGCCATCAGTCACACTTCCAATGGCCCGTCTCATGAAAAGTGTGCAAGGCCGGTGGAAAACGGGCATGAAGAACCGACCAGCACCCATGTAATCCACGGTTGCAGGGCCGGTCAATCTTAACCACCGCTAATGGTTAGCCAAAATCTCCAGCGCCTGCGCGTGGATTGCCGCATTGGCCGCTGCGATTGCGCGCCCGCCTTCGTGCACCGGGCCGCCACGCCAGTCGGTCACGATGCCGCCTGCCGCCTGTACCACTGCAATCGGGGCCTGAATGTCGTAGGATTGCAACCCGGCCTCGATCACCAAATCGACCTGCCCCGAAGCCACCAGCGCATAGGCATAACAATCCATACCATAGCGCGTAAGCCGCGCGCGGCTTGCCACGGCATTGAAACCTGCGGCGTCCTGCGCTGTACCGACTTCAGGAAATGTAGTGAAAACAACCGCCTCTACCAGATCGCGCGGGGTGCGGGTGGCCAGTTTGCTGCGCCCATGCGGCCCCTCAAGCACGGCACCATCCGGCGCGCCTTCGAAACGCTCGCCGATATAAGGCTGATCAATAATGCCGTAAAACGGCCCCGAGGCATCCGAAACCGCAATCAGCACCCCCCAGGTCGGCGTCCCGCTCATGAAACCACGGGTGCCATCAATCGGGTCCAGCACCCAAGTTAGACCCGATGTACCCGCCCGCGCGCCATATTCCTCGCCGAGGATCGCATCGTCGGGCCGCGCGCGTGCCAATATCTCGCGCATGGCGCGTTCGGCGGCACGGTCAGCTTCAGTTACCGGATCAAACCCGGCCGCCAGCTTGTTGTCCGTCGCCAGACCCACACTGCGGAAATACGGCAGGATCACGCGCCTCGCCTCATCCGCCATCTCATGCGCCACGCGGCGAATATCTGTATCAAATGTCATGTTTCTGACCTGCCAGCTTGCCCCGCGCAAGGCAAGCCAAAGCCGCCGCGCCCTGCTGTCTCTTTTCAGCCGTATAGTCTGGACAGGGCGTTTGAAGAGGCCAACGCCCCCCAAGGCGTGCTCAAGTTACGCGACGTCGCTCAGCACACGCGCAAGTTCAAACAACCGACGTCGCTGGTTTTCGGGGATCGCATAATAAGACCGCACCAAATCCATCGCTTCCTTGTCGCCCATCAGATCGACAGGCAAACCCCGCACCGGTTCAGCACCTTCTGCCGCCTCGTCCCGCAGACCTTCGAAAAAGAACGACACGTCGACATTCAGCGCATCGGCGATGTCCCACAGACGCGACGCACTCACACGGTTCGCCCCGGTTTCATATTTCTGGATCTGCTGAAATTTAATTCCCACCAATTCAGCAAGCCGCTGCTGCGTCAGGCCCGTCAGCCATCGCCGCTGCCGGATGCGCTTTCCGACGTGGATATCTACCATATGTGCCATGACATATTCTTCCCTATTGACGGCACGTGCCAAGGTGCCAATGACGTTTGCCGCTCCTCGCTCCTCAAAAAAACAGGAGTGGGCCAAGTCCGTTGATGCACTCAGCATAGGCTTTTCGGCCCATTCGGCAATTTATTTTCATCTGCATTGATTAAAGTCAGCCAGGCGATTTTACAACCCAGGGTATTGTTGACAAGTTAAATGAATGACCGCCCCGGTGCGAAATCCCGCTCGGCGCGACCGAAAATCTTGTCCGGTCGCGCCGACGTTTCAAGCGTTTTCAAGGGCTTCTTGGCCACAGGTCTAGGTGGTATCCGCGCGGACCAACACACGCGTTCGGCGTAACCTTGGCACCACGACAGGTGGCAAATCGGCATGGACCTGCGCGAAATCACAATAGGTTGATTCTTGCCGATCTGCACGAAATCGCCCTGTTCCGCGCCCGCAAATGGCCAAATCGGCGTCACACGGCCCGCAGCCGCGTCGGGTGATTCACCGCAAATGCGCTGCGCAGCAGACCCGCCATCGCGCTGTGAACCTCGCCCGCAGCGGCATCCGACACGTACAGGTTGATCAACTGGCACGGCAGCGCAGGCAGGCTGCCGTTGTGGTCGATCTGCTCCAGATGCGGGGGCTGTGTGCCTTCAATCATCGCATGTACAGCCAGATCGGCGCTGACCGTGGCTTCGATGGTGCGGTCGCTTTCGGTATCCACGCTCATCTCCCACTGGATGCCCTTTTCATCCAGTGCCGCCACCACGCGGGGCCGGAAGGTACAGAACCGACAGAACGCCAGTTGCAGTGGCCGCTGCCGCCAGGCCGCGCCGCCGGCAGCACCCAGCCAGACCAAATCCTTTTTGATCAGGGTTTCGCCATTGCGGTCCAGGTCCACCTCGGTGGTGAGGATCAGATCAATGTCCCCCTTGGCAAAGCGTTCTTTCAGCGCGCGGGTATGCGACGCATCCAGGTTCACCTTTACGCGGGGATAGGCCGCATGAAACTGCTTCAAGACCTGCGGGATCGCGGGATACACGATGTCATGTGGCACCCCCAACGTAATTTCACCCTCAAAGGCCTGATCGGTCAGCCGCCCAATCACCTCGTCATTCAGCGCGATCATGCGGCGCGCATAGACCAGCAATTGCTCGCCCGAGGCCGTCAGCGCGATGGTGCGCCCCGATCGGTCAAGCAACGACAGGCCCAGCATCTCTTCTAACCGCTTAAGCTGCATCGACACCGCCGATTGTGTCAGATGCAAGAACCCGGCAGCGCGGGTGACGCCACCGGAATCGGCCACCGCCACAAACGAGCGCAGCGTCGTGATGTCGAGATTTCTCATATATCATGATCCTTGATGGAGCCAGCAACAAACATTCGTTTTCATTCTGCATCATCCATACCGATACTTCAATATACCAGATGCAAAAAGGAATCGCATCACATATACTGAAGGATACCCACGATGACATATATCTCCAACACCGGCTGCGCGGCCGTCAGCGCGCCCAACACTCCAAATTCATCGCTTCGGCAGTGGATCGCCCTATGGCGCAGCCGCCGTGCTCTGGCGCGGCTTGACGCTTGCCAATTGCGTGACGTCGGCATCACCCCGGCGCAGGCAGCCCGCGAAACTGTGCGCGCCCCTTGGGATGTACCGCAAACATGGCGGAACTGATCCACGATTTTGCCGTGAAATCAGCCGTTAAGGCCCTTGAAATATGTGCGCTCAGCCCCGATATTCAACGCAATACGTGACCGATGTCTTCGGCACGCCACTTTGCCAATTGGAGGTCATCACATGGCTGACGTGAATACCATCCGGTCAACGACCGGTACGCGCACCGCCGAAATCGACGCGGGTCTGCGCGCACATATGAACAAGGTGTATGGCACCATGTCTGTTGGCATGCTCATCACCTTTGCCGCCGCCTGGGCGCTGTCTGGTCTTGCGGTCACCACCGACCCTGCCGCCGGTGTCGCACAGCTCAGCGAAAGCAAGTATCTGACGCAACTGGGCTATTACCTTTATGCTTCGCCCCTGAAATGGGTCGTGATGTTTGCCCCTCTGGCATTCGTCTTTGGCTTTAGCGCGATGATCAACAAGATGTCCGCTGCCACTGCGCAAACCGTGTTCTACGCGTTTGCCGCCGTGATGGGCATTTCGATCAGCTCGATCTTTCTGGTCTTCACCGGCTACTCGATCGCGCAGGTCTTCCTGATCACATCAATCGCCTTCGCGGGCCTGTCGCTTTATGGCTACACCACGAAAAAGGACATCTCCGGCTGGGGCAGCTTCCTGATCATGGGCGTCATCGGCCTGATCGTTGCGTCGATCGTGAACATCTTCCTCGCCTCTTCGGCGCTGATGTTCGCAATCTCGGCCATTGGTGTTCTGATCTTCGCGGGCCTTACCGCCTACGACACGCAAAAGATCAAGACCGAATATCTGGCCCATGCCCACCACGGTGATACCGAATGGCTGGGCAAGGCCGCAATCATGGGCGCGCTGAACCTGTATCTCGACTTCATCAACATGTTCATGATGTTGCTGCAACTCTTCGGCAACCGCGAATAAGTCACGCCACCGCGTGGACAAAAACAAGGGCCGATCCTGCAAAGGGTCGGCCCTTTTGCATAGGGAACGCCGCAAATGACAATCATCAAATCCGGCCACGCCAAGACGCGGCAAAGCGCCCCAGATGACCCTTTGGGGCCTTATACCGCACATTTGATCACCGACACAGCCGGGCTAACCCAGTTTGGTGCGCTCATCGAAGAACTTTCTCCCGGCGCGCATTCTTCCTTCGCCCACTGGCACGCCAGAGAGGACGAAATGATCATGATGCTGACTGGCGAAGTCACGGCAATCGAAGATGGCGTCGAAACCGTACTTGTGCCCGGCGATGCCGCCTGCTGGCGCGCCGGTAATCCGGTTGCCCATACTCTTTTTAACCATAGCGCCGCGGTCGCACGCTATATGGTGATCGGTACCCGCGCTGCGTCCGACAAAGTTACCTACCCCCATCATGACCGCGTCCTGCATTTTGACCGCCTTGCAAAAACACGCCGCTATACCACTGTGTCAGGCAAAGAAAGCGGTCCACCAGTCAAATGATCCTGCCTTCTTTTTGGTCCTAAATATTCCCGGGGGTTTGGGGGCTGGCCCCCAATTACCTCGTATCTGCGGGCATAACGACTTCTAATCCAAAACCGTGATACACCCGCTGCCATCAAAGCCAGACACCCTGTTTCAACGGTCATTCGTCACCGCGATCACGCAAATTGAATGGCCACCGGGGTTGCGCCCTCCGCCCATATCCAGACAGATGTCATCATACCGAAATTGCTGATAGAATCGCCCGGCCATAAACGCCAGAACGGCCACAATAATAAGGCTCACTGCCTATTTTGGCTGCATGGCGACTGCATATTCCTCACAAGGCAACGGCGCATCCACAGATAGACATGGCCGCGTCGTTAGGCCAGCACACCAAACACCCGCCCCACCAGCGCTGTGATGGCCATCGCCATTGTCCCCCAAACCACGACGCGCCGAATGGCGGGCCAGACCGGGGCACCACCCAGTTTTGCGCCGCCGCTGCCCAGCAGGATAAGCGCCAGCACCGCAACCAGTGCCACAGCGGTCCCGCGCTGCCCCGCAGGGGCCAGCACAGCGGCAAGCAACGGAAGACCGCCCCCCAAACCGAACGCCAGCGCCGACGCCCCTGCCGCTTGCAGCGGATCGGCCTGCCCGGCCAGCCCAAACATGCCCAGTTCTTCACGCGCATGGGCCCCCAGTGCGTCGTGATCGGTCAATTGTTCCGCGACCTGAAGGGCCAGATCGCTCTCGACGCCACGGCTTTCCAGCCCTTCGGCCAATTCGCTCAGCTCATAATCCGGGTCTTCGATCAGCGCCACGCGCTCGCGCTCCAGGTCCGCGGCCTCGACATCGGCCTGCGCCGACACCGATACATATTCCCCCGCCGCCATAGACAATGCCCCCGCCGTCAGCCCCGCCAGGCCGGTCAGCAGCACGTTACCATGGGTCATGCCCGCAGCACTTACGCCGACCAGCAGACTGGCCGATGAAACGATACCGTCATTGGCGCCCAGAACGGCGGCGCGCAGCCAATTGCTGCGGTTGATGAAATGGCCTTCTTTGGGCATCGAATTCCGCTGTCGGCCTTGGCCGTTAAGTTAGTAGGCTTTCCAGATCGACGTATCGGCCGGGAAGATCACCGGTCGGTCGCCGCCAACCCCGGTAAAGCCGACGCTTCCGGTCGGCTTCGCGCGGCTGATGGGGGCGCAGGCACCCAACAATAAAATGATGATCACGGTCGTCACTTTGGCAGTCATCTTGGCCTCCCCAGGCAACTTACTCCATTGGTATCGCCCGGAATGTGTGACAACGCAAGCTGCGCGCCGGATGTTGCGCAGATTGCTGGAGCGGCGCCCGCCCCTGCGACGTGATGTTAAAGGTTACTGCGTAAAACCCATGGCTATCGCGATACCCGCCGCAGGACTTTCCACCCTGCGGCACCCGACAGGATCAGAGGCCAGGGGCAACCGGGCCATGTCGATGCATTGATCATGCAGGGGAAACCCTGTCTCTTATATCCGAACGGGCGGCGCCGCCTCTTTAACAACGGCCTTACCACCTTTTCAGACAATCCTACCCGGCCCTACCCGGACCAATCCGCCGTAGCGCAGCATCGCTGCGCCCAACAGGGCTGCGCGTCAGATGCACCCCCCTATGCTGTGATCCGCGTCAAAGCTTGATCGCTTGCATCACCTGCGGCTCCACCACGTCCACACCGGGTAATCCCTGCGCCAGTTCCTGCGCCGATTGCGCCAACGCATCAAAGGTGCGGTAATGGCAGGGGATCACCGTCTTGAACGCAAAATAGCGTTTCGCGGCATAGGCGGCCTGCGCCATGTCCATCGTGTAATAGCCGCCCGCCGACAGGATGCCGACATCGGGCTTAAAGTAGTCCCCGATCCAATCCATGTCCGCCATGACCCCAGTGTCCCCAGAGATATAGATCGTGCGCCCTTCGCCTTTTATGACAAACCCGGCTTCGCTGCCCATATAGCGGCGGCTGCTGTTGGTCATTGCACTTGATGAATGCGACGCAGGCACCAGTGTCGCGGTCACCTTTTCGCCCAACGGCGCGGTGCCACCCATGTTGAACGCATGCCCTTCGGTTGCGCCTTGTTCGGCCAGAAATTGCGCCAACTCATACATGCCCGACACTGGCGCCTGGGTGGTATTCGACACCTCAACCACGTCAGTGATGTGGTCAAAATGCGCATGCGTCACCAAAATCTGCGTTGCCCCCTCAATCGCGGCGGCGTGCTGGTCGGCGGGCAGCATGGGGTTATCATGCAACCATGGGTCGATCAGCAATACCTGATCCTCGATCTCGATCCGGAATGATCCGTGGCCCAGCCAAATGATGTTCATAGGTCGCTCCTTGGGTGATTCACTGACCAAACGTAGTGTATTTTTCAACTATGGGGAGCCTCCGGCGACAGGTTTATTTACCAAGATGAAGACCGCAGGTCGGCCGCACACTTGCGAGGGCGCGTCTGGGGCGGTAGAGGACGGGCAAAGAGATGGAGATGTTCATGTCAATTGACGAAAGCACCGCCGCGCGCGTCGCGAAACTGGCCCGGATCAAGGTCGAGCCTTCGGCCCTGCCCGCGCTGGCGCAGGAATTCAACACCATTTTGGGATTCATTGAGCAACTGAGCGAAGTGGATGTCGAGGGCGTCGAGCCAATGACCTCTGTCACCCCGCAAAAGCTCAAGCGCCGCGTTGATGAGATCACCGATGGCGATCAGCAGGCCAAGGTGCTGGCCAATGCGCCCGATGCCCGCGAGGGTTTTTTTGCCGTGCCGAAGGTGGTTGAATAATGACGGATCTGAACAAAATGGGCCTTGCCGAGGCCCGCGATGCCCTGCGCAGCGGCGACGTCACCTCAAAGGCGCTGACCGAAGCCTGCCTGTCTGCCATTGAAGGTGCCGGCGCGCTGAACGCCTTTGTCCACCACACACCGCAGATCGCAATGGATCAGGCCGCCGCCGCCGACGCGCGCATTGCTGCGGGCGACGCGCCCGCGATGTGCGGCCTGCCGATTGGCATCAAGGATCTATTCTGCACCAAGGGCGTGCCGAGCCAAGCGGGCAGCCGCATCCTGCAAGGGTTCCTGCCCGAGTATGAAAGTACAGTAAGCCAAAAGCTGCAAGACAGTGGCGCGGTGATGCTGGGCAAGCTCAACATGGACGAATTCGCCATGGGCTCGTCCAACGAAACCTCCGTGTACGGAAATGCCGTAAACCCCTGGCGGCGCGGCAATGACGACACGGCGCTGACGCCCGGCGGCTCGTCGGGTGGCTCTGCCGCCGCTGTGGCCGCTGATCTGTGCCTTGCCGCCACCGGCACCGATACCGGTGGGTCGATCCGCCAGCCCGCCGCCTTTACCGGCACCGTGGGGATCAAGCCAACCTATGGCCGCTGCTCGCGCTGGGGCATCGTCGCCTTTGCCTCCAGTTTGGATCAGGCCGGCCCGATGACCAAATCGGTCCGCGACGCCGCGATCATGTTGGGCGCGATGTGTGGCCACGATCCAAAGGACAGCACCAGCGCCGATCTGGCCGTGCCGGATTTCGAGGCGGCCCTGACCGGCGACATCCGAGGCAAGAAAATCGGCATCCCGCGCGAATACCGCATGGACGGCATGCCCGAAGAGATCGAAAAACTGTGGTCCGATGGCATCGCCATGATGAAGGACGCCGGGGCCGAGATTGTCGACATCTCGCTGCCACACACCAAATACGCCCTGCCCACCTATTACGTCATCGCCCCCGCCGAAGCGTCGAGCAATCTGGCGCGTTACGACGGCGTGCGCTATGGCCACCGGGCCAAGCTCGACCACGGCGATGGCATCACCGAAATGTATGAGAAAACCCGCGCCGAAGGCTTTGGCCACGAGGTACAGCGCCGCGTGATGATCGGGACCTATGTCCTGTCGGCCGGTTTCTATGACGCCTATTACAACCGCGCCCGCAAGGTCCGCACACTGATCAAGCAGGATTTTGAGAACGCCTTTGCCGATGGCATCGACTGTATCCTCACACCTGCCACCCCCTCTGCCGCCTTTGGCCTGGGCGAGATGACCGACGCCGATCCGGTGGCGATGTATCTCAACGATGTGTTCACCGTCACGGTAAACCTCGCGGGCCTGCCCGGCATCGCCCTGCCCACAGGGCAGAACGCCCAAGGGCTGCCGCTGGGTCTGCAACTGATCGGGCGGCCATGGGAAGAGGCTGATCTGCTGTCATCCGCCTATGCGCTGGAACGCGCGGCGGGCTTTGTGGCCAAGGCAGATAAATGGTGGTAAACCCCGGTTTGTTAAGCAACTGGCAAGAGCGGATCACATGATCACACGGACTATTCTAGCGATGACGGCGGGCGGCCTGTTGGCAGCCTGCCAACCTGCGATACCTGATTCCGGGCAAGGCGTGGGGTTTAACGACAGCTTTGAAGCGCAGCAGCAACAGCGCGACGCGGCGCTTGCCGGGGGCAACGTGCCGGCACCCGCCGATGTCTCGTCCACAGCGCTTGGCGCGGTGCCCCAGATCGCACCCGACGATGGCTCGCCCGAGGCAACTGCCGCCGAAACGGCACGGGTTCTTGCCGCCACACGCGCGGGCGGCGCCAGCAATGGGCTGGGCAATGATGCCACGACCAATTCCGGTATTGCACCGGTAAACGCCAGCCCCTCCAACCCGGCTCCGGCCGTGGTCAATGCGGCAGGCATCTCGAACGAGAATAACTTTGACGCTGTTGCGGGCGAACGCAGCATCGGCGACGACGCCGCGCGCATCGCCGCCAACCGCGCGCAGTATCAGGTGGTTCAGCCAGAAGCCCTGCCCGAACGCGCCGACAGCGGCCCCAATATCGTGGCCTACGCGCTGCAAACGAAGCAGCCCGTAGGCCAACAGATCTACAGTCGGATCGGGTTGAACAAGGCGCGCAAGTTCGAACGCTCCTGCGCCGAATACAGCCACCCCGACCAGGCCCAGATCGCCTTTCTTGAGGCAGGCGGACCAGAGAAGGACCGTCAGGGCATGGACCCCGATGGCGACGGCTTTGCCTGCGACTGGAGCCCTGTACCGTTCCGCCGGGCCGCCCAAGGCTGACAGGTGCCGACCCTCGACATCGCGGCGCACCCCTCGCCCAATTGCGGGCCACGCCGCGATGGTCTGCACCCGCATCTGATCGTGATCCACTACACCGCCATGACCAGCGCCACAGCGGCGCTGGCGCGGCTCTGTGACCCTCAGGCCGAAGTTTCGGCGCATTACCTGATCTCGAACCACGGTGACGTGACGCAGATGGTCGACGAGGGCCAGCGGGCCTGGCACGCAGGTGCGGGGGAATGGGCCGGGCAGGACGACATCAATTCGCGCTCCGTGGGGATCGAGTTGGACAACCGCGGCGATCACCCGTTCTCAGAGCTTCAGATGCACGCGCTCGAACGCCTGCTGGCAGGCATCATGGCGCGCCACGGCATCCCGCCCGCTGGCGTTATCGGCCATTCCGACATGGCACCGGGGCGCAAATCTGACCCCGGCGCGCGGTTTGACTGGGCACGGCTGGCGCGCCTCGGTCTGGCCCGTGCGGCGGGCAACGGCCCTGCCCCTGACACCGCCGATGCCGCAAGCTTTCGCAAGGCCGCGCAGGCCGCAGGTTTCACCGCCCCCTGCGATGACGCCACGCTGCTTGATACCGTGCGCCTGCGGTATCGCCCGCATGCAACCGGCCCGCTGACCCCTGCCGATCTGGCGGTACTGCCAGACGCGTAAACGCCCCGCCGCCCCCCGTTCACTTTGCAAACAAACTCCAATCCTGTAGCCGCCGCAGACCCCGCAGCCGCTATTGACGCGCGCGCACCACAAGACTAGGTCAGCCAAGCGCGGAAGGCTGGATGGCCGCTTTGTTGATCTGCTTGCAGATCAATGGGGAGGAAAGTCCGGACTCCCAGAAGAAACGGTGCCGGGTAACGCCCGGGCGGGGCAACCCGACGGAGAGCGCCACAGAAAATAAACCGCCTTTGTGACGGGTCGGGCAACCGAAACCACCACAAAGGTAAGGGTGAAACGGTGGGGTAAGAGCCCACCGCGCCGCTGGCAACAGGGGCGGCATGGCAAGCCCCACCGGGAGCAATGCCAAATAGGGACCGCGTGCCGCCGATCTTCGGGTCGGGGGCGGGGCACTTCTGCCCCAGCAGGTCCGGGTTGGCAGCTATAGCTGCGTCGGTAACGGCGTGGTCAGAGGAATGGTCATCGAACGCCTTCGGGCGGGAACAAAATCCGGCTTATAGGCCTTCCGCGCATCTATTCCGGCCTTAGGACATATCAAAAAGGACGCTCAGCCATGGATCTGAACGGAAAAACCGCAATTGTAACCGGTGGCAGTGACGGGATCGGGCGGCATATCTGCCTCAAGCTCGCAGCCCAAGGTTGTCATGTGGCGGTGCTCGGCCGCAATGCCGAACGGCTTGATGCCGTGGCCGCCGAAGCGCGCGCCGCCGGCGCAGCCAGCGCCCGCGCCTATGTCTGTGACATGCAGTTGACCGATCAGATCACCAGCGCGGTGCAGGCCATCACAAATGATTTCGGTAGCGTCGACATTCTGGTGAACAATGCGGGCATCTGGCACAAGACCGGCGCGCTCGACACGATTGACCCTGCCATGATCGACGCCACTGTGGCCACCAACCTGACCGGCACCATCCACCTGACGCGCGCGCTGATCGGCGCATTGCGCAGCCGCCCCGAGGCCGCGATTTTGAACGTCGTGTCGAAATCGGGCGTGGTGGCGCAGGCCGGGCAATCGGTCTACACCGCCACGAAATACGGCATGCGCGGCTTTACCGAGGTGCTGAAACTCGACGAGGCCGACAGTGGTGTGCGCGTTGCGGGCCTGTACCAAAGCGGCACCAACACCGGGATGTTCGCCAAAGCAGGCGAAGACGTGCCGAACCATATTTTCACCGAACCGGATGACCTGGCAGATGTGGTGGTCTTTATGCTGTCACGGCCCGCAAAGCTGTGGATGCACGATGTTCGGGTAGAACTGTAACCCGGCCCGTCGCTTTGTGCGGCTTTTGCTGTTGACTCGGACCCGCATCCGGGTAAAAGCCGGACTTCAGAATTCACGCACGCCTCACCGGAGGGCTGTGCAGCAGGAGAAGAGATATGGCTAAGCCAACCACGATCAAGATCCGTCTGAACTCGTCCGCGGGCACAGGCCATTTTTACGTCACCAAAAAGAACGCGCGCACCATGACCGAAAAGATGGTCATCAAGAAATATGACCCCGTTGCGCGCAAGCACGTCGAATACAAAGAAGGCAAGATC
>TARA_R110002049_G_scaffold211354_1_pt1 | contig 21512 bp, 20 predicted proteins | sample TARA_R110002049 | Tara Oceans TARA_R110002049 (sample SAMEA4396941) | marine metagenome | biome: Polar Biome; feature: [SRF] surface water layer (ENVO:00010504); material: water (ENVO:00002006), including particulate matter (ENVO:01000060) such as... | depth 5 m
AATGACGGCAATGACTGGATCCGTGCGGGCAGTGCCGGTGATCTTCTGGAGGGAGGCAATGGCGATGATATGCTATTGGGCGGAGCAGGCGCGGATGAAATTTACCTTGGCTTGGGTAATGACACCGCATGGGGGGATGGCGAGAATGACTATATCGACGGCGGTGCGGGCCTGAATACGATCTACACAGGGGGAGGCAGCGATATTGTGCAGGGAGGCCGTGACCGTGACTTGATTGTGGGGCAGGGTGGCCCGAATTGGCTGTTTGGCAATAACGGCAATGATTGGATCCGTGCGGGCAGTGCAGGCGATCTTCTGTCAGGAGGCAATGGCGATGACGTGCTGCTGGGCGGAGCAGGCAATGACAGGATACAGGGCGGGACAGGGCGTGATCACATGGAAGGGGGCGGTGGTGCAGACGTCTTTGTGTTTGTCACTGCGGCGGATGCCGGATTTGGTGCCAACCGTGACTATATCGCAGATTTCGCCCCCGGTGAGGATAGGATCGACCTAAGCGCAATGGGAATGGTGTTTGACAACGAGGGCAGGGTGCGAGGACCAAGCGTGTCAACGATAGACGGGTTTATATTGGGGGATGTGGACGGGGACGGCTATAGCGACTTCCACATCCAGGTCTGGGGGGCAGGCGTGCTGGGCGAAGGTGATTTCGTTTTGTAAGCCCGATGTGCGCAGAAGCGCTGAGAGTGCGGGCTTGCGACGTGAGGCGCACACTATTGTGCGGCTCTGCGGCAATTGCCAGAGGAGCGAAGGGCGTTTAAGGTACTAATTCCATGATGTTCTCGTAAATGGATTATTTTAGATGCCCTCACCCCGTCCAACCGTCAGCGTCATTATGCTGTGCTTTGATGAGGCGGTTTTTATCCGCCGCGCTGTCCGCTCCATATTGGCGCAAAGCTTTGAAGGCACGATTGAGATTATTCTCGTAGATGATGGCTCTTCGGATGGTAGTGCAGACATTCTGCGTACGGAAGTAGAGCGAGCAGGGCGAGAGAATGTCACGCTTAAGATCAAGACCCACGCTGCAACGGCCGGCAATGCCGAGGCATTTGTTACGGGGCTCCAGGCGGCACGGGGTCGTTATTACCATGTGCTGGATTGTGATGATTACTGGATTGATCCGGATAAGTTGACCATGCAGGTTAACCTGATGGAGGCGCAACCGCATCTCGGCGGTGTGGCGCATCGTACCATTGTGCGAAACCAGATCGAGCAGAACGAAAGCTTCCATCCGTCCCATGAACCGGTCAAGACGGTCCTGACCTTCGAGGAAATCGCGGTTGATGGTGTGTATTTTCACACCAGTGCGATGCTGTACCGTAATATATTTTACAAAGCCGATAGCGATCAGGTCCGCGTTCCGGACATTTTTCACGAAGTGCGTGGTGATACAATTCGCCTCTATGTACATGCCAGCCACGGCCCGATCCTGTATGTGCCACAAAGCATGTCTGTCTATGACGACCACGGCGGGGGGATCTGGACGGCGCTGGATTGGCCGGGCAAGCAGGCATTGCTGCGCAATCTTTATGAAAAAATGCAAAAACGCGGGTATCTGGCTGGTATGGGGGATGCCCAGGCCTCGGCCTATCTAGCGCATCGCCTGACAGCGATTGCCGCCTATAGCCCCAATACGCTTCGGCCTGTTTCGCTATACCCTTCACAGGTAACGTCGATGCCGCGTTACCGATTGTCCAGCATCAGCCATATTTCGAGCCTACGTGATATGGAACTGCAGATGAACTCCCTGGTGTCAGAGGCGCAATACGAGGATGGTCTGCAACTGGTGCAACGCCTGCTGACCGCGATCAGCTATGATATCAACCTGCGTAAGGCGGGGCAGTTCCGGCGCATCGCCAGCTTTGAGATTGACTGGCAATGCACGCGTTTGGGCGCGCTGATCGGGGCTAAATATGATGTGCTACCTGACGCCTCGACCGGAGATCCGGAAGGGCCTGTGGTTTTCCTTGTTTCCGGTGTGGTGGATGATGCCGAAGGGCTGTGGCAGGAAGCCATGGATATTCTTGCGCTCTACCGTGGGCGGCGTAGCATCAAGATACTGTCGACAGAAATGTTGACCAGTTCATCTGAGCTCTGCGAGGAGCTGCGCGCAGAGGGGATCGAAGTGCTGTGCTGCACTGACAGCCTGCAAGAGGAAAAAGCCGCGTGGGTTATGTGGTTCCTTGCGCAACAAAAAGCGTCGCAGGTGTTTGCCAATCCTGCCCGCAATGATGTTGCCTTGATGGCGGGTCTGCGCCGTGAACATGCGCCCCGGATTCATCTACTCACAGCGTTGGGGCACGGTTTTGCATTGGGCCGCCTAAGCGAAGTCATCGACGGGTTTATCGCGCGTAGACCTTATGATATTGCATATTATGCGAAAATCGCCCCAGGGCGTGAGGTGATTTACATCCCTTCCTATCCACGCAACGGTCCGGTGGAACCCTTGGCCGAACTGGGCACATCACCGTTGATCAGTGTGACTGTGTGTACCGATCCGGCCAAGATCGAGCAAAATTATGATTATAGTTTTGACCGCGCGATCCCTGCCGCTCTCGAGGCGGGGGTGAGCAAGCATATCCATGTTGGACGCCTGTCAGATGCCACGATCAACCGGATTCACAAGGCACTGGCCCAGCGGGGTCAATCCACCGATGCGTTCGAGGTTCATCCCTATCCGCACGATTTGGCAGAATTTTTGAGAACTTGCGGCGCGTCGGTGTTCTTGCAGGTTTTCCCTGTACCAGAACACCGACCCATGCAGGCGGCGCTGGCGGCGGGGCTGCCGGTTCTTTTGCATTACGGGTATATGCACCCGATGCTGGCGCTTGATGATATGTGCTATCCTGGCGCGCTGGTCTGGGGCACTATCGAGGAGCTGACGTATATTTTGGGCCGGATTGACGAAGGATGGCTCACGCGCCACCGGGCCGCAATCGAAGTTCATCTGGCCTCTTTCGGGTCGGCACAGGTGGTGATGGAGCATCTCGGGGATGACTTTATGGTGCCTGTCAGCGGAAATAAGATCCCCGATATCGCGGTGCCTGAAACACATCATGAATTACGCCGTTTGCTGACAGATATGATGTCACGGACCGTGTTCAAAGCATGACGCTCGAGAGATGTTCCCGCCGGATCACAGACCGCTTGGCTTTCAAGAGGCGAGTAGATAAACACGGCCCAATCTCTCTGACTTATTTATCCGGGGGCGACGCTTTTTATTAAAGAAATTGAGAAGGCCCTTAGATGGATAATACCTTGATCGATGCAGCAGCCCGGATAGGCGAAAATGTGCGTTTGGGTGCCTGTGTTCGTATATACGGGAATGTCGAGATCGGCGATAATTGCCAAATCGGTGATTTTTGCGTCATCGGACATCCGACAGCACGCGAAGGATCAGCGCCACTCCGCCTCGGAGCAGGGGCCAATATCCGGTCCCATGCGGTCATTTATGAAGGCTCCGATATCGGGGCGAAGCTTGAGACCGGCCACCATGTGGTGATCCGAGAAGGCTCTATGATCGGTGAAAACCTGCGCATCGGCAATTTTTCCGATATTGAGGGCACCTGCCACATCGGCGATTTTGTCCGTATGCATGGCTATGCCCATGTGGGAAAGCACTCCAAGATCGGGGATTTTGTCTGGCTGTTTTCGCTGACTACGTTGATGAACGATCCGCTACCGCCCTCGCATCTTGAATCCCCTGTCGAGATCGGGGACATGGCCACGGTTTGTGTGAACGCACAGATGATGCCAGGCACCCGTGTCGGCCGTGGGGCTTTCATTGCGGCAGGCGCTACGGCACAGGGCGACATCCCCGCTGGCGTGATCATCACCGGCCCCGACGGAGAGGTTGCAGGCCCGGTACGCTTTATGATGCATATGCAGACTCGCACGCGCCATCCCTGGCCGCGCCATTTCACCGATGCCTATCCCGAACATGTTCGCGGACGTATCACCGCGCTTGCTGCGGATATAGAAGCCGAAGCGGCAGCTGCCGCTCAACTTGACTAAGGAAGACCAAATGACCCGCAGTGAAATCCTCGATTTGATGAATATGGTAATGAAGAAGCGCGGCCGCGACCCGCTTTCGGATGAAAACCAAAACACGCGCGAAGCAGGATTCCGCAGCCTTGATTTCTCCGAAGTTGCCCTGCGCATCGAAGCAAGAGTAGGCCATGAATTGTCCTTTGAGGCGGCTTCTATGCGCCAGATCGAAACGGTTAAGGACGTGTTGGATTTCTTTGAAGCTGTTATCGAGACCTGATTGAACATGGCCGGGATTGCTCTTCAAAACCGTTTGTTTTTTGCAGATGATGACCCCTGTACATGGGCCGATCTATTGGACGAGGCGCGGGCTTGGGCAGGCGATCCTGAGGACTATCGCACCCAGCGGGTGGTTTTTGTTGTCAATGACATGCGTACGGCCTGTGGTGCTGTGGCATATGGCATGGTGCATAATCTGGATTGGGGTGTGATCGAAGCCACCCGCCTGAGCACCGCTGTTGAGGAACGTTTTGCCGAAAACGGTGTGAGCTTGATCGAGGCCGGGACTGGTGCGGCCTTGGGTCAGCCGCCACAATCGTGCGTGGTGCAGCCCGGCCGTGTGACGGTGCTGACTTCGGGCACCACGGGTCTGCTCAAGCTCATTGCGCACACACATGCCTCGCTCAATACGTTTGACCGTGTGAAAACCTTACCTGCCAACAGCTGGTTCCTGCCCTATCAGATAGGTTCCTACGCATGGTATCAGATGATTGCGCTGGGGCTGTTTGTGCCAGATCAGGATTTGATTCCCGGTGATTTTGCACAGCTGGCCAGCAGTTTCGAGATAGCGTTGTCACGCGGGATCGTTACGGCGATTTCCTCAACGCCGACATTCTGGCGTCATGTGCTGATGAGCCTTGATGAAGGGCTGCTGACCAGTGCGCGGTTGCGGACCATCAGCATGGGGGGCGAGATTGTTGATCAACCGATCCTTGATCGTCTGTCGGGTTTGTATCCGGATGCGAAAATTCGCCATATCTACGCATCTTCCGAAGCCGGGGCCGCAATTGTTGTCAGCGATGGCAAAGCCGGTTTTGATGCGGCACTGCTGGACCAGCTTGATCGCAAAACGATTGCCGTCAAGGTCGAGGATGACCGGCTGTATATCCGGTCTCCCTATGGCAACCAGGCTGACCAAGGAAGCTGGATTGATACCGGAGATCTTGTCGAAATCCGTGAAGGGCGTGTTTATTTTTGCGGCCGTGCCGGAAACACAATGATCAATGTCGGCGGTCAAAAGGCGTTCCCACCGGATATCGAAGCGCATCTGATGGCCCATGAAGATGTGATCTGGGCGCAGGTCACTGCACGGCGCGCGCCGATGGTGGGGAACCTGCCTGTTGCGACTGTTGTGCTGCGCAGGGCCATGGACGATGCGGATGCCGAACAGATGTTGATCGCCCATTGCGAAGGTACACTGGCTGACTACGCCGTGCCGCGCATGTGGGATTTCCCCACTCAAATTCCAATGCGTGCCAGTCTCAAAAGCTGATCTGACACCCCTTTTCGAAAGGTCTATTTCCATGCACACCCAAAACCAATCCATCATCGTATCCGGCGGCTCGCGGGGGCTGGGCCTTCATCTGGTCACGCAGTTGTTGGAAAACGGTAACAAGGTTGCCACTTTTGCACGTAGCCATACCACTGCGATGGATGAGCTCTCTGCAAAGTACGGTGATGCGTTCTACTTCACCCCGCTTGACGCTGTGGATGCAGCCGGGGTGACAAGCTTTGTTATGGACGTTGCCGATCGTTTTGGGGCACTGGACTCGGTTGTGAACAACGCGGCTATCGGGCAGGATCAATTGCTGATGCACACGGATGTCGACACCATCCGCCGGATTACGGACATCAACATTGTGGGGCCAACATTGCTGACCCGCGCCGCAATCAAGCACATGATGCTTCAGGGTGGCGGCAACATTTGCAGCATCTCTTCCATCTGCGGGTCACGGGGCTATGCGGGGCTGTCTGTTTATGCAGGGTCCAAAGGGTATCTGGATGCCATGACACGTGCTTTGGCGCGTGAAGTGGGGGAAGCGGGTATCTTCATAAACTGTGTAGCACCGGGCTTCTTCGAGAGTGAAATGTCGTCTGTACTGCGCCCCGAGCAGTTGAACACGATCAAACGGCGCACGCCGTCAGGGTCACTCTCTAATGACGAGAATATTTTCAAAGTGGTTGATCTGGTGATTTCCGGCACGACCAACATGCAGGGTCAAGTGGTGTTTGTGGATGGTGGCATCACCAGTTGATCCGCTGTTTGGCGGCGCGTTGTTGCATGACGCAACACGCGTCGGCTTTGCTGCGGTTGATCATCGTGGCGTACGGCATGTCTTTGTGCCTGCTGCGGACGGCGTGCCTTACGCTTTGGATATCGAGCGCAAAGACGCTCTGTTAGAGCCTGAAACAGTCTCTATTCTTGGTGCGATTGCACCCGATGCCCCGGCTTTGTTGACATGGACCCGCATTGAAGTCCTGGCTAAGTTGACAGATGTGCCGGCGCATCTGGTGATGCGGAATGTGGCGCGCCATGGTTGGAATGTGCAGATTGAGACCCGACATCCGCCCCATGAGACCTATTGGATCAGCATCGGGCGGATGGGGTAGGTTTCACTCGTTCAGCAGGGTGTGCAGGTAGCGTCCGTAGTCATTCTTTGACATCTGGTCCGCTACGGATTGTAGCTGCTCCCGGTCAATCCAGCCGAGCCGGTATGCGATTTCATCCAGACAGCCGGTTTGCAGGCCCTGGCGTTTTTGCAAGGTGCGTACAAAATTCCCGGCATCCAGCAGGCTGTCATGTGTGCCGGTGTCTAGCCAGGCAAAACCGCGGCCCATGCGCTGGACATCCAGCGTCCCTTCCTCAAGATACATCTCTAGCAGAGTGGTAATCTCGACTTCGCCGCGTTCCGAGGGTTTGACACGATGCGCCAGCTCGGAGGCGCGCCCGTCCAGAAAATATAACCCTGTGACGGCATAGTTCGAGGGCGGAACTTTCGGCTTTTCAATGATGCTGGTGACTTTGCCCGCCTCGTCCATTGCAACGACGCCATAGCGTTCGGGGTCTGCCACGCGGTAGCCGAAGACGGTCGCACCGGTGGTCTTTTTGTCCGCCTCCAAGAGAAGCTCTGACAACCCGTGGCCAAAGAAGATATTGTCTCCCAGTACCATGCAAGAGGGAGCGCCATCAAGAAAGTCTTCGGTCAGGGTATAGGCTTGCGCCAGCCCGCCCGGATGGTCCTGTACGACATAGGTTAATGTGATGCCCCATTGGCTGCCATCGCCCAAGACGCGGATAAACTGTTCCTGATCCTGCGGGGTGGTGATGATCGCCACCTCGCGGATGTTGGACAGCATGAGCACCGATAGCGGGTAATAGATCATCGGTTTGTCATAAATGGGCATCAGTTGTTTGGAGACGCCAATGGTGATGGGGTAAAGCCGCGTGCCGGAGCCGCCGGCGAGGATGATGCCTTTACGAGGTTTTTCGGTCATAATCAGGAGCCTTTCAAATCATTCAACACATCGGCAAGGTCAAGGCGCCAGTCTGGACGCATGATGTCAAAACGTGCAGTCAGACTGTCGCAAGACAGCCGTGAATTCATCGGCCGCTGTGCTTTGGTTGGAAATTGAGTAGAGGGAATTGAGGTCACTGCGCAGGGCAGATCAGCCTGCTTGAAAATTTCTGTCGCAAAATCAGCCCAGCTGACATCGGGGGCGCCGGAAAAATGATATGTGCCCGACAGGGCCGGATCGGATTGTAGCTGCTTGGCGATGGATAGGCAGGCAGCGGCAATGGCGCGGGCGGATGTTGGCCCACCGATTTGATCTGCAACAACGGTCAAGGCGTCGCGCGTCTCCCCGAGCCGCAACATGGTTTTAACAAAATTGGCTCCATGAGCGGAAAAAACCCAGGATGTGCGTAAAATGACATGGGTTCCTTGCGCTGCGCGCACAGCCTGTTCGCCCGCCTCTTTGCTTTTTCCGTATACCCCCAGAGGGTTGACGGGATCCTCTGGGGTAAAAGGGCGCGCGCCCGTACCATCAAAAACGTAGTCGGTTGAGATATGCACGAAAGGGATGCCGAGTTCTGCACAGGCCATGGCCATAGCACCGGGCGCTTTGGCGTTAATTACTTCCGCTTCTTGTGGGTGGTCTTCGGCACTATCCACAGCTGTCCATGCGGCAGCGTTGATCACTGCCCTTGGCGCATGGGCGTGAATGGCACGTGCGCAGGCAGCGGGATCTGACAGGTCCGCGCTTGAGCGATCAAGCGCGATGACATCTTCTGCGGTTTGCAACTCGCGTGCGACCTGTCCGGTCTTTCCAAAGACCAGCAAGCTCATGCGGTTTTTCCCAGACGGCTGCCCACCCCGTCTCGGTCTAGCAGCGCCTGCCACCAGTCTTCGTTATCCAGATACCACTGCACGGTTTTCTCAAGCCCCTGTTCAAGGGTGACAGAAGGCCGCCAGCCCAATTCACTGCTGATGCGTTCGGGGTCAATTGCATAGCGCGCATCATGTCCGGGGCGGTCGGTGACATAGGTGATCAGATCGCTATAGGGGGCTTTGGCGGGGCGCATTGCATCCAGATGGGTACAGATCATCTTGACCAGATCAATGTTGCGTACTTCGTTTTCGCCGCCGATGTTGTAGCTGCGCCCGTTCTGACCTTTTTCCAGAACCGTCAGGAGTGCATCCGCGTGATCTTCGACATAGAGCCAATCCCGCACGTTTTCACCTTTGCCATAGATCGGGATCGGCTTGCCTGCCAAAGCATTCAGGATCACGACAGGGATCAGTTTTTCAGGGAAGTGGAAGGGGCCGTAGTTGTTGGAGCAGTTACTCAGCACCACGGGCAGCCCGTAGGTCTCGGCCCAGGCACGTACCAGATGGTCGCTGGCCGCTTTCGACGCGGAATAGGGACTGTTGGGGGCATATGGTGTCGTTTCGGTAAACTGACCGGTTTTACCCAGTGAGCCGAAAACCTCATCAGTCGAGATGTGATGAAACCGGAAGCTGTCTGGTTTGCCTTGTGTGGACCAATAGGCACGGGCGGACTCAAGCATATGGAACGTGCCGGTAATATTTGTGTCGATGAAATCGGAAGGCCCGTCAATAGAGCGGTCGACATGGCTTTCAGCGGCCAAATGCATGACCGCGTCAGGACTATGTGCGGCGAATATCCGGTCAAGGGCCGCGCGGTCACGGATGTCGGCGTGCTCAAATGTGTAGAGGGGGTTGTCGGCAACGCTTGCCACATTCTCGAGACAGGCGGCATAGGTCAGCGCATCAAGGTTGATGACAGTATGGCCACGCGCAACGGCCAGACGCACAACCGCCGATCCAATAAAACCGGCCCCGCCGGTGACAAGCAGCTTCATGGTCTATTCCTTATAAACGAAGGGTGATTTGAAATCTGCGAAACTTTGCGCCGTTTTATCTTTATCCGACAAGATCGCGTCTTTTGGGTCGATCCCCCAATCAATGCCCAGATCCGGGTCCGCGAAATATACGCTTCCGTCACAATCGGGTGCATAGGTATCAGAGCATTTATACAAAAGCTCTGTATTGTCTTCCAATGTGACAAACCCGTGCAGGAACCCCTTGGGAACAAAGACCTGACGCCCGTTTTCCGCTGATATTGTTACGCTGGTCCATTGACCGTAGGTGGGGGAGCCAACACGAATATCGACCGCAACATCCAGAACGGCCCCGGCGCTCACCCGCACAAGTTTGTCCTGTGCGTGGGGTGGGGCCTGAAAATGCAACCCTCGTACTACGCCTTTCTCACGGCTGAGCGAATGGTTGTCCTGAACAAAATCCACATCGATCCCGATATCTAGTAGTGCTTTACGGCTCCAGGTTTCGCTGAAAAAGCCGCGGGCATCACCGAAACGGCGCGGTGTCAGGATCTGTACTTCCGGCAGCGATGTCTGTTGTTGTTCCATGTTGCGGCCTTTTGGCTTTTGTCGAATTATCCTGTGTCTAGGGGATGGCAGCACTGTTGTCATGGGGCGAAAACAAGACACTGTAGTGAATATCTAAATCTTTGACTGAATGTCCTCTTGGGGGTGCGGGCAGGGATATTTATTGATCCATATTCCGCAGGTGGTGTTTGACAGCGTCTTGGATATTGTCATGTACAACCAGATTGCTATTCTCCAGCACCATTCCCATGGTACACATGCTTTCCATCATTCCCATAGAGTGAGAGACGACAATTGCGCCGCTTTCTTGCATCCGCTGTTTGAACACGCGGTCACTTTTGGCTTTGAATGCCGCATCCCCAACACTGGTGACCTCATCGACCAAATAGGTGTCAAAGCGAATACCCATGCTGACGCCGAACGCAAGCCTGGAGCGCATGCCGGATGAATACGTGCGAAAAGGCATGTGGAAATGCTCTCCCAATTCGGCAAAGTCTTCCACAAATTCGATCAACGCATTGCTGTCCACTCCGTACACACGCGCAATGAACCGCGTGTTCTGGGCCCCTGACAGATCACCATGAAAGCTACCCGCGAAACCGACAGGCCAGGAAATGGTCCCGTCGGAGATGACACGTCCTGATGTGGGGTCCATTGTGCCGGCTATGATCTTGAGCAAGGTGGATTTCCCGGCTCCGTTACGCCCCAAAAGACCAACAGAAACGCCGGTGGGGAAGATGGCGTTGATATTGTTGGCCACCACACTGCGTTGACCGTTGATCGTAAAGGTCTTGGTCAGGTTCCTAAGCTCGATCATAGATCAGCGCCGGTCCCTGATGCTGTAATAAATCAAAACCCCGATAGACCATGAAATGAGCAGGAAAAAGCTTGTGAGAGCTTGTAGCGTCCAGCGCCTGGGAAAATCTGAACGTTCGGCCTTGGTGGGTTGGATATGGGCAGCCAGATAGAGAGATTTGCGTTTGGCTTCGGCCAATGCGGAATCGTAGCTGACAAGAGCAGCACGATATGTCTCTTCGGCGAATTGAAGGTCTACGGTGAGGCGTTCGAAATCTGCCACAATTGTAGCGTAATCCTCGCCACCCGGGCCGTCCCCACCGGTACCAAATTTCAGACGCTCCTCAGAGATACGTTTTTCGATCACTTCGATGCGGCGCTCTGTCTGCGCGATACGCGGATCAGTGGGGTTGCTGGAGCCGCGCAACAGATCCAGCTCAATCAGAGAGTTGGCGAGCTGCGCTTGTAGGCTGTTCAGCACACCCATCTGGCCCTGCAGGTCGGCCTGTGGGTCCACGATTTGCGAACGCAACCGGAAAGAGGTCAGTTCGCTACGCGCTTGTTTGAGCCTTTCCACGGCACGGTCAACTTCTTGTAGGGCATAACGAGTGGCATCTTCACGTACGTCCTCGGACAGCGCATTGATCATGCGGGTGCTTTCATCGAGAACTTCCTTGGCAATGATCTGTGCATCATCAGGATCAAAGGCCAGCACACGCAGCGTGATCAGTTTGCTGCTACTGTCATAGGTGATTTGTACCTTGCGTTTCCAATGGCGTATCAGATCTTCGATCGTGCCTTTAGGATTATAGGCAAACACGGGGTCCATCGGCCATGGGCGGCTGAACATGCCTTCCAGATCCAGCTTGTCATCGATATCCGAAACCAACTCCTGGCTTCGAATAAACTCGTATAAAATATCAGTGTCCGAGTTGCTGCCACCGCCCAGATCCGTGATGCCACCCAGGATATCCAGTGAAGAAGACATGTCTTCCTGGCGGATGGAAAAGGCGAGCGTAGAGGCATATTGATCTTTGGCGATAAGCCACAAATATCCCGCCGTCAGCAGTACTGGTAAGATCACAAGGGCGATGAATGAGATTAAAATGCCGCGGTGGCGCTTCTCGATCTTGGCGGGGCCAGCAATTGGCTTGAGGTTGGACGCGTCTAGCTGAGATGGGGGGGGGCTGGCTTGCGGGAGCGCGGTTGAAGTGCGGCAGGCCGGTTCTTGCGCGCATTATAACCTGACTTTGGTGGCGTAGTTTCTGGTGTTTCCGGTGCTGTGCCAGTCGGTGCCTGATCTGCATCGCCGGCCGTTGTTTCGCCGCCTGCTTTATGCTTCTCACGGGTAGGTGACGGCATGGTGGTTCCCAACTTTAGATTTTCACGAAATTAACATCTTTCTATAGCTGTTTTCTTACATAACAACAGATGATAGTTCCAGCAGGAGTTCCAAGGCTAAAACCTTGATCCGTTTCTGGAGAGCCCATGTCAAAACCGTTACCCACAGGACCTTCGGAAGGGTTAAGGCAGGATGCGTTGCGCGCCCGGAAGTTCAGGACCTCGCGCACGATTGCCGCATTGATCCTACGTGAGATGTCTACGACATTCGGGAGGTCACCGGGGGGCTACCTATGGGCCATTCTGGATCCCGTTGCCGGCCTTCTCTTGATGTCATTTGTTTTTTCCCTGGCCTTCGCCGGTCCACCTCTCGGCACCAGTTTCGGGCTTTTCTACGCGACCGGATATCTGCCCTTTGTGATGTTCAACGAGATTGCGAACAAGATGGCGACCTCGATCAATTTCTCGAAACCCTTGCTGGCCTATCCGGCGGTCACGCTTTTAGATGCACTTATTGCGCGGTTTTCACTGGCAATTTTGACAAATATTATGGTGGGGTACATCATTTTCTTCACAATGGTTTTTGTTTTCTCCGCAAGAGCGGAGATAGACCTGCCATATATCTTATTAAGCGTCGCAACGACAGCAGCCTTGGGTATCGGAATTGGTACGCTGAACTGTTATTTGATGACGACGATATCACTATGGGAGCGTACCTGGCAAATTCTGATGCGGCCCTTGTTTCTTATCTCGGGAGTGTTTTTCGTCTTTAGCGATTTGCCGGCCCTGGCGCGTGATGTTCTTTGGTACAATCCTCTTATCCATACCATCGGGTTGATGCGGGTTGGTTTTTTTGCCACGTACAAAGGTGATTACATCAGCGTGATTTATGTTTTGGTCATTGCCTCCGTGACCTTTGTTCTGGGGCTGTTGCTGTTGTGGCGAAATCATCGCCGGTTGATGGAAGATTAGGGTATGTTGTCACGCCGGTTCGACCGGTTGTTTGACCGGTATTGTGCTCAAAATCTGGTGGTCATGTTGCCGGGGCGCCCCTTGCAGTCAGGAGGGCATGTTGTTGGCGAAGTCGCATATGTCGCGCGTCTTGGTAACCGCCTGGAGGTTGCGGGGCAGATTTGTGCGGATGTGCAACAAGTGAGCCTGAGGTGCGGTGAGGACCTTGTTACAACTGTGCCGCGACCTGCACATGCGGGTGAAGAGCCGAGGCATTTTACCTTAAACTTGCCTGTGGGCGAGGGTGCTCTGGAATTACAGTTGATTGGTCTGGATGGCCCGCCGTTTGCTTTGCCGCAGGTGTCGAACCGCGCGTATCTAGCGGCCAGACGGCGGCTGATGCCTAGGTTTTTGGCACGGCTGATCCGAGCGATGCCGCTTATTTTACAATGGGCGCTGCGCCGTGATCCTGCCTTGCGCCCTCGCATAAGAAACGCGCTTGGTTTTTGGGTTTTACCTGAGGCGCGTGGACTGGCGGATGATATTTTTGACGCTCCCGTTCCACAAGCTGTGGGTGAGTTTCCTGAAATCACCTGTATCATGCCCGTATACAATGCGTTTGAGTTGCTGCCCGAGGCATTGGAGCGTGTTTGGAGCCATACGGATATTCCGTGGCATTTGATCTTGATTGAGGACGCTTCGCCGGATCCTGCGGTACGTCCATTTTTGCAGGATTGGGCCAAAGACAGAAATGCTGAGCGCACGGGGTGTGTGACTTTGCTCGAAAACCCGCAAAATATTGGATTTATCGGGAGTGTGAACCGTGGGTTTGCCGCTGCTGCAGGGCGGGGCGGGCCGGTTGTTTTATTGAACTCGGATGCTTTTGTGCCAAAAGGCTGGGCCAGCCGTCTGGTTCGGCCACTGCTCACCGATGCTTCGGTTGCAAGCGTCACCCCCATGTCCAACGATGCCGAGATATTCTCGGTGCCTGTGATCTGCGTGCGCAGTGATCTGGCGCCAGGTCAGGGTGACGAGATTGATAAGGTTGCTGCAGGTTTTGTTGCCGGTGCAGGCGATGCAGCTGCGCCAACCGGTGTAGGGTTCTGCATGGCGCTATCGGCTGAGTGGTTGGCCAAAGTCCCCCAATTCGATACCGCCTTTGGTCGCGGATACGGAGAAGAGGTCGACTGGTGCCAGAAAGTCATCGCTCTTGGGGGCAGACATCTGGGCGTGGCGAATTTGTTTGTGGAGCATCGTGGGGGCAGTTCTTTTGGATCGGAGGAAAAGCGCCGCCTGATTGCTGTCAGTGCCGATATCATCAGCCATCGCTATCGCGAGTATGATATCAGTGTGCAGGATTATCTGCGCAATGACCCTATGGGGACGCCAAGGCTGGCTCTTGCCATTGCATCACTGGCAGGCGCAGACGAGGTGCCGGTTTATCTTGCCCATGCCATGGGAGGGGGGGTCGATCAGTATCACCGCCAGAGATTTTCATGTGATATTGCCGCGCAGGGGGGGCTCGTTGTGCTGCGGGTGGGGACTGATTTGCGCTGGCGGTTAGAGGTCCATACCAGCGCCGGGGTGAGCATGGGCGCCACCGATGACTTCGCGCTGGTTGAAAAACTGCTGGCCCCTCTGAAAAAGCGGCGGATCGTGTATTCCTGTGGTGTGGGGGATAGTGATCCCGTGTCCCTGCCGGCACGGCTGATCGAACTGGCAGATGGACCAGACCTCGTCTCATCACAGGTCGAGGTATTGTTTCATGATTTTTACCCGCTCAGCCCCTCGTGCAATCTTTTGTCTCAAGAGGGCACATTTCAGGGAGTGCCCCGTGTTGAGACGGCCGATACCGCACAGCAGGTGACCGGCAGCAACGGCACAATTATTGATCTGGCCCAGTGGCGCAGCGCGTGGGGTCGGCTGATTGCGCGCGCTGATCGGTTGGTTGCGTTTTCCAATGACAGTAAGAACCATGTGCTTGAGGTCTGGCCCGATGCCGCGCCACGCCTGCATGTGGTCCCTCATCGGATGCCTCATGACGTCCCGCGTATCACTCCTCGCAACGGGGCAAAGCCTGTCGTGGGTATTCTGGGCAACCTGAACTACGCGAAAGGCAATGCTTTGGTGGGTGCAATGGGGAAAAACCTTGAAGCAGGCGGGCAGGATCTGGGGCTTGTTCTGATTGGCGATACGGATCCGGCCTGTCCCCCTTTGACAGGGGTCAAGGTCCACGGTGCATACCGTATCGAAGACCTTGAGTTGTTGACACGGCGCCACCGGATCACCGCGTGGTTCGTGGCCTCGATCTGCCCCGAGACGTTCTCATATACTACCCATGAGGCCCTCGCGACGGGGCTGCCTGTTTTCTGTCTCGATCTGGGCGCTCAAGCCGAAGCCCTACGTGCCGCAAATGCAAAAGGTGTGACGCAAGGATATGTGATTGCGCATCACACCGATCTTGAGCAACAGGCGCAGGCTGTTCTGGATGAAATGCGTACCGTTCTTCTTGCCGGGTAAATCGCTACTCAAGGCCAGTTGATTTTCGGCGCACCGGCAATGAACGCCGCAAGGTTGCTTTCCAGCTCTTGGGAGGGATCCAGTGTTTCGAATGCCTCTTGGGCATATTCCCAAACTGTATCCCGCCATGCCAGAAATGCCCGAGCTTGCGCCCTCCAGACATGATTTCTGCTTTGGGCATAAGAGACCAGACTGAGGGCATCGACGAATGCCGCATTGCGGGCAGTTGCCTGAATATGCATGTCCAATGCTGCGGTGTAACGCGCGCGCAGCGCTTTCAGGGCAGAGCTGTGCTTCTCTTCGGCGCTTACCAACTGTGACAAATCAATATTCATCTGGGTGTTTCCTCAATGGTTTGTGTGAAGGGGGGAGATCGACAACACCACCCTCATGTAACGTCATGATCCGCGGAAATAAGGTTTCGGGAGGGGCGTCAGCGCCATGTGGCAAGACCAGGGTCAGGCAGATGATACCTGTACGGCGCGTCACATCCGATGCGATATAGGCACAGTCAATCGCATCTCGAGGAAGAGTGGCCCCTTCTGGAATGACGGAGAAATCAAAAACATCTCCGTTGATGGTCAAGAGGTCACCAGCGCGGTGCAGGACCAAAGGCATATCCGCACGCATGGGAGAAAAAGTAATTTGCATAGGTTTGTTCCTTAATACCAGCGACCAGTAGCGGTCCGATGCACGTTATGCAGGGCGGGAAAGGCGTTGCTTTGGGTGATCATATTCGAGGCGGTGACGGTCCGCAGGGTGACCAGCGGATGATCCCCGTTGTTGTTGCGCTCTGCCGTCAGAGTGCAGACGGGGACGCTGCCATTCACAAAAGAAGCAGGAAATATGATCGTTTCGGGGTTGGTTGATGCATTGGCCTTGCGGCCGAAACAGGTCTGTGTGCCATCCGCCCAGCGGGTATACTGGCCATTGGCATTGATGCCTCGCTCGATGATTGCGCCTGTCGGCTTGCCCATGTTCTGTGAGACGGTTCCGGTGATATGGTCGTTGATCAAGATACGGGACCAAACGATGTCCCCTGTATTCGAACTTTGTGAGCCGAACCACATGCGAGGCGTGCTGCTGGTGGTGCGGAAACTGATAAATGATCTGCGCTCATCCCCCGAACTGACCTGTGTGACAATCAATGTGTGGAGCCAGGCTGCGCTTTCAGGACCATCGGTAACGGCGCTGGCTATGTAGTTGTAGAAGCCTGGTTTGAGATTGCGATCTTTTAGGTTTTGGGCACCATCGAGCTGGACGGAATTCCCTAAACCGAAGGCGCCCCCCTTCAACAGGCGCTCTGATGTTGGATCTGTTGGTGACGCCTGAACGGCAGTCCCGGTTACGGGCACGTTGATCTCGGCGCCTGCATCGCCCAGCAGGAGGCGCGGGGAGTCCATAGGTGACAGCGAGATCGTGTTCAGTACCGGATCGACCTGAATGGCTTCGCGCCATGTACTGCCATCAGGGCTGACTTTCAGGGACCAGTTGTCATTGCCTGAAATGCCCATCTCGGCGCGTCCTGCAAAGCCGTTTTGGAACAGCAGGCTGGCTGTATCGGCAGTTCCGGCTTTGTTGAGTTTAAGTTGATGCCCGGCCCCGTTGTGATTGAATAGCGTTGCATCACTGCTGACGCTCAGCCGATTTGTATCGTCTGGCTCTGCAGAAACCCCCAACTGTGAGGGTCGCAATATCTGGCTGCCATCTACCCAGGTTGCCCCTGTGTAGGTCACCGGTCCGTCCGTGTTCTTGACGTAGACCGACCAACCCTTTTGTGGTGTGATGAAGTCCCAGCTGTTATTGTAAAAGGTGGCGATTTCACCGTCTCGCGCTTCCCAGGCGTTAGTGCCGCCAGGCGCAACAATATAGCTATCGCCTTCTGTGGCTCCGGCCGGGGGGCTGGTCAGCGCCGCGTCTTCCACAACGGCTTGTACCAATACATCGAGACGTTTGATCGCTTCGTTGTGCGTGACATGTTTTTGCGCCTGTGCGGGTTGAATAAAGGGTAGGTCCAGCTTCGGGGAGTTATTGTTCATCATCGTCTCCAGATATCTGCTTACGAAAATCTAGAAACAAATGGATAACGAGTACCTGATCGAGCGTACGCTCTGGTAACAACAGTGGTATTCATGCATTCCTGCTCGTATGGGGCATACTTGAAATGATCGAAGGGGGAGAGATCATGCCGCTGGAGACGCGTCACGTCACGATTTTGCTTTGCACGTACAATGGCGCAGCATTTCTCTCGCAACAGCTGGCCTCTTATCTGGATCAAACCCACAAAAACTGGTCCCTCTGGATCAGTGATGATGGTTCTAGCGATGCGACGCTGGAAATTCTTGAACAGTTCAAAAGGGATCATGGGGATCACCATGAGGTCCGGATACTTCAGGGGCCATGTAAAGGACGCGCAGGCCTTAATTTCATGACTTTGCTCTGTAATCCTGAACTACCTGACGGCCTTGTGGCCCTCTCGGATCAGGATGATATCTGGTTGCCGGAAAAGCTGGCCCGCGCCTTGGAGATGATACCACCTCAGGCCTCTGCCCCGGTATTGTATTCGGCCCAAAGCTATCACATCGATAGGGATGGCAACCGGTACGGGCAGTCACGCGTACCGGCGCAGGTCCCTGTTTTCGAGACTGCGATGCTGCAAAACGTACTGGCAGGGCATGCAATGGTTCTTGATGAGGCGGCACGCGATCTGGTTCAACGTGTCGGCATTCCTGAGGACGTGGTCTTTCATGACTGGTGGCTGACATTGCTTTTGACGGGCGCCGGCGCACAGATTGTTCTGGATGACCACCGGGTGTTGCTTTACCGCCGTCATGGCGTCAACGTTCTGGGCCCCCCGGGAGGACTGCGGGCAAACTGGAACCGCGTCCGGCGTCTTGCTGGCCGCGAATATCGGCAATGGGTTATGGCAAACAGCGTGGGCCTGCAGGCCGTCCCCGTGGTTTTACAGGCGCGCAATGTAGAGATTCTGGACTGTTTCGTGGGCTCGCCAAGCCATTCAGGGCCGGCACGTGTCGCCTTGTTGCGGCGGTTGAATTTGCACCGGCAGAGCAAAGCCGAAACACTTCTCTTGTATGTTTTGGCTTTTCTGGGTCGTCTTTAGTTAAATTTTAAGAGATCAAAAGTCTAAATATTTTGGCAGGCATCATTTTTGGGGATCAAGGCACGGAAGGAATGTGATGCGCAAGCGTGCTGGAGGGTCCAACTCTATATCATTTCCATGTACAGATAGATTTGATACTTGAATATTAGCTTATAACCTAGAGCAAGAACTGCAGCATGTCCTCGAAGAATGAAATGTCCACCGATACCAACGGCACCTTGAGAGTGTTCCTGTGCCAAAGTGTAAAGGGCTCTGGTTCTGAGGCCCGGTTTTCGGATCCAACCCAGATTGAGATAAATGCGTTTGATCCAGCGGCTTTTGACAAGCCGACGGAAAGCGCACTGATTATCTGTGCGGACCCTGTTGTCCAGATTTGTGCATATATCACACAGGGGCTGACGTATGCCGAAGCACTAAACCGTTGGGTAGATGACGCGAAGGACCTGCTTGCGCGTCAGCGCGGCAACCGTCGTCGGATTCTGCTGGTGGACGACAGGTATTTTGCCACCGCGCCCACAGCTGGTTTAAAGGTGCTTGAAGCCCGATTAGGTGTCTCTCTGGGAGAGCCTGTCGCATATCAGGCACCCGAACCGGACCCGTTGCTTCGTGTTCTTGTTACACATGGAGTTAACACGAATGAACCGGTAAGCGCCCTCATCTCCGAGCTTGACGCCGTCAGCCTCGGCAGTGATCCCATGCCTCTAGATATAGATCAGGCGTTTCTATTCCATCAAGAAACACAGGCGCGTCTGAAAGAGAGCCTTGCAGAACAGAGGTCTCAGCAGGACACGCGGGCGATCTATACAGCACATATTGTCGAGCTTCAGTCCGAGTTGGAAAAGACGCAAGACCGTGCGCTAAACCTGCATCGCCAGCAGGTAAGTGAGTTGCAGACCGAGTTGCAGGCCTTGAGCGAGAGTGAGAAATCCCTGCAAGATCAGCTGCAACATGTCATGGATGAACGTGATCGCCATGCAGAAAATGTACAGGCTCTTGGGGATCACGCACCGGATTTGAACCGCCAGCAGGTCATCGAGCTACAAGCCGAGCTGCGGGCGTTGAGCGAGAGCGAGAAATCCCTGCAAGATCAGCTGCAACATATCATGGTTGAACGTGATCAACATGCAGAAAACATGCGGGCGCTTCAGGATCGCGCACCGGACTTGAGCCGCCAGCAGGTCATCGAGTTACAAGCCGAACTGCGGGCGTTGGGCGAGAGCGAGCAATCCCTGAAAGATCAGCTGCAACATGTCATGAATGAACGTGATCAACATGCAGAAAACATGCGGGCGCTTCAGGATCGCGCACCGGACTTGAGCCGCCAGCAGGTCATCGAGTTACAAGCTGAGCTGCGGGCCTTGGGCGAGAGCGAGCAATCCCTGAAAGATCAGCTGCAACATGTCATGAATGAACGTGATCAACATGCAGAAAACATGCGGGCGCTTCAGGATCGCGCACCGGACTTGAGCCGCCAGCAGGTCATCGAGTTACAAGCCGAACTGCGGGCGTTGGGCGAGAGCGAGCAATCCCTGAAAGATCAGCTGCAACATGTCATGAATGAACGTGATCAACATGCAGAAAACATGCGGGCACTTCAGGATTGTGCACCGGATTTGAGCCACCAGCAGGTCATCGAGCTACAAAGGGAGTTGGGGCTAGCCATCACGCGCGAAAATGCACTGGAAGAGGGACTACAGAAGGCGACACAGGAGCGCGATCTGCACGCCCAGAAATTACAGGTCATGCAGGACGCGGTTCTGGAGGCGCGTCGTGTCTATGAAGCGGCCGAAGGGCGCCGCTCGCAAACATTCGAAGAGTTGAGCCAGACGGATCAGCGTGCAATGCTACAGTTCCAGCAAATCAAGCGGTTGCACACTCAATTACAGAATGCAAAAGCCGAAGCCTTGCAAAACTCTGCGATGATCGAGCAGATGCGCCAAGAAAGAACTACGCTCGCCGAGCGGATATCTTGGCTGGAAACCGACCGTCTTAAAATCCTGTCATCCGGTTCCTGGGCTGTGACCAAGCCTTTGCGCTCGGTCAACAAGATACTTGGCGGCTCGGCTAAAAAGAAAGATTAAGATGGGCAATTCTTTTAACGGAACTCTTGTGTATGTCGGGGCCGGTGATGGCTCAACGCTGGATGACTATCTTGAAGCCGGTGCAGAAAAACTGCTTTTGTTGGAGTCCGATCCGGTTCAGTTTGCAAAACTGGAAGCAAGTGTGAAAGATACTGAGGGTGTGGATGTCCTGCCCTATGCTTTGGCAGCACATGCGGGGTCTGCTGAATTGCAGGTCACCAATATCCCGGGGCTTGCATCCCTCACGGCACCTACCGAAGCTTTGCGCGAAATCTATCTTGGGCTAAAGGTTGCACGGCGTGTCGAAGTAGAGACGAAAACGCCTCGCGACCTCGCCGATCATTTAAAAGAATACCCCAGACCCCTACGCCTCGTGATCAGCGCTCCAGGCTCCGAGCAAATCATGCTTGAAAGCTGGCAAGCAGAAGGGCTGTTGGAAGAGATCGATCAGATTGAGTTGCACAGTGCCGCATTCGTTGCATTTGAAGGCGGGTTGGCATCAAGCGAGCTTGTTTCTTATCTGCGAGAGCATGGCTTCTTAGTGCAGAGCGAAGATACTTCTGATCCTGACTGGCCTGTTATACAGCTGTCGATAGACGCTCAAACACTTGAACAGCAACGCATTCAGGCGCAATTAACAGAGCTCATCAGTGAGTCAGCCGAAAAGGCCAAGGCGCTGGACGAGGCACAAGCAGAGATCGAGGCGCTG
>TARA_R110002049_G_scaffold138781_11_pt1 | contig 21508 bp, 17 predicted proteins | sample TARA_R110002049 | Tara Oceans TARA_R110002049 (sample SAMEA4396941) | marine metagenome | biome: Polar Biome; feature: [SRF] surface water layer (ENVO:00010504); material: water (ENVO:00002006), including particulate matter (ENVO:01000060) such as... | depth 5 m
GCTGGGGCAAGTCGATGCCGGACAACCGTGCGCTCGGTCTCGCTTTCTATTTCAGCCACGGCGGCTGTTTCGCCGAAGTTGCCGACGTTGAGGTCAGCGACGACAAGACGATCATCGTACACACACTGCACGTGGTCGGTGATGTCGGTCCAATCGTCAACCGCAGCATGGCCGAACATCAGTGTGTCGGCGCCGCAACCGATGGTCTCAGTACGATGCTGGGTCTGCAGATTGACTTCAGGAACAGCGCGGTGCTTGAAAGCAATTTTCACCAGTATCCGATGCTGCGGATGCCGAATGCACCTGTTGTCGATGTGCACTTTATCGAATCGGACAATCCACCGAGCGGTCTGGGTGAACCAGCGCTACCGCCGGTCGCGCCTGCCATCTGCAATGCCATTTTCACGGCCACGGGCGAACGAATCCGCGAATTGCCAATCAGCAAACTGGGTTACAAAGTCTGAGTTCGCGGCACACCTGCGCAACAGCACCGGCCGCTCAGGCGTGCGCAATACCCACGGAAATGCCAATTTCCGGCGCGATAGAATAGTAGTCCAGCCGCACGGATTCGCCTCCGGCGGCCAGATGGGCCGCAGACGCGGCTATCCAGGTGTGCAATTCCATCGAACCGATGCCGCCTTCGCGGATCAGATCTTCAGGCCGCCAATCATCGAATCGTTCGAGTTTGCCCGACGTCAGCAAGTCGAGAAACCTGCGATCTGATTCTTCGTTGAGAAACATGTCCTTCGGCGTACGCTCACCGCGGACAATCATCTCGGCCCCTTCGTGATGCATGCTAAGCAAACGGTCAAGCCATTGTCCGGGCGATAGCGAGCGTTCGTTCTTGCCACCGGACAATTGCCACTGCGTTACTTCATCCGGGCCGTCACCGAGCTCGGGATAGTAACGGCGCGGATGGTGCGACATACCCCCGGAAGCGAGAAACAGTACCCGCTTGCCAGTAGTAGCGGCGAATCGGCCCAGTGCCGCCCCCATCAGCCGGGAACGGCGAAACGGCACATAAGGTTGTGCCATGCAATTGATAAACACAGGGATCACTGGCCGTGCCCCGAGTGAACCGGTCATAACCGAGATGGTCTGCGAGAAACCGTGGTCGACTGTCATGTCAGCCGACATGGCCGGGTCGACGTCTTCGCTTCGCAGGTAGTTAACTGCCGCTTCAGCCAGCTCGGCCGGCACATCGAGCTCACCGGCAAAGCCACCAACATCGCCCACCGCCTGCGCCTTGCTGCCGATACAGAATGCGGGCATCAGGTTCATGAAAAAGCCGTTGAAGTGATCGGCGCCAAACGCGAACACAAGTTCGGGGTCGAAGGCTTCTACCTGTTCGCGTCGCTCACTATAGGCCGCCTGGATCGCAGCCCAGTCGGCTGGCTCCTTCGCGTAGCAATACAGCAGTGGGCTGTGCGATGCGCAAATGACGGTGGTCCTGCTCATGCCGAACTCGCGAGGCGCCAGTTGCCGATCTGGCGCTGCTCGATAACGACCGGATTGCTGAGGGTACCGAGCTGCTCAATTGATATGCTCACTGGCCCCGGTACCTCCTGAAAATTGGCATGATGGATGGACTTGCGCCCTGGATCCGGCTTGAACGCGGTACCACAACTGACGATGTCGCCCGGCTCCAGCGTGTGAAACTGACTGATAAAACTTAGCAACTCGCACACTTTGTAATTGTAGTAACGGGTACTGTCACGGGCGATGACTTCACCGGCAACTGTGCATTCCACAGCAAGATTATCCGGGTCAGGCACTTCATCGCGCGTCACGAGCCAGGGACCCAGGGCGCCGAACGTGTCGCTGCCTTTGTACCTGCCTGCGTAGGACAGGTGCTGTTCGCGATACTCCAGCTCGCCATCTGAACCGCGGTAAACGGCACGGTAGCGAAACAGGTCTTCGGCGCGCATGCCATTGCCCGTCACATCGTTAAAAATTGTGTAGCCGAATACATGTTCAAGCGCAGAGACGGCATCAACATCGCGCATGGCGGTGCCGATAACAACGGCAAGCTCCGGTTCCGGGTGCACGCTTCCGTAGTAAGGGCGCACGCGAATAGCCTGGCCGTGGCCGACCATGCAACTGGCAGGTTTCAGAAAAAAGGCCGGATGATCCGGCGCGCTTATCTTGCGCTCGTTCGACGCCGAGTTGTTCATGGCGATACCGCAAATCTTGCCCGGACGTGGCACAGGCGGCAGCCACTCCACCTTACTCGCGTCGACGGTTTCGCCGCTCTCCTGCCGCAGGACTGGCAGCAGGGTATCGGCGTGCCGGATCAAGCGCTCCATGTCGGGCAGGCCACCCAGAACATCAACGAGAATAGCGCTGACATCGCGTAATTCTTCGCCATCGGCAAGACCAATGCGCGTGCCTTCGGCAGTGCGAAATGTAGCCAGCTTCATGCTTCGATACTCCCTGCCAGCGGCAGATTTTTCCCGGTGAGCGCAAGTCTCTACTGTGCGTTAATTCGGCGGTGCTTGTGAAGTCCGCGACACGACCTGCGTAACAAGGCCCAAGAGCGCCGCAAACTAGTTGTTCAAGAACAGGTTAACTGCAATCAGTCGAATCGCGGTAACCGTGACAAGCAGCCGGAATGCGATGCGAAACACACGTTCTGATACGCGGTCAACGAACTTTCGACCAAGCCATGTCCCGAAAAAGCTGACCACGACCGATGCTGCGATTACGTAGACATACGGCCGATAGTCGAAGCCGTTGAATACGTAGCCGGATATCTTGAAGACTGCCATGCCCGTCAGGCAACCGCCTACAGTGCCAACAATCTGCCGGCGCGACAGACTGGTGTGCAGGATCACTGTTTGCAGGATGGCGCCATAGGCGAACAAGGTCGAAAGAAGCGCGTGACCAAAACCAACGATCAGCCAGGGCTGCCGCAGCTTTGGCCGCCAGGATACCTGCGGCAGCCAGATCGCGATGAGCATCAGTACGGCAATGGATGTTGCGATCAACTTCTCGGGCAGCTCAAAGTAAAGCCGCGCTCCAAGCAGCGCACCTACCGCGCTGCCCGCGAGAAACGGCAGCACCAGCCGCCACTCAATGTACTGGCGAAACAGTAATACGCGCGCGCTGGTCGAGCCAATCAACAAGGTCGAATGAATGGGTACGACAGCCGTCACCGGCAAGACGGTGCTCGTTAACGCAAGGATGATCAGTGCGCCGCCCGCGGAGAAGGCCGCATTGAAAACAGCGGCCACGAAACTACCTGCGACCAGCGTTACAAGTACGAGGTCGAACTCAGGCATCCGACAACAACTGCGGCCGATAAATACTCAAACTCTCTCCCCCTCCGACCGGGGACACTTTGTTGCCGGACTGTATAGCCTTATCTTGCCCGCCTGTCTGGCTCAGCGGATGTTGAGGCTATACGCGATTATGCCGCCAATGGCCATGGGTATCGCAAACAGTACGAAGTTTGCCGACATATCAAGACCGAACAGGATTGTGTAACCGGCAACAGCGGGACCGACCACCGCACCAAAACGGCCAAGACCGATAGACCAGCCAACGCCGGTACTGCGAATCGATGTTGGATATGCTTTTGCCGTGACACTGTATAGCCCGGTGAAACCGCCCTGTAACAACACACCAATAACAAAGATTAGCACCAGCATCGTGGTTTGTTCACGCGGTGCATAGGCAAAAACCAGCATGAAAAGAGCTGATACGAACATCAATCCACCGACCAGGCTGGTCAGCTTCCAGCGAGTAGAACAAATACCCATCACGTAGACGCCGAGGACACCGCCAAAGTTGAAGAGGAAAAACGCATCGCGCCCTACTTCACTCGAATAGCCTGCATCGACAACCAGCTTCGGTATCCAGCTCATGAGGAAGTACAAGGTCGCGAAACAAAGAAAAAACGTGGTCCAAAGCGTCAGCGTGAGCTTGCGGTGTTCGGGCGCGAGCAGCTTGAGCATGGTCGCGACGAGACCCGTCTTTGCACTGGCAAGTTGCTGCTCGGGTATTTCAGGCAACGCATCAATTACGGGTTTGCGCAACTTGCCGAGAATGCGGTTCACACGCTGTAGCGCATCTGCAGGGCGCCGCTCGATCAGGAATTTCAGTGACTCCGGAATCAGCAGGAAGGCGACAAAACCCATGCCCAGGGTAGCAATACCGCCAGCCCAGAACATACCGCGCCAGCCGAAGTCGGGCAGTATCATCCCTGCTACCACCGAGGTGAACATCGCGCCCAACGGATACCCCGAGGTGACCAGCGCTACCGACAGGGCCCGGTATTTTTCCGGACTGTATTCGGCTGCGAGGGTCGCCTGAGATGCCAGCATCGCGCCGGCGCCGATACCACTGATAAACCGGAGAATGATGAACTCGATCAGCGACGTCGCATTTGCTGTAAGAATTATCGAAACACCGACGAGCGTGACGCTGAAAATAATCATGCGACGCCTGCCGATGATATCGGACACTGGCGCAAGAAACATTGCGCCACCCATCATGCCCGCGAGTGCGAAACTGAATATCCAGCCGAGCATGTCAGGTGTCAGTGCCAATTCATTTGAAACATCGGTGGCAACAACGGCCATTGCCGTGATATCGAAGCCATCAAGCATGTTGAAGAACATGCATAAGCCAACAACAAGCAACTGTTGGCCACTTACCTTGCCGTTGTCGATAATATTGGCGACAAGATTGTCACTGCTGTTTGAGTCGGAAGATAAAGCCATTGTGCTTCCCTGGTCTGACGTACGATTCCGGCCAGTTCAGACTGATGCCGGTCACAAATGCCGCGCCAGCATACCTCACATGCAAGCGTTGGCAATACTTGCTGTATCGTATCGCGATAGAATAGAACCGCTCTCATGTGTTCTGACAGGTCTGCCTATGGAACTTCGCCAGATAAAATATTTTGTTGCCGTTGCCGAGTGCGGCAGCTTGTCCGGTGCGGTCGATAACCTGCACATAGCCCAGCCGGCACTGAGCTACAGCATTCGCACGCTGGAAAAAGAACTGGGCGCCAAGCTGTTTGTTCGCAGCCGGCAAGGGATGCAACTCACCAGCTCAGGCTCGGCGTTTCTTGAGTATGCTCATGTCATGCTGCGGCATGCGGCCCAGGCCAAAGACGTGGTCCGCGATGCCGAAGACAACCCGCGCGGTCCCGTTTCCATTGCGATGCCACCCAGTGTTAGCAACGCGCTGGCTGGCGAGTTGCATACGCGCCTGACCAGCGAGTACCCGGGAATTGCACTTAATCTGGACGAAAGCCTTACCTCCGATCTGCGCCAGGCGTTCGACTCAGGCCTGTACGACATCCTGATTTTTTTTGCCGTCGGCCAGCTGGAAAATATTCATGTCGAGCCTCTCATCAGCGAGGAACTCTACTTCGTTACCGGCATAGAAAACATGCCAGATGCCCCTGCGGAAATGGCATTTGAGCAATTGCAGAACTACGAAATAACCTTGCCGCGGATGCAGCATGGCGTTGAGCGCGCAATTTCACGAATTGCCATGGCAAATGGTTTCAAACTTAACTTATCGGCCAACACCATCGGTATTTACACCTTGATGAACCTCGTCCGCAGGGGCACTGCCAACACTGTCGTTCCCTGGACGCTCATCGGCGACGACGTGGATCAGCACATTGTCGCCGCCGCAAAGATTGTCGACCCTTGCATAAACCGGGTTATTAACCTTGTTACACCGACAAATCGGCCGCAAAGCAATGCCTGCAAAGTCGTCATTGGACTGATACGCGATATCGTTCGCGACCTGCATTCTGACGGTACCTGGCGCGGCGAGTTGCTCGTCGAAAGCTGAACGTTTTTTTCCTTCGACCATCTGGTTTGCCAAGGAGCGCCGGAACATTCCCGTAGTACCGGTCTGAATTGGCACGTCGCCATGAATTCAATCAATACGACGTATAAAAATTTTGTATTTTATCGTCACTCCTTGGCTCACTAGACTCACTTCCGAGAAATAAACAAGTCACTATCGGCTCGCCATTCTGGCCTGCCAGGTGAAAACAAATTCGTTACGCTCGGGGGAGACTTGCACGATGTCCGCACGACACTATTCGCTTTCAACTGCCTTAATCATGGCACTACCACTCGGCTTGCCAGGCCAGGTTCTGGGCCAGGCTACGGGTGGTCAAAATTCCGCACTTGAAGAAATTGTGGTTACCGCCCAGCGGCGCACAGAGAATCTGCAGTCCACGCCGGTCTCAGTCACCGCATTCAGCGCTGATCGTTTGCGTGACCTGAATGTTTCTGATCCGCAGGCACTCGCGGACGTGGTGCCAAACTTCAGCATCGGCAATGGTACCGGCAACGCCTCTGATGCGGCTGCCGTGTCCATCCGCGGAATGAGTGAAGCGCTGGTGACGCCGGTTGTGGATCCGGCTGTCGGAATCTACATCGACGATATCTACTACGGACGACCGCAGCTCTCGTTTCTGCGTCTCATTGACGTAGAACGCGTTGAGGTACTGCGTGGTCCGCAAGGCACGTTATTCGGCAAGAACACGACCGGCGGCGCCGTGCGCTACATCAGCAAGCGACCAGACTTTGACGGCGTTTCCGGGCATGTACATGCCTCGGTGGGCGACTACTCGAGCCAGGAAATCAGCGCTGCCATCAACGTACCGCTCAGCGACACCGTGGCAATGCGCGCGAAGGCAGCCACAGTGAGCCGCGACGGCTACCTGAAGCGCCTGAGTGACGGTTACGAACTCGGCGCGAAAGACAGCATTTACAGCAGCGCACAGTTGCGCTGGCAACCCTCCGACCGGCTGAACATTGTCGCGGCCATCGATTATTCGAAATCAGATACCGACAGTGGACCACTGAAACTGATCGACTACTTCAACTTCAACGGTGGTATGCCGGGTCTGGGTGACGTTGGTGGTGCGGCTGTTACACGTGTCTGGAATAACTACTGGGGTGGAACTCCGCTGGCATACAATGCCGAAATACCGGAGAGCTTGTACGAAGTAGCCGGTGGCAGCCTGGTCTCATCGAGCATTTCCGAGTCTACCGGCGCAAGTCTGAACATCGAGTTCGGTCTGACCGATGACATCACGTTCAAGTCGCTAACCGGTTACCGCACCGTAGACGATTTCCGTCGCCAGGATCACGACGATCAGAACAGCGCAATCACCTACTTCGACCGTACGCGCGAGGGCGGTGTGGACTTCTGGTCACAGGAACTACAACTCAGCGGCGTGTCATTTGACAGTCGTCTGAACTGGGTGGCCGGCCTCTACTATTCGAACGAAGAACCGTTCGAACACTTTATCGATGATCGGGACGCACGCGACATCGAAAGTGTGTTGATTGACAAGAGCCGCAGTCTGCAGCAAACAAAGAGCACAGGCATCTATGCTCAGGGAACGTTCGACATTACAGACCGACTGGCGGTTACGGCTGGCATTCGCTGGTCCGAAGACGACAAGCAATACACCATCGACAACTATATCGGCTGGGACCAGAACCTCGCAGACATGGCCATACAGTTCGGTCTGCCAGCCCTGGAGAATCCGCTGGCCGCAGGTTTCAACTGTGACCCCAGCGCCGCGGCAAACCTTGAATGCCTCAACATCAGCGTTACCGGAGGCGACAAGTTCTCCTCTACCACACCGAGGTTCGCTGTCGAGTATCAGTGGTCTGACGACCTTATGACCTACCTGTCGGCGAGCAAGGGTTTCAAGTCCGGCGGCACCAACGATTCAATCGCTGACGTTACTGCACCGTTCGCTCCTGAAGAGGTGTGGTCTTACGAATTGGGTCTGCGGTCTGAATGGCTGGAAAATCGACTGCGTTTCAATGCGACGTATTTCTTCTCTGACTATGAAGGCAAGCAGATCACGTTTGCACCCATCGGCGGAATCGTGTCTCCGTGCACAAACCGATGCATCCAGAATGCCGGCAATGCCGAGATCAGTGGTCTGGAAGTTGAAAGCATCTGGGTGGTTACCGATATGGTTCAGTTGCATGCCAACATCGGCACAATCGACGCTGAGTGGAAAGAAATTTTCGGCAGTCCCGGTGTAACGACGTCGTCTGATTTCGCGCTGTCACCCGAGCTGAGCTACAACGTTGGCGCACGGTTTGATTTCCCGCTTGCAAGTGGCTCCGCGATCAGCGCGACACTCGACTATTCGTTCAAGGATGATCAGGAATCCAGTCCGCAGGATTCAACCTCGCTGACCATTCCTTCCTATAGCCTGCTGATGGCGCGTATCAAGTACGTGCCGAACAATGCCGACTGGGAAGTGAGCCTCTACTGCACCAACTGTGCTGACGAAAAGTACATTTACGGTGGTGCTGCCTGGGCCGGGGCAACGGATAACACCTACTTCCCCTACAAGGAATCTACCAGCCACCCCGCCTTTACCGATGGTGCTGTAAATCCTCGTGGGGTCGCGCCACCTGACATTTCTTACGTGCTGGTTGGCGCGCCAAGAATGTGGGGTGTGGATTTCCGCTACCGCTTCTAAGCATAGTTGAACTGCAGAACGTAACAGACCACGTGCCGAGGCGTAGCAATCGGCACGTGGTCTTTTAGCATTCATGACTAACGATTTTGCTACCTGGTTGAGGTATTTCTCATGAGCAAGAACTATTCCCGTTTACTGGTCGACAACGACATTTCACGCCGGGAGTTCATTGCCGGCGTGACAGGCCTCGGCGTATCGGTTGCCGGCGCGAACTCTATGGCCGCCGCACTGTCCGACCAGCCTGATCCCGCAACCGGCAGCACAGCGAAAATAGAGCCTGGCAAACTGGTTCGCGATCGCACTGGTGGCGAACTGGTTATCGACTTTATGGCCGAGTGGGACGTGCCTTACCTGTTCGGTCTGGCCGGCTCGGAAGAAGTCGGCTTACTCGACGCGCTTGTTGATCACGACGTAAAGTTTGCGACAGCAGTACACGAGAACTGTGCCATGGCTATGGCGGATGGCTATTCGCGCTCAACCGGCAAAACGTCCATCGTGAGCCTGCATTCGGTTGCCGGGGCGGCCTATGCGCTTGGCCAGGTGGTCACCAGTTTCAGGGACCGTGTGCCCGTGGTCATCTGCGCAGGCCGGCAGTCCTCGAACTTTCGCGGCGCAGACGGATTTCTCGAAGCGCCCAACCTGCATGACTTGCCGCGCGATTACGCGCGCTGGACCTGGGACGTCATGGACCCGGCGACTATTCCCGAAGTCCTTCGACGCGCGTTTCTGCTCGCTGAAGCGCCGCCGGGTGGGCCAACCTTTGTGACCTTTTCAAAAGACATGTACGAGAAGAAGGTACCGAAAGTAGAAATACTGCCGCGCTCACGTTCACGGGTTGACTACGACGTTGCGCCACCGAAGCGCCATGTCAATGCAATTGTCGATGCGCTTGAGAATGCGAGCGCGCCCCTGATCTTCCTGGGCAACGAAACAATTCGCTGGGAAATCAGCGATGAAATTGCGGGCATCGCGGAAGCAACGGGTGCGGCCGTTGCGCTGAGTAACAAGATTCCTGTGACCTTTCCCAATACACACCCGAATTTCATCGGCGCTGACCCGCTCGACAAAGAACTGCTCGCCACCCTGGATTTTTTCTGGAGCGTCGGCGCGCCTATGTTCCTGCACGGTAACCGCAGCCCGGAGCCGTACATCAGTCGCTCTGTAAGAACTTTCCACACAGGTCTCGACGAAGAGCAGGTTGCGCGCAACTACCCGGTCGACTCCGCGGCCCTCGCCGACATCAAGGCAACGGCCGCTGCTGTCCTCCGGGAACTCACGGCGCGCGGTACAAGGAACAGCACGAAATGGATAGAAGGCCTCGCAAGCAAGCGTCGCATCGGCATCGAAGCCATTGAGAAGCGCACCTGGAACGATACGCCTATCGCTCCTACCCGGTTAGGTCGCGAGCTTGACCGCATCATTGGCGAGAATGCATTTGTGGTCAACGAAATGGCAACTTCGGACGCCGTGGTCACCAACCAGATCCGCTTCGATCACAGCAAGCCCTACGCGGAACGTCGGCGCAATTTCGATGCGACAGGCGGCGTACTGGGTTGGGGCGTCGCGGCAGCGATTGGTGTGAAAATTGGCAACCCTGACAAGGAAGTCTGGTGCCTGACCGCCGATGGCTGCCTCAACTTCGGCATGCAGTCGCTCTGGTCAGCTGCCCGCTACGAGGTGCCACTGCCAATCGTTGTGTTCAACAATGGTCATTACCAGGCCAACCGCTACAACTTCTCACGCTACAACGGCAATATGAAACGTACGAATCGCTATATCGGGGTCAACCTCGGACACCCGGATATCGGCTACGTCGATCTTGCGCGCGGTTATGGCATTGATGGCGAACGTGTCACTGACCCTGCGGACATCGCGCCGGCACTGCAACGTGCTCGCGACGCGATGTTCGAGGGGCGCGCGTACCTGGTCGACGTCAAAATAGCGACGCAAGGTACGGGCGCAGACATGGACTATTACGACTTTTTCTCAGTCGCTGCCCAGCAGAAACTACATGCCGGGTAGAGCCGCATTATCCTTGTAAAGACAGTTTGCTTCGCGAACGTCCGAACGTAAGACCCGATCGCGAAACTTGACGTGCTTCCATTCGCCGACCCAGTGTTCCGGGTCGGTGAATGTGTAGTGCGATACCAGCGTATTACCGTTGTTGATCATCTGAATGCGTTCAACAATCTTGAGCTGGGTACCGGTCTTGATGCCCGCCTGGATCAGGTGATTGTCATCCGTGAAACCGGTGGTCTCGACAACCAGCGTATCGCCCTCCCAGTGGCCCAGTGATTCGCCACCCCAATTGCGGTCGAGCGCTTCTTCCGGTGTCCGTTCGCGTCCGTCAAGAAAAATGACGCGGTATTCGTTGTTCAGGCGCGAAACCATGAAGATCGCGGTCGGGTACTGCAGCATCATCAGCGAGCCGTAGCGCGTCATCAGCCGTGGCATACCTGCCGGATAGCACTCTGCCGTCGGGTCGCCAAATCGCTCACCCTTTACTGACGCGGCCATGTAGGCATCGTGATAGGCCTTGCCTTTCGGCGTCAGCTTCGGCGTCGGCTTGAATTCGAAAGAGCCGTAATTTGCCCGGTATTCGTCCTCGCCCCGAAAACGCCACATACCGGTCAGATCGAACGGCGCCGGTGGACGCTCTTTTGCAAGGTTTTCCGGGTCGAGCGCTCCTGCCGTAAGGCCCGCAGTAGCGCCGTCGCCGGTGCCAGTACCGTCGGCAACGATCGGTAATGACGCGGGACGCGTCTTGCGCTCACGATCCTGCCATGTTTCACCCGCAGGCGGTGGTTCATAGGGCATCAGCGCCGGGTAAACAAGCCTCGGTTCTTCCGGTGCATCACTGTCGCCGCCCATTGAGTACGGGGTTCCGTCAGCCGCAATAAGACCCTGGATCAGGCCACCGGGCGCACCCGAGGTCAAGGGGTGCATCTTCACGGTTATTTTGTCGCCCACCGCGATGACATCGCGCTTGAATCCAGCCTTGGTCATCGCCGCAATACTCTGCCCCTCGATTTTCCACAGCACTTTCTCACCGGCTTCGTTGAGCACTTCCATATTGATGATGAGGTGCGGGTTGCGCCAGATGAATTGCGTAACGGTGCCAGTTTTCTGAATCGACGTTTCACCGTCAAACACCACGGCCGAGTGATGCGCACTAACCGCACCGAGGCTTAGAACTCCAAGAATTGCGAACAGAATCCTGCTCGATACATGCTTTCTCATAAACTTTTCCCGAATTGTTGGCCCGCCGCGACGGACACACTTCTTAACAAGTAAATACGCAACTTTCATTCTGCACCTGCGGTCAGGAACAACGTCGCGTTCTCAATACTGCAGGGCACATCAACTAGCTCACGATCGCCCAGCTTCGACATGTAGTAGTCCACGGTAACCGGCTCGGTCAGGTATACCGGATCCGTTATCGTCATCCGGATTCGCAGCGCCATGCCATCGTCGATCAGGGTAAACCGCTCCAGCAGGTGTTTCTGCGCGCTGGAATCGACACCCGTGTAGATGCCCCAGCGATCAGCGACAAAGTTCGAAGTCTCAACCACGAGATCATCGCCCTCAAAATGCCCGACCGACGTGCCAAAGGTGCTGGCTTCGCTGTTCGCTGGCGCCTCGCCCAGGTGGATTACTCGGCTCCGGTCGCGGAGCTCGTAGTCGAGCACAATGGTCTCGCTGTCGGGCCGACTGATCAGAATCGGGTATGGCAGGAATGTAGCTTTGGGTGGCCCCGGGTTTATACATTCAAGCTGCGGGTTCTGGTCTTCGTTGAAATTTTCGACAGCGGCTTTTGCAAGCGCCGTATAAGGCCAGTCTTTCGGCGGCGCATAGTGTCCGGGCGCGCCGCGCAAGTCGCGTACCCAGAGACCGCTGAAGTCGGTCGAAGGCAATATCGGATCATCTTCGATTTCCATTGTAAATCGGGAACCGTCAGCTTTTTCAATCCACTTCATACCGGTGTAGTAGCGATTCGGATTCTTGTCGACAGGCCCTTCCCAGGTAATGACATCGCCCGGCTTGAAACTGTCGCGGCTCCAGCCACGCTCCACCATCGCAGGCGGATGCAGCATCTCTATGCTGTAAGTGACCAGGTCACCCGACGAATTCGGCGCTTTTACTTTCAGGAATACGTGCGGCATACCCCAGCCATACTTGACCACTGTACCGCGATGTCGCTGGATATTTTTCATATCCAGGCTCGCGTGCGAGTGATGCGCAGACGCATCGTTGCTGCTTGCGCTGAAGATTAATGTCGACACGATCAGCGCTGTAGCAACAACGCTAAAACGCATGGAATTATTGTCTGAATGCCTGGACTTCATGTCAGTCACCGTCAGTGTGTTGGATGCTGCAATTTTCGGTACATTGCCAGCACAACAACTTAGCGAAAGTCGTGCGCCGGCAAAAGTAGTTAGTTTTTATGGCTGCTATCAAACGTATTTATGTTGTCGCGACGTCAGGTTGAATCCGCGTTGTGTTTACCGGGCTCCCAGGAGAAACCACTGGCCAGGGTTTCGTTGGCTACCTGCGCCGGCAATGCCTCGATTTCCGTTGCCATCGTGTCATTCCAGCGGTTCAGGAAGCCAAACAGCGCCAGCGATGCGACAATCTCAACAACCTCTTCCTCGCTAAAATAACGGTACGCCTCGTCAAAATCCGCCTGGGTCGCCTGACTTGGGGTCATCGCACCGTGATACGCCAAGCGTAACGCTGCACGTTCTGCATCACTGAACAGCGGCGAGGTTTCGAATTCCCAGACGGCGGCAATCTTGGCATCAGACGCGCGATAGATCCGCGAGAGATTTGCCATATGGGCCTGACAATAGCGACACCCTGCCACCTGGCTTGATATCAGGCTGATAAGCATTTTCAACTCTTCGCTTACGGTGCCCTCATAGAGCACAGCCTGATTGAGCTGCATGAATGCGCGTACGATATTCGGCCGCCGAACCATCGTCTGGATACTGTTGGGCGTAAAGCCGCGTGTCTTCTTGTAGTGTGCAAATCGTTCGCTGATGTCATCCGGAAGTTCATCGGGCGGTATCGGTTGCATATGTGGCATTATTTGCGCTCCTTCGACCGTTAGCGGTCATTACAGCAGCAGTTTGCCTTTTTTCAAGCGGCAACAGCAGGGCTTGTTACGCATGATCGAACTCTTCTACTTTCACGACGCCACCTGCGGCATCAAGGCGCGGCTCGCACTGATGGAAAAAGGTGTGCGCTACACAGCACGTGTGCTTGACCGATTCGAGCTTACCCGGCCGGAGTACCTGGCAATCAACCCGAAGGGCGTTGTGCCCACCCTGATCCATGACGGTCAGATCCTCTTCGAGTCCAGCGTCATTTGCCTGTATGCCGATGATGCGTTTTCGGGCCCGCCACTCAAGCCCGAAACAGCCCTCGACAGGGCACGCATGTACACGTGGCTCAAGACTATCGACGAACAGTACTTCAAAGGGATTGGCAGCATTACGTTCGGTTTTGCCATTCGCAAAAAAATTCTCGCGCAATACACCAGCGAGGAAGGCCTTGAGGAGTACTTTCAAAGCGTGCGCGTCCCTGAGTACCGGGAAAGACGGCGCAGCATCGTGGCGCTCGGGCCGCAAGCCCCGGCCGTCAGGGACGGGCTGCACACGCTGGCAGGTATGATCGAAACGCTCGACGCAAGCTTGCAACACAACGCCTTCGCCGCCGGGCCACGCTATTCACTGGCGGACGCCTGTTTAACACCGCTGGTGATGCGCCTGGAAGTATTCGGGCTGGCGCGCTTGTGGGAAGAGCGACCGCGGGTGGCTGACTGGTGGTCGCGCGTTCAGCAGCGCGATTCGTACCAGCGCCTGCTGCAGGAGAGCTTTCCCGACCAGTATTTCCAGGATATGCACGAACTCGTAGGCGATATCTGGCCTGACGTGTCGGGGCTTTTGACGGAATCCGCCTGAGCCACGTCGCAACCGTCGACGCAGTTTGTTAAAGTACGCGTTCACCCCCAATTCACCCCGCACCATCCTCGTCAATCTGGCCATCTCCCGACTCGCCAGGCCTTGATGCCATGGTCAATGCAAACGGGAGCAATACAATGAGTCAGGCGAAATCGGGCGATACTGTCCGCATCCACTACACCGGCAAGTTAAACGACGGCACGCAGTTCGACAGTTCTTCAGGCAGAGAACCGCTCGAGTTTGCGCTCGGCAGCGGCCAGGTTATTCCGGGCTTTGACAACGCTGTTGACGGCATGAAAGTCGGCGACAGCAAGACAGTCACGATTCCGCCCGAACAGGCCTATGGCCAGAAACACGAGCAACTCGTGCAGGAAGTTCCGAAATCGGCCCTGCCACCAGAACTCAAGCCCGAAGTCGGTATGCAGTTGCAAAGCCAGGCGCCCGACGGCCAGACGATGCAATTGATGGTCACCGAAGTCGCCGATGAAACGATCACCGTTGATGGCAATCACCCGCTGGCCGGTCAGGACCTCACGTTCGATATAGAGCTTGTTGAGATCGCCGATGACGGGCCGTCGATAATTGTTAAACCGTAAATCGTTTAGATCGTAATTGATGAGGCCGGGCATTTCGCCCGGCCTCTTTTTTTTAGCTGAGCGCCTGCAACAGTGACTCGGCGTAGTTTGCGATCAGCAGGAAGCTGACAACACCGGTCAGAACGGCGGCAAAGAGACCCAGCACAAATGGTCGCAGGCCGATGCGGATGATGCCAGCCAGCGCCGAAGTCAGGCCGACAGCCGACATGGCAATCAGCAAACAAGCCTCGGCCGCAAACTTGACGCGTTCTACAATGGCGCCCCAGGTCTCGGTATTCATAAAGCCGAATGCCTGATCGCCAAGGTCACCGACCGTGCGCAGTGCCGACATTGCCGCAAACCCGACGATAAACCACGGAATCATGCGCAGCCAGTTTACCCGGGTCGACTGCCCTGACGTGCGTTCGCCCCCGTAGAGAATGCCTACGATCGGCACTACCGCAACCATACAAAGATTACGTACCAGCTTTGTAACAGTCGCAATATCCAAAGCCCGCGGGGCATTGTACTGCGCCTCATACATCATACCGGCACCCGCTACCTGCGCCGTTTCGTGGATCGACGTACCGAGAAACAGGCCAGCCAATTCGGGATCCGCAGCAAAGGCATAGTGCGCCAGCAGCGGATAACTGAACATGGCGACAACACCGAACAGCGTCACGCAGGCGACGGCATAACTGACTTCTGCATCATTGGCCTTAATCAGCGGCGCCGTTGCGACGATCGCCGTGCAGCCGCAAATGCTGGTACCTATTGCGATCAAGCCAGCCAGTTGCCGCGAGAGTCCCAGCCGCCGGCCGAGAAAACCTACAGTAAGCAGTGCGATCGCAATAGCCGCGATCACGAAAGGCAGTGCAACCAGGGTGAATTTGCCAGCACCAAACAGGCTAAGGCGAATCCCCAGCAAAATGATGCCGAGCTTGAGAATAGTTGAAGAGCAGAAACGCAGCCCGTCGCGCAGGCCTTGCGGCAGGGTAAACACGTTGCCGATGACTATGCCGATAAGAATGGCCATCATAATCGCACTGATCGGACTCGTGCCGAATCCGAGCACGCTCGTACCCACCCAGTCCGCCGCGTAGCCTGCCGAAACAGCCACAAGCACAGCAACACCAATGCCGGCCCACCAGGCCGGGGACTTCAGGTAATTCATGAGCATCTGTGTAGCGCAAAGCGCCAAATCCAGGATGGCGCGTAAGCTACACCAATCGGCTGACAAAAACAGTTCAAATAGTGTCTTGCGCGGAAACTTTCGCTACAGTGGCGCCATTCTGAAGCTCTGGAGTCTGCAATGTTGAAGCGCCTTTCCGTAATTTTTGCTGCCGTCGCCCTGCTACCCGCCGCGCATGCCGAGACAGTCCTTATCCATGCAGGCGAATTGCTTGCAGTACCTGGCGAGAGACCACTTTCCGCACAAACCGTTGTGATCGAAGACGATCGGATCGTTGCCGTACGAACAGGCTATCTTTCCGCCGACGAGTTCGACGGCGAAACCCGGATCATTGATTTGCGCAATCAATTCGTACTGCCCGGCCTGATGGATATGCATGTGCACTTGCAGGGTGAGCTTGGCCCCAATAACGACAGCGATAGTTTGAAGATGTCGGATCAGCTAAAGCAAATGCGCAGCATTCACTACGCGATGAATACGCTGCTTGCAGGCTTCACCACCGTACGCGATGCCGGCTCGTCACCGCAGGAAATGTATGCACTGCGCGATGCAATCAACCATGGCTGGATCGATGGTCCTCGAATCATCGCGGCAGGCGGGGTGGGCATAACCGGGGGACACGCTGATATCAGCGGCGTCAGTCCGGAACTCATGGAGCTATGGACATCGGCCAATGTGTGCGATGGCCCCTACGATTGCCGACGTGCCACACGCAATGCCATCAAGTACGGCGCAGACCTTATCAAAATTACATCGACTGGCGGCGTGCTTACTGACCGCGCGACAGGCACCGGGCGGCAAATGGAAATGGACGAGCTGATTGAAGTCGTACGCGCCGCCAAAAGCATGGGCCGCAAAGTTGCCTCACATGCGCACCAGGAAGATGGCATTGTTGCGGCGCTGGAAGCTGGCGTCGACAGTATTGAGCATGGCTCCTACGCGGGTCCCGATGCGATCAGGCTCTTCCTCAAGAGCGGCGCTTACCTGGTTCCGACCCTGCTTGCCGGCAAGACAGTCGCCACGCTGGCCGTTGAAACGGACTTCATGAGCGATGCGATCAAGGAAAAAGCCATCCGTGTGGGCAACGACATGGCAGGCAACTTCGCCAAGGCCTACAAGGCGGGCGTCAACATTGCCTACGGCACCGACAGCGGCGTATCGCGCCACGGCGACAACGCCAGGGAAGCCGTCTTGATGGTCGAGGCCGGCATGAGCGAAATGGAGGTCATCGTGACAGCGACAATCAACGCGGCAGACCTGATCGACATGAGCGACTCGATAGGCACGATCGAGGCCGGCAAGTTTGCCGATATCATTGCTGTCGACCGGTCACCGCTCAGCGACATCGAGGCGCTCCTCGACGTCGACTTCGTGATGAAAGGCGGTAAAGTCTACAAGGACTGAACAGCAGGCTGGCATCGACAGGTGATCTGCACGCCAGCGTGCACGATCACCTTTTTTCCAGCCGCGTCCGTACGCTCCAGAGCTCCGGGAAGAATTGCAGGTCGAGTGCTTTTTTCAGAAAGGCTACGCCGCTGGTGCCGCCAGTGCCACGGCTGAAGCCAATGATTCGTTGCACTGTTTTCATGTGACTCGAACGCCACATCTGGAATTCATACTCCAGATCGACGAGCTTTTCTGCAAGCTCGTAGAGATCCCAATGTTGCTCGGTTGCCGAATAAATTTCCGCCCACACCGTTTCGACCGCTTCGGAAGCCACGTAAGGCTGTGACCAGTCGCGATCGAGCACTTCTGCCGGCAGATCAAACCCGCGACGCGCCAGTAGCTGCAAACACAAGTCGTAAAAACTGGGTGAATTGAGCACAGTCTCCAGGCGCTTGTAACGCTCCGGCTTTTTGCGATGCACCTCCAGCAAAGCGGCATTCTTGTTGCCAAGCGCGTACTCAATTTCCCGGTACTGGAAAGACTGAAAGCCGGAACTCTGGCCAAGCGAATCTCGAAAGCTGAGGTAGTCAGCCGGTGTCATCGTCGCAAGGACCGACCAGCTTTGCCGCAACTGCCCCTGGATGCGTGACAGCCGTGACAGCATTTTGAATGCAGCACCCAGATTGTCGTTCTGCACCGAGCGCATTGCCGCGCGCAACTCATGGATACATAACTTCATCCAGAGCTCAGACGCCTGGTGAATGATCATGAACAGCATTTCATCATGCGCATCCGTGCGCAAATTCTGGCAGTCAAGTAATTTGTCCAGCGAAAGGTAGCCGCCGTAGGTAATGTCCTGGTCCCAGTGAATGGTCTCCTTGCTGACATCCCGCGGGTCGAGTGCATCCGGCACATCTGTGTATTTATTCATCGAATATCCATTTACATCATGATCTTAGGCTATGACCGGCCATTGCCAGACAGCCACGGTATTGCTGCTGGCGAGACTGCGCATGATAGCGGCAATTGTTGATGCCGTCGCGGCAAGTTAGAATCGATCGCCAGCCGCCCTGCCAGGGTGGAATGTATTTTTCGGGAGTCCCACAATGAACAAGCTCATACCTGCCATTCTTCTGCTCGCCTTCTGGTCCGGAACTGCCGGCGCCGACTGGGTGCTCGACAATGAAGAATCGATCCTGAGCTTTACTTCGACAAAAGCTAACGCCGCCGCCGAAGTGCACAAGTTTGGCATGCTCAATGGCCATGTCGACAAGAGCGGCAACGCAACACTGAAGATCGACCTGAACAGCGTTGACACGGCCATCGAGCTGCGCGACGAACGTATGCGTGAGTTGCTGTTTAACACCGCGGAATTTCCCGAAGCCACGCTGACGATGTCAGTCGATATGCAGCAACTCAAAGCACTGCAGGCCGGCGACAGCCTGAGCATCGACGGTACTGGTGAACTAAGCCTGCACGGCACAAGCATCGAAATCGCTGTCGCGATGAAAGTTGCGCGCCTGGGTGCAAAGCGGCTCCTGGTTGCGAGCGAAAAACCGGTGATTATCAATGCCGCTTCAGTTGGTCTGGCTGAAGGAATCGAGAAACTTCGAGAGGTTGCCGGCTTGCCGAGCATAAGCCCGGCTGTTCCCGTTACCTTTGTCCTGAGTTTCGAGCGCTCGTAACTAGCGGACAGCGCCGTCGCTGATCCACTGGCGGATTACTGCCGTGGTGGCGGCTGGCAGCATGCCGCTAGGTGGCATGATCGTGACGCCACCGGTCCCTTCGAGCTTGTGAATCAGGTAGCTGTTGTCCGGGTCGTTCGGCGCGACACGCATAATCGCGGCATTCTGCACGCTGGCAATGTTCACCAGTGCAGCAAAGCTTGCATTCGCGTTGCTCAGATTCAGGCTGCCCGGCAAGTTAGCGCCGGCGCCATTGTGACAACTTGAACACAGCGGGCTGAATACCGTTGCCTGAATCTGGTCCAGCGTAGGGCCCAGTACTACCGGCGTGGTGACCGTAAACGGCGCCTGGAAGGTACCGCCTGCAACACCGTTGCCCGAAGGCAGCGTGCCGGAAAACTCGCCGTCGAGCGCGTTGGCGTCAATATCCATGATCACGGATGCGCCCGTGCCAAGCAGCGTCACCTGGTAACTGTCATCAGCCAGCGCAACGCCCGTCAGATCGAACACCGCCGTGCTCGGGTTTGCGCCGGGCACACTGATTGAGGTGGCATTAATCTGCACCTCGTTACCGCTGTTAAACGATCCATCGCCGCCGCTTGCAAACAGCGTAAAAGTCATTGCATTCACCGTCGAGGCATCCAGTTCGCGATCAAAACCTGCAACGATCTGCGAAGGTGCGGCGTCCAGTGTCGCGCCGGGTGCCGGCGATAACGAAGTCAGCCGGATCGGGTTAACGACGACCACCCGATCGTCGATTGCTCCGTCCGAAATCCACTGGCGAATAACATCGATGTCAACCTGCGGCAGGCCACCGGTCGGCGGCATGACCGTGCCCGTAGCCGCCGTACCTTCCAGCTTCTGAATCAAATAGCTGTTGTTGGGATTTCCCGCGACAACCCGTTGTATACCTGCATCCTGCGTACTGGCTATACCGACCAGCATTGCATAGCTGTCCGCTTCCTCAAGACTCAGGCTGGCCTGCGGGTTGGCGCCCGAATGGCAATTTGATGTCGCACAATCCGGAGTAAGCACCGCTGCCTGTATTTCCGAGAAGTTGGGACCGAAAGATGCCGTCGGCGGTGCCGGCGGCGGTGTAACGGGCGGCGTAGTCGGTGGCGGCGAGCTGCCACCTGCATTGAAGGCTGCCGCAGCGTCGTCGTAGGTTTGCACGTCGCAGGCGGAAAACAATCCGGCACTGAATACCAGAGACAGAGTAGCGAAGCTGCGTGCCAGACTATTCATAGACCCAAAATCCCGTTTCCAGGCGAACGCCTCGCCCGTTTAACAGAATCTTAGCGCTTAGCCGTGGCCAAATCGGGACGTGCGTCACAATCGCGGCGACAATAACCGGCGCTTCAGCTATGGTTATTGGCTGGTAATCCGGGAGCTGTATTGATGAAGAGCTTAGTTGCGCTATTGATCGCGAGTGCCATCGCCACGCAGAGCAACACCGCATTCGCGGCGGTGGATGTTCGTACTGCGGACCAGGAAATGTACCCATCGAATGTGCAACTCGATCCGGCGATACCCTCACCTGCCGATTTCCTCGGCTTTGAACTTGGCCTGCAACCGGTCCGGCACCATCAGCTCGTTGACTACATTACAACAGTGGCGAACCTGAGCGACCGAATGTCGGTCGAGATCATCGGCTACTCCCACGAGCGTCGGCCAATTTTGTTTCTCGTGGTGACCTCGCCCGAGAATCGTCGCAACCTCGATACAATCAAGGCGCAGCACGTTGCGCTGAGCGAACCTGATCAGGCCCAGCCAATCACCCCTGATATGCCGGTTGTCACCTGGCTCAACTACGGAGTACACGGCGCCGAGGCGAGTGGCATGGACGCTTCCCTGCCCTTCATTTACTACCTGGCAGCCGCCGAAGGGTCTGAAATTGAGCGAATTCTGGATGAAAGCGTCGTGCTCGTGACGGCTGTTTTCAATCCTGATGGCCACGCCAAACGAATCGCCTGGGTGGATGCGTACGGCGGCGAGCGACTCATCAGCGATCCCGCGCATGCCGAACATCAGTTCAACGGCTGGATGGCGCGCACGAACCATTACTGGTTTGACCTCAATCGGCAATGGCTTCTTGTGACGCAACCGGAGCCCCGCGCCTGGATGCGCAAGTGGCATGAATGGCGGCCCAACCTGACCGTTGATTACCACGAAATGGGTTCCAGCAAGACCTATTACTTTCATCCGGGGGTGGCGAC
>TARA_R110002049_G_scaffold33375_4_pt1 | contig 21503 bp, 20 predicted proteins | sample TARA_R110002049 | Tara Oceans TARA_R110002049 (sample SAMEA4396941) | marine metagenome | biome: Polar Biome; feature: [SRF] surface water layer (ENVO:00010504); material: water (ENVO:00002006), including particulate matter (ENVO:01000060) such as... | depth 5 m
TTTTTCAGTCTATAGGAATAAGTTCAGGATTATAAACAACTTCCCAAAGGTGTCCATCAAGGTCTTTGAAATACCCGGAATAACCTCCCCAAAAAGTATCCGAGGCAGGCTTGACGATTTTAGCCCCAGCTTTTTTTGCCATTTCCATTACATCATCCACTTCTTTTTTATTTACAACGTTGTGGCCGATAGTAAATTCCAATGAAGAGATATACTGTTCTGATAACCCGGTATCATGGGCAATACTTTGTCTTGGCCAAAGCGCCAATTTCAGTCCGCTCTGAAGGTCAAAAAAAGCTACTGCTCCAAATTGGAACTCCTTTCCTATAATACCTTGTGTCGGCAGTCCAAGTCCGTCCCTATAAAATTCAACTGATTTTTCCAGGTCAGATACCCCTAATGTAATTACTGAAATACTTGGTTTCATGTTTTTTATTTCTATTTGTTTGCGCGTAGTTGGCACTCCATGACGGACAATGTTTAGTATAGGGACTGTGTCGTATTAAAGCAGAAAGCGGTAATTTATAAGGTGTAACCACACGTCAATTCACTTGTAATTGTTTTTCCAAGGTTTCTATATTAGAGGGGCCACTCGCATATTTTTGTAGGATTGTTCCATTTCCATCAGTTAGAATATGCCATGGTATAGCGAAAGTATCTTCACCTCGTAAGCGCCTTAAATCATCGTAAAGATTCTTATTTGCTCTTATATGATACCCTTCCAATTGATAATATTTCATCATTTCCATCCACTTTTTAGCCCTATCATCCTTATCAACAGAAATATAAAGCATAGCCGTATCCTCATTTTCCAAGAGTTCATATAATCTGGTGTTATACTCAAACTCCTTTTTGCACGGTCCGCACCAGGTTGCCCAAATATCTACATACACTCTTTGGGCATTCAGTTTCTCCACAGCTTCTTTAAGCGAATGTATATTCTCGGGATTTTCCAAGATATAGGTATTTTCATTTAATGCCTCATCCTGTTTTTTGTGAAAAGCTATGATGGGTATAATTTCAGATTCAATAAAATGGGTATACTCACTGGATGGATATGCTTCTTCAAATTGCTCAAATAGTGTGACCAATTCTTCTTCATAATTTTTATTGATAGCCTCCATGTAAAGATATGCAGCATAATAATACTCAAGTTGCTTACCGGTTAAGTATGTTTTAGCCAGCTTAATATGATGGGTGTGGGTAAGCCCCTGTTTCCTAATTTTCGCTAATTCCTCTGGACTCACATGATCCTCAACAAAATCTTTATACCACAAATATGATTTCACATAATAAAAGAACCAGGGGGAACGCATCAAATCTGGATTGGAGACTGGATGTGACTCAAAGGCTTCTCCCCATAAACTGGTATATTCCTCTTCAGTCAAAGTGTTCATTTTACGTTCACTTAAAAGATAATTCAGCAATGCAATACTGGTTTGAGCACCCGCGTAAAAATAATTTTGATCCATACTGACCAATTCATAGAATTCTTTAGAAATATCATTGGCATTTAATAAGTCTTTATATTTTTTCAATTCTTTCTCCCTACTTTCTTCAATACTTTGTTTTATCTTTTCAGGGATAGAATCCTTGCTATACTTCCGGGCTTCTAGCTCAAAATGACCTGTCAACATGCTTCGATTGGGATTTTCATTGTATAAATCCTGTCCTTTTTTATTGACACCCTCAATATTAAATTTGTACTTTTTCTCCTCTGCCTCAATTAGAATGTTATAATTCATCTCTGGTTCCACTATGATGGTTCCATAAGCATTATGTCCATTGGATAATTCTATAAAACCTGCTTTATCTATTAGCAGAGAAATTTTAAAATTCCCCAAAGAGTCAGGTTGGACAGAATTTTCAAATCCAAAGTAGGTAATTCCATTTAGGGGCATAGTATATTCGATCCACTCAGGAATTTTTCCAATGATCTTTCCTTGTATGGTCATTTCTTGTAAATTCTCCTTTTGATGCGCGCACCCCAACAGAAGAATACACAAAATATATAGGGACTGTTTCATGAATTTTTTTGTCGTAACGGTTAGTGTAAGGTTAGTTGTGTGGTCAAGCACCTAATTTAGGAAAAATGGAACGAACCAGAGGAAAATCCTCAGAAATTTCCAAGTAGGCAAAAACACAGCAATTACTTTTACGCGATATTAGCGGGCTCTTGTTTTTTCTAAATTTTCAACATATTCTAATATGTCGCCCGGTTGGCATTCCAATACACTACAAATAGCCTCTAAGGTGCTGAAACGTATGGCTTTTGCTTTGCCCGTTTTTAAAATGGAAAGGTTAGAAAGAGTCAGTCCCACTTTTTCAGATAGTTCATTGAGCGACATTTTTCGCTTTGCCATCATTACATCTAAGTTTACAATAATCGGCATAGCTTAAATTGTTAAATCATTTTCAGATTTCATATCTATGGCATTTTGCAAGAGTTTTTCAAATATTGCCGCAGCAGTTGCAACTATGATAGAAGCAAAAGCAGTTACGATACACATGGCAAGAAAACCCGCAGGATCGTCATCTTTACTATGGAATATCCTTATGTACAACCCTGCCGCCACAATTAAAACACTAAGTACGATTGCACAATACTTTATATTTTTTAAAGCCTTAACAGCCTTTGTTGAGAATACTTTATTTTGCCCGATGTAGCCAAGTAATTTAAACGCCTTGTACAGCGCAACAAAAAAAACGATGGATGCAGCATATCCGTACAAGATAAACGGGTCAGAGTAAATGCTGAACAAGTCTAAGTTTGTGGCTCTTCCCTCAGTCAAGGGAACCCTAATCAAAATGGCAATTGCTATAATGCCGATAAGTACGATGACTGTCTGAAGAAAAATTATTGAAACTCTTTTCATAATAATTAAATGAATAGTATCGCAAATATAATATATGATTATTGATAAACAATAAATATATATCGTTTTTAGGAAAATATTTTCTTGTCAAAATATTTTATATTCAGAATATGAAAATTCTGAACCAACCCTTGATTATTTATTGAAGGCTGAACTTGTTATGCCTTCTTCTTTGGGATTTGACTAAAATTCAATTGATCTTTTTCCCAATTCCAGATTGACATACCAAAGCTTCCAGAATCCTCAATAACTTTCATTTTAATACTGCTTATTATTTCAATAACTATTCTCCCATTTAAATTACCTTTTCCAACAGAAATATCGGACCAATCCAAAATTATCCGATTGTCAATGATTGTTCCATTTCCAACATGACACCAATTTTCGCCTAACTCATTTTCTGTTGTCCTGTTGTTCATGCCTAACCAAAAGACCTTATTGTGAATAACATTAATCCAAAATAAATTCTCTCCAGTTGATTTCCAAACTCCATTTTTTAACAGAATTTTCTCTTTATTAATTTTATTGTTCATATTATTTTACTCTTAGGAACTAAAAATGGTTATAAATCTTAGGGAAGGCTCGATTTGGAATGAGGACAAGTATTTTTATAGGCCCGTTATTATTCATCGGCTTTATTTTTTCAGTTTTAATTTCATCATTATGTCGGTCTGATCATCCTTTCCCAACCTAAAAATATGCTTGTCAAACGCTACAAAGCCATTTTTTTCATAAAAACTTATTGCTCTAGAGTTCTGTTCCCAAACTCCCAACCAAACATATTCCAAGTTTTTTTCTTTTGCCAATTCAATAGCTTTGTTGTAAAGAATTTGTCCGATTTTTTTTCCGTGAAATTCCTTGAGCACATATATCCGTTCGATTTCGAGGGCGCTATTATCCTTTATTTCAGTTTGTGATTGCCCAAAATTCACTTTTAAGTATCCAATCACTTTGTCGTCAAGTTCCGCAAAATAGAATTCAGCGTTTTTGTCGATCAATTCTGTCATCAGTTTTTTGGTCGAAAATCCTACTTCCAAATATTCAAGCATATCTTCTTCGCTGTTTTCAGAAGAGAATGTCTCGGCGAAAGTTAGTTTTCCGATTTCCTTTAATTTATCGATGTCTTGAACATTTACTTTTCTAATTGTCATTTATTGTTGTTTCGTTTATTGCATCTGGCAGGCAACGGTCTTGTTGAAATTACTTAGTTGCCTACTTTTTAAGGCTGACATGTCCGACCTGGTCTAAAGATAATTGATTTAGGGAAAGTCCAGCTCGAAATTCGGCGTACATTAATTATGCACCCTAATATCAACGTCATGGACTCATAAAAACTTATGTGCTTTTAGTTCCTGACAATTACCGGGATCAAAAATAAGTAGGAACAAGCCCTTGATAAATGTAACCCATTTACCAAACTAATATAGCCCATTTTTTGGCAATGGTATCCTTAATTTAACTCTCCCAATTGTGGGGTTTTAAGTTTTGGGTCACGGGAATTTTTGCTATATTTTCCTTTAGCGGTATAGATTTATACCCAATGGAGTCGCTAATAATGAGAAAATAGGAATAGTTGCCCGACATCACATGAAATATGCGCGTCAAAGGTTATTTCTTCCTTACATAATTGTACACACTTTCTCTATCCCGTAAGGTCATTTTCTTTTCTGTCAATGTGTGTATTTGATATACTTCTTCTGTCGTAGATGAACTGCCATTACCAATACTTTTTACGGTTAGGATTAGATTTGTCCCTTCCAACCTCCATTTCTCGTACAATAAAGTTGCCATATTATCAGAACGTGCGGACCCATCCGGCAATAATGAAAAATGAAGTGCCGATTCTGAGGTGTCCAGCCAGGATCCTAGTAGTAGGTCTTCCTTAATATCTGCGGAAATTTGGTTTAAATGTTCCTGCTCAATGTTACCCTGGCCATGGTTTTTATTTTTATCCTCTCTACAAGACCCTATTGCCAATACCCCTGTAATCATTAATAGGGTGGATAGTTTATTGATTTTTATTTTCATTCGATGACCTTTTTTAAAAATAATTATTTTTTAAGCTTTTCTACAGTAATCAAAACTAGGTATTGGTTATATTTCTTCCAAAACCCAATTGATCATTTTCTTTTGTGGCTATTATAATGGAATTATAGTGGTGCCAGGTATGATCCAGTGTGAAATAAAGGGCTTCCTTAAAAGTTACCAAACCAATGTATGGCAACGGCAATTGAATGTCGTCCATTTGTTTATCATCCATTTGTTTTGAAATTGCAAGCAACATTGTTGATTGCTCTGAAAATTGTTGGATTATGTCTTTCTTTCTAGTGGTACCTGTAATCGGAAATAGATCTCTTAGCCCCTGGATTTGATTACCGGTTAATTTATAGAAATCTTTAATTTTCAATTGATCGCTTGTGTGGTGCAACGCGGTATAATTTGGATTTTCATTTTCAGTTTTCGGTACAAATGGAGGAAATGCCTTCCATTCCCGGCCCATTGTTGCTTTCTTATAATCGTTTAGAAAAACTTCCATATTCCTGGATTTTCTTTTGGAAGGTCCCCACCTTTCCGTTACTGCAATTGGTTGCGATAGTAAATTGTTGATTGGCAAAATGGACAAGGTTAGATGTTGTAATTCTTCTGCAATAGACCATTTTTCGGCTTTTTCCTTATAAAAGAATATATCGTTTTCGATATGGCCCAAGTCCTTCACTAAATTGGAAAATGTACTATCCAGTTTTTGAAATAATGTCTTTGTTTCCATTGTACTTCTGTTTTTTGTTACAAAGCTATTCATGGAAGACGTCTATATTCTTAACCTATGTTAAGTTAATCTTTTTGCATCAGCGTTTTTCTTAATCGACTTAGACTTTCAGGTTCAATTCCCAGATAGGATGCAATATGGTATAGCGGTATTTTTTTAAAAATGTTCGGTCTATTTTTCAAAAGATTCAAATATCGTTGCTCTGCATTATAGAATAAAAGTCCTTCCGTCCTTAGCTCTGCCAAAGTGAAAACCTTTTCAGCAATTATCCGTCCGAATTTTTGCCAATAAAGCGAATTCGCATAGGCATTTTGAAGCGTTCTATGGGATATGGTTACGAGTTCACAATCTGATAGGGCTTGAATGTAATACTTGCTTTTGGCCTGACTTAAAAAACTTTGATACGAAGCAACAAAGTCGTTTTCAAGGAAAAATTCTACATTTATTTCTTTTCCCCTTTCTGTAATGTAGAACATTCTCAATTCCCCTTTTTCAATAAATGCCATTTGTTTGCAAACATGCCCCTCTCTAAGAAAATACTCCTTGGCAGCCAATTTTAAAGGAAATTTACTATTGCTAAAATACTGTTCGCAATCCTCAACAGGTTTTTGCAGTATTTTTTCGATTTTGGTTTTGAGTTTTAAAATCATTTTAAATTATTCTTCCATTAATCCGTTTTTTCATTGTTTACTTGAGAATAGGGCGTTCTCTTTGGCATGTCCTCCCCTACCTCTGGTTTTTGAATAACAGGCTACGGCCATAATATACTAAGGACATCTGGTCATTATCCTTTAATTTAAATCCTTTCTCCATTATAAATGTTATTGAGACCATTGTTAATTCCGATAAAGTGTTCCTATTTTCACTTACTCTACGAAGACTTTAGATTCAAATATCTAAATACTATTAATAGTTTACCCTTTTACTTTTCATAAGTAAGGTGTCTGCTATTAAGTTCTCCTTATTAATTTTATCCCAGTAGAATCTAACGGATATCCCGTCAATATCTGGTAAAAGTGCTATACCATCCTTGATGGTGGGCTGAATCTTATAATAGGGCTCCAACGGTTTTAAAATGGGAATCAAGTATTCGCACATGGCCTCCTCTTTTTGGGCTGCTATCAACTGGGCATTTACATTGGGAAAGGAACCACAACTAAGCATTAAATTATGTTTTGTGGCTATATCACAAACATTATTAAAGGCTTCAATTGAAATCATATTGTTTGCCACTGGCTGTAAATGCTTTATACCGGCACTGGCCATTAGATGAAAGGCATGGTGTGTTCTTTCGGATTCTCCATAGGAAATGCACATGTTGGTCCTTGAAGTTAATTCCTGCATTCCCAATATATCAGCGGAATGTATTGGCTCTTCTATCCAAAATATGTCCAAACCGTCTATACCTTCTAAAAAATCCAAGGTTTGGGTCACTGTCAATACCTGGTTAAAATCCAAAGAAAGACGAATATCAAATCCCAAGGCATTTCTTACTTTTTCAATTCGTTTGATATCCTCTTGGAGATGCGTTCCATAATCACCCCCAACTTTTATTTTAAGGGTATCGTATCCGTCCTCCATGTAACCAAGGCATTCTTCAATAAGCTCATCATCCGTCAAGGAAGTACTTCCTCCAGAAGCGTATAATTTCGCCCAGTTTCTTGTTGCCCCTAAATATTCATGCAATGGCTTCCCTACTCTACGTGCGGCAATATCATAGAATATTCTATCCAAATACCCCAAGGCTTTGGCGGCCTCACTTTTAAACCCTTCATTTCTTATTCTCCAGAACATCCTTTGGTAAATGTCCGAATAACTTGTATTGTGGGACTCTAATAAGACAGGGGCAAAATATTCTTTAAAAAAGGCCAAACATGAAAGTGGATACTCAATTTCACCTTCATATCCACTATCGTCTACAATGGTCATGATCATCGTCCTGTAGGAACTAAAAGGCCCCATAGTGGCATCATAAAATGGTTTTGGAAATATAATGGGTTCCAAAATATTAATGCGAATTTCCCGGATCGAAAAGCGTTCATTTTGTATAGTATCCATATTCATTGGTTTATAGGTTTAATAGGCTATTTATCTCTTTTAAAAGGTCATTTTCCAGTCTTCCCAATTCCAAGTCGCTCATTGTAGCCCTTAGTTGGGAGAAATTGGCCGGACCTATGACTAATCTATCTATATCGGTATTGCCTAACAAAAACCTATGTGCCATAGTTGAAAGGTCCATATTCCATTTGGATGCCAAGGACTGCATTTCATTCGCCAGTTGGATCGATTTTTTTGGTATCCAAGAGGGCCTTTTTTTGGTATAGGCATCCAACCGACTCCCCAACAACCCCATCATTAAAGGGCTTCCTTCATATATTTCTAATTTATGCTTTCGGTAAAAAGGAAAATCCGCTATACTTGCTTGACGCTCCACCAAATTATATCCATTGAAATCCATTACAACATCAAAGTAGCCTTTTTCTATATAAGGAACTATCGGTTTTGGCGGTTTCCCGCCCATGCCCAATTTTTTGGCCAATCCCTGGTCCTTAAATGAAAGGAAGACGTCAATAACAGCTGGGATGGAAGCTATCGGTATTTGGTCTGGTTCGTGCATAAATAGCAAATCGACATATTCACGGTTCAATCGTTCCAGGCTTCTTTCGAGACTTGTTTTTAATGAGCTTACCTCATAATCTATTAAACCTTTTTGAGTGGCAATACCTCTGCGTTTTCCAACCTTGGTGCTCAAAAACAAATCCTTCCCTTTCCATTTTTTTAAGGCCTGTCCTACCACTATTTCCGCATCCATATAAGCCGGGGCCATATCTATATGTGTTATACCTTTCTCCAATGCATAAACAATGGCATCTACAGACTGCCCCAGATCCACAGGATGCCAGGTTCCGCCCAATCCAGCAGTTCCTAAAGTAATTTTTTTAAGCAATTTAGATTTATTTTGGACTATTGAACGTTGTTGTTAAACTCATAATATTTGTCCATTGCCACCCAGGTAGATCCATCCTTTGTTCCTGGCAACCCTTTTTGATACGAATCCATAAGGGCATTCCATTCCTTTACCTTTTCTGTGTGCAATTCCTCGGCTTTGCCAATTTCTTCCAAACTAACGCCTTTTGGAACCTCCACGATCATAGTGAGATAGTTCTTGAAACGATATAACCTGATACTTTTGTAGCCTGCAGCTTTAAAACCGGATTCTACTTCAGGCCAAACTTTTTTGTGGTACTCTAAATACTCCTGGATTTTAACAGGGTCGTTCACCAATTGTACAGCGAAAACATATTCATCATGCTTTTCTAGGTTGGTATTGCATCCATTGATTATTGGAAACATCAAACAGATAAGTGTTAATCGAATTAATGTATTCATCTCCGTAGTTTTAGTTAAAAAATATATATAGACCTCCCATGATTACCGCGATTAGCAACCATATACCTAGTAAATAATAAGGGGACAATCGCAATTCACGGTATATCTTTTTTAGTGATATAAATTTATTTTCGTCCGTTGGCTTCTTTGTTAACCATGAAACGGATATCATTAAAATAGATAGAAATGCAAATAGATAAAAGGACATCAATAAGTAAGGGGGGAAAAACTCATAACTAGACAATCCCCCCAAATCGACCACGGCTACGCAGAAGCAAAGAACAAATCCGACTATAAGCGTCAGATTGGCCGCTTTAGTAGTCGCCCTTCGCCATAAAACTCCAATTAAAAAAACTGTTGACATAGGTGGAGCCAAATAACCAATTATTGATTGGAGCAACCCAAATAGGTCTTTATCCACCCTATCCAAAAGAATTGAGAGAAAAATAGCTAATAAGCCCCCGATAAATGTAACCCACTGGCCCAATCGCCTTTCATTGGACTTGGACAAGGAAGGATTGAATTTCTTTTTGTAAATATCCAGTGTAAATACCGTACTTAAAGAATTTAATCCGGAATCTACAGTACTAATCAATGCGGCCAGAATTACAGATATGGTAAGTCCCAATAAACCTGAAGGGAGTATGTTTACCGCAAGTTTAAGGAAGGCTTCATCGGAGTTCTCCAAATTAGGAAATAATAAAAAACAGATAATTCCAGGGACCACAAAAATAAATGTGTCCAAAATTTTTAAGCCAGCTGTAAGTAATATTCCTTTTTGGGCATGATGCACGTTTTTGGCCCCCAATGCTCTTTGGACAATTGTCTGATCGGTACACCAGAACCATATACCTAAAACCGGATACCCTAAAATCAATGCATGCCATGGATATACCTCATCGGATGCGGGCAGGAGCATTCGCCAATATTTGGCTGGAACAGAATCCCAAAGTACATTAACTCCTCCGACGGCATTGATACCTAACACCAGTATGACACAGGAACTTACAATTAACAAAATCATTTGAAATGCGTCAGTATAGACCACAGCCGTCAGACCCCCGGTAATCGTAAAGCTCATGGCCACGATCATTAATAATGTGACAGAAATCCATAATGGGCAATCGACCATTTGGCTTATGATAATTCCACCAGCATATAAAGTACCTCCCAACCAAAGAATCAAAATAGACAATAAGGAATAAATGGCGACAATGTCCCGAGTGGTATCATTGAACCGGAAACTTATAAACTCTGCAGTGGTGTGTACTCGGCCCTGTAAATATCTTGGAATAAATACTCTTGAAAATATTAGAAGAATAGGAAATGCAAGCCAAGAAAAGTTACCTCCCACAAGCCCGGTCGAATATGCCAAACTAGTAGTCGCGATCAACATCGAGGGACCTATATTGGTCCCCCAGATGGATAACCCAATATTTGACCATTTTAGTTGTCGCCCACCCAAAAATAAATCCCCCCCATTTAGGTTGGATTTTTTACTTGCCCAAAAACCGATGCCCAAAAGCAGGATGAGATACAAAATGATAATAAAGTAATCTAGACAGGCTAGGTTTTTTATAATATTCATAATACTCAAATTTACTACTGTTCGAGCTAGTCGAATAATTTTAACGCTGCAATTAGTTTATAGTTCCCAGTATCCCTAACTTATATGGCCGTTATTGGGCGGGAACAAATCGATTCAACACTACACTTTTATTTTCGCTAAAACATATGGTCAATTTTGGGCCGTCCTCTGCAAAATGATTTTTTCGATTCTTATTAAGGTTATCTTTATCCTATTTTAATCTTAAACTAAGTTTTGGTTGAATCGGATACATTTTTCAAAAAAAATCAAATATTGATCTATTTTCTTTCTAACGGTATACTTCACGTTTTTAGTAACCACCTTCAATGTCCCTGGTCAATTGGTACGCAACGCCCCTTATGTTATCTACCATAGGATATAGGTTCCAATTATCGGGGTCCACTTGAACCAACTCCCAATTATAGTTAGGATTCACCAAAAGTTTCTTGATGTTCCTAGGAAAGGCATTTGCAGCCCTGGCATTTTCCCAAGTCCTTATGACTTTGAAAATAGCCTCTTTTTCTGGACAGCTTTCCACATCTTGTTGATTTAAAGTTAAACTATATGTCATTCCAATGCCAACCGAAATAGCCTGTATATGTGCGTATTGAGCAGCTGTGGAGGTGGCGGTGATCGGGAAATTGCCCCCAACTCCAACTGGGAAAAAATTGGCGTAGGTAACATCCCTAAGATCTTTGCCCTGACTGGTAGTACTGCCCCACTCCCTGGTTTCGACGTCGTAGAGGTTTTTCCCCCCGCCTACGTTCCATATGCTCTGATAATGCCAAGAACCTTCCGATAAGGTGGAACCAGTAAAACGGATATGAGGAATACCATGCTCCGCAGCCTTTTCGAACATTTTTCCAAAAAATCGCTTGGCCGAATAATAGCCATGACCATTGTTGAACAAAAACTCCTGCCCGTCAAAGTCGTAATACCCCAGACCATTTAAATGGGCTACATCGGCATAATGTTCTGCAATTTTATCTTGGAGCTGCATATTGGGGATCAATCCGTCATACCCATAGTCTATAGTGACTTGTAGCTTATAGATGGTATCGTTAGTTTTATGTGCCGTAGGCGTTGTCCCCCAGTAGCCTCGCTGTACATTTAAAAGTCGGTAGGGCTTTTCTTGGGAAACACCTTGGTAATGGATAAGCTCCTTCCCTATTTTTACCATATTCAGGCTTTTTACATGCCCTTCCCAGCTTGCGATCTCCTCCATATATTTTGGATCGTCCACGATAATAATGTTGTCGGCCGGAGTAATCCCTCGCACCAGCAAGCGTTTTTGCTGATAGCATAGGCTATCACTAGGAGTCGGACTGGCATCTTTGGTTCCTGGAGCCAAGGCCGTGGTTATAGGGGTTCTCCCTATGGTTATGCCGAATTTTGATGCCATTTCGGAAAACTCCTTGTGGGACTTGTTTCCCGTGGTCAGTTTTAATGGTTTCCTGCTAAAATCCTTACCATCAATATACCCTAGATTTCCACGGTCAGCCCGCAAAAAATTCTGATCATATAGACTGATCGCCTTAAACCCTAATCTTGAGGTGTATGATATGATGCTGTCGTACAGACCTCCACTGGTAATGGCATCAGGGACAAAAGCCGCAGGATCCTTCACCCATTTTCCGTTTATAGTGGGATAAGGCAGACCTTCGGTCAGCACAATATCCTGGATAACATCCATAAGGGCCGTACTGTCAGGACTTCCCCAGAGGGCAATGGAGGAGCCAATATAATCGACCCCCGGCAATGGTTGTACCTCCAAATGGTTGGGGGTATTGGCCGGCATATTGGGTATTAGGGAAAAATATACCTCCCTTTTTTTGGACCTATCACGGGAATTATAGGTTATGGATATTCTCCCCTTTTTATCAACCTCTGCAGCGTTACCGTACATAATCCTATAATAAGGTTCCTTATGGGCATAGAAGGCAACATCACTAGTTCCGTTTCCCCCCAAGGTAAAAACCTGTCCTTCATGGAGATTATCGGGCAAAGGATATTGAATAGTGTCCGGGGAGTGGATGATATATTGGAATGGAGCAGCATCCCCGATTGTCTTGGAAGTGCCGCCCAATGTATTGTCATTAAGGGCCAACATTCCAACGGCATAATTAACAGTCTCGCTGGTGTCACGGGCCACCCCTATAATTTCCCCCATTAGGTTGGTTATGTTCGTATGTATGGGGCCCCATTGGATACCTTCAATATCTTCCCTATTGGTCAATGACAGTAGGGTGAATTTCAAATACTTGTCCTTTGGTTCTAATTTGACTTTCGCCTTTGAGCTGTTCCCAAATGAGATAAGAATAGTATTGTCAGTTTCACTAAAAACCAAATTTTGGGGTTCCAATAGGGTATCCAGTTTACTATTGTACAAGCACAATAAAGGCGAAGGTTTGTCGGTAGGACCAAATTCCCGAAAGGGTTGCTTGGTTGTGTTTTTTATACTGGTTATGAACCCTTGATTGTTTATCCTGACATTCAAATAGTCTGTGTTTAGGTTCACTTGTGATTGCTTTCTACAGCTTAGGACAAGCAATGTTAATATGAGAACAGCAAATAACCTCATATGTCGGAGTATTTTTTTCGGATTATTTATATTTGTAAATCTAATTGCTGCTATTGTATTCATTTTTTTTGATTTTACTTTGATATATACTTATCCAAAATAGGTTATTGCTCACTTACTTATTATACCACATCTAGACCAACTTTCCTTTGAAAGAACTTGAATTGTATACAAGTTCAAATGCATAAGGACATTTTATTTATCTTAAAGCACTCCCGGTATTTTCTGAAAGTCCCATAATTTTAAAGTTATTCAAGGTCAAGAATTTTTTATTAGAGTGAATTGTTGGAGCAGAACCTATCTCGGTAAAATGAAAAGGTTCAAAATCGATCAGTTGTTTACATATCTGTATCCCAATTTCATATTGACCGGTTTAATACTCACATTAAAGAAAAAGAAGAAATGGAGTACTGCGAGATACCCCATTTCTCAATAAAAACAACTAATTCAAATTAAACTAACTAATTTCAAATTCTTAATAATAAACTGTTTATATTTTATTTCCTTTTGCTGGGATCCGGTTTTATATTATCGATTCAGTTCCCTTGTCCAATGCAATATCATTGCAATGGATCAAAACTTCCTCCCCATTCATTATTTTGCTCTAATTGCGGATTTCTATCAATATCATCTTTATGAATGGCATAGAACCAATGGTTCAGGTCTAAATTGAATGTCGCACTCGGGTCATTGTCGATACTGTTGAAGTAAACCAATTTGAATTTACTCCGCGTTGTTGCATCGATCATATCTTGTGTCCAATCGAACGTGTCCAAGTCTGCATTATCTTTAATGACGATCTTGAAACCTTTTCTGGTCGACATGGTATTCAAAATATCATAACGTTTCCATCGTCGGAGATCTCCAAAGCGCTTACCTTCAAACGCAAATTCAGCAAAGCGCTCTTTCATAATAGCCTCCCTGATAGTCGATTGACTGTTTGCTGTTATACCGTAATTATTTGCCATATTACCGGCGTTGGCCCTTGATCTAATTTGTTTCAGAACATCAATGGCCTCATTGCCCCTACCCGTTTCATTGGCACATTCTGCATAGTTCATGAGTACTTCTGCAAATCGAATCTCGACCCAATCCATTCCGGCGTTATAGATTGTATTTTTCTCTACGGAGGGATCAATGCCTTTTAATGAGTAGAACCCAGTAGTAGCTGAATTTCCCAAACCGGTACCCAGTTCATTGTCCGTCATGGAATTATTATATACTATATCTTCAGTGTTCTCCCATGTGGTCCACAAACGTAGGCCTCCTTTTAACAAACCTTCAGTGGACTCCTTTCCAGGATATACAGTACCAGGACAGAATATGGTAGCGTAAAAACGATCGTCCATATTAGTGTACAAGTCAGTCATAAAGGTTTGATCATATACCTCGTCGCCAACAAGGTTTGGATCCAGGGTCAATGCACTTCCGTCCTTCTTAGGGAAGGCAGTTATTAAAGGTAGATAAGGCTGATTTTTATTCGTATCATCCCTTGTTATTGGTTGCGGACGTACGCCACCGTTAAAATATGAATGATCTGGATTATAGAACTGATTCACCATAATAACCTCCTCGTTTCTTTCAGTGTTCCATATGTCGGCAAAAACCGGGTTCAGATTCTTTCCTGCTGCAAGACATATCTCCACAGCGGTTTTAGTTGCACTGTAAGCCGCTTCCCAGCGATTTGCGTCATTCGAAGTATTAAAAAGGGGACTTGCATACCACATGGCTACTTTCCCTTTAAATGCAGCTGCGGCACATTGGTCAATCCTGCCATAATTATCACCGGACCAAGTTGGAGGCAATAAGGAGATAGCTCTATCCAGATCATCAATGATTTGAGCATAACATTCCGATGTTTTGCTTCTTGGGATAAATAATGATTCCTTATTATCAATATTTTGAGGTTCTAAAATTAAAGGCACTCCACCTACGGCTTGAATTTTACCCCAATAATCCCAGGCTCTCCAAAACAACATCTGTCCTTCCAATTGGTCCTTTTCCTCTTGGGACAGGACGGTAGTAGGTACAGAGGCTAACTGTTGTAGGAAATAGTTGATCCTATCAATATTGTTATAATCAAATTTTCCAACTGTTGTGGAAGTAATATCAATCACCCCTTTTAAATAGTCACTCATTTGGTTTGGAGCGTTGATAGCCTCATCTGAAGCTTCACCATTTATTGGCCATCCGGGCATCATACCTCCATGTATATCGGATACATAGGATTTAATCATTAATGGGTTGGTCCAAACGTTGTCCGGGGTAATTGTTTCTGTGTTCTCATAGTCCAATTCGCATGAAGCCATCGAAATGGTTACTAAAAGCAACATTATATATTTTATACTGTTTTTTTTCATGGTACGTATATTAATATTATTATTAGAATCCAACATTTAGTCCTACACTGAATGACTTTACAATTGGATAGCTCAGTGCACTACCTTGTGGATCCCAAAAGTTCTTGTTGAATTTACTTATGACAAATAAATTGGATCCTGTAACATAGAGTTTCAAATTGTTTATAGCCTTTATTCTTGACAATTCTTTAAAGTTGTATCCAAAGTTTAAGTACTGTAAACGCACATAACTGGCATCCCGATACCAAAAATCGGAATTCACATCTCTATAAGTAGTAGAGGCACTGTTGTAATACGGAAGCGATTTTGGTAAAGATGCATTAGGATTTTCAGGAGTCCAACTATCATATAACCAACCTGTAAACATGCGATTCCATTCTACATTTCCAGTTATATCCCTATACGACTTGTCAAAGCCTGCTTGACCGGAAAATACAGCTTCAAGACTAAATCCTTTGTATTCCGAGCCAAGCGACAAGCCAAAATTGATCGCTGTGTTATCATCATTGATCTCCACCCTGTCCCAAGAATTGATTACGTTATCCGGTGTTCCATCGGGACCGCTAATATCTTTTATAGGTAACATCCCTATATAGGGTTCCCATCCGTTAAGTTTGTAACCGGGATGGGATGCGTTAAAGGCATCCAAATCTCCCTGAGTTCGTATTATGGGTTCGGATTGATATCCTACAATTCTGTTTCTGGATTTCCCAACCGGGATATCAATATCCTGGGCATTTTGGGCATAATCCTGAGTGACCACCTCATTCCATCCATAAGATACATTGCCATTTACAAAATAGGACAAGTCACCTATTTTATTATTGTATCCAATATTGAAATCAAACCCCTGAGCCTTAACCTCCCCATAGTTTTCCGCTGGGAGTGATCCACTAAATGACGTAGGAACACTTGCCTCTCTTTTACCTAAAATGTCGTGGGTATCGGCCAACCAATATTCTAAAGTTGCATTCCAATGCCTCATGAATTCTATATCCGCACGGAAGTTGTAGCTCCGAGTTTTCTCCCAAGTAATATTAGGATTTACAATACTTCCGTATTTGATACCCTGGGAAACATTGTTTCCTCCTTCACCAAAATAGGACTTATTTCCTGTTTGATAGGATTCTTGCCACTGCCACCCACCAACTGAGTCATTGCCTGTAACACCAAAGGATGCACTTAGCTTTAATCTATCAATGGCTTTTTTCGCTCCGCTAAAAAAGTCTTCTTCCGAAATTACCCAGCCCAAGGAAGCTGCTGGAAAAACTCCCCATCTGTAGTCTGGAGCAAAGTTCATGGAGCCATCATTTCTTATGGATGCACTAACCATATATTTATTATCATAAATATAGTTGGCTTGTCCAATTACCGATTTACGTCCATTGGAAAAACTGGGATCACCTCCTGCATATGTGTCACTTCGTGCATTGCTAAACCCCCAAAATTGATCGGTTAAATATACAGGTACTTTTTCCCTTCCCCCATACACACTAGATCCATTGGCTTCGGCACTTTCATAGGCAATCACTCCAGATACATCATGTTTGCCAAATACTCGATTATAATTCAATTGTAAGTTAAACTGAAAATCATTACTCCATCGTGCCACTTTCGTCAGTGAGGGATAGGATATACTGTTGGTTTTCCAACCTAAAATATTCTCATCCCTAGTGTCAATGATATGACCTGAATCATTTTGAGGAAGTACTGCCATTTCATAGGACTTCTTAAACTGATCATTATGTGAATTGGTCCAGCTGCTGGCGTAGGCAACTTTGGCTGATAATCCATCCAGGCCAGGAATCTTATAGGTCAGGTTAACGTTGATGTCAGGCTTGATAATATAAGTGTTGTTATAACCAGCTTCATTGTTTGCCTCTGCACCCACGTTGGCAACCCAACCGTAGTGTGCATATTGTCCGTTATCTGTGTATACAGGTTGCCAGGGCTGCCAACGTAACAACTTGGCATAAAGCCCCGCTGGATCTGATGCAACATAATCAGTAAAATATGGCTGTTCTTTGTCGGTTTTATTAAGTGCCATTCCTGCAAAAAGTTGCAAGTTGTCAGTAATGTTTATTGTGGTATTGAAACGTACGTTGGTTTTTTCGAAGCCATACGATTCAATAAAGGTTTTTTGTTTAATGTTGGAGATACCTCCGAAATATTTTATTTTGTCACTACCACCGCTTACACTGAAATTATGTGTGGCAATTGACGGATTGGTCCATACCTCTCCTAACTGGTCATATCCCCAACCATTGTTTATATTCTTTAAATGATCAAAATCTTCTTGGGTATAATAGCCTGAATTGGTGTTGTCGAACATACGGTTATATAATTGACCTAGTTCTACTGCTGAAGTTAGGGATACGTTTTTGGTGCGGGTATCTTCACCGTAACTATAGGAGTAGTCTATCTTCATTTTACCCGGATCACCTCTTCTTGTAGTGACCACAATGACACCTCCTGCTGCGCGAGCACCATATATTGCCGCTGCAGATGCGTCTTTCAGCACGGTAAAAGTTGCAATCTCATTCGGGGAAAGATTGTTAAAGTCCCCAGAGCCTTTTACAACACCATCGATTACATAGAGTACATTTTGATTATTCCAGGAGGAATTTTGTCGGATAGATATATCCGGCTGTTCTCCTGGTGCGCCATTTGGTGTTCCTACGAAGACCCCGGCTATTCTGCCTGTTAACAAATTGCCGGAAGCGGTTGTAACCGCTAAATGCATGTCTTTTGTTACATTTACGGTTTCAACAGACCCGGTAATATTTTTCTTTTTCTGAGTTGTGTAGCCTACAACCACAACTTCATCCAAACCGGAAGCATTTAGGTGCATTTTGAGGTCAAGATAGGTCTGTCCATTGGTAAGCACTTCCAAGGTGGAATATCCGACATACGAAATTATTAGGGTCGCTTGGTCGTCAACCAACTGGATTGAAAAATTTCCTTGCAAATCGGACTGGGTCCCATTGGTAGTACCTTTTTCCAGAATATTTGCCCCTGGTAGTGGAACACCATCTTGATCAACAATCGTACCCTCGACAATGACCTGGTCTTGAATCTCCTTTATCGTAAAACTTACAAAGCCCTCTAGGTTAATTGAGGATTCTGAATTTAAATTGGCGTTAGCTGGCATGAAACCCATAATGAAGAGAAACAAAAACGCCGGCTTTGTATTTATAATTCGTAATGTTCTGTTCCATACAGTGTTTAAACTGACATAACATTTTTCCATATGCTTGATTGGTTTTAGTTATTTTTTAGTTATTCAATAATGTACTTGTAACGACTTTACGTCTCATGAAATATTTCGATATTTCAATTTTGCCTCGACTAATATCATCTTTAAACCATATGATTTTTAGTTTTTTTAAATTGTTATACATGTATTTTTTAGATTGTAATCCGATGCAAACTTATAGGGAATAACATTTATTCAAATACATGATTTAGTCATAAAATAGCACTATATGTGCATTTTTTTGTATAATTGAAATTATAACTAGCAATAAATGTTAATAAATGAAATCAATCCAGGTAGAACAATTTAATCCTAGCCAAGGGATATCGTTCGATATTACTGTGTACAATCCTTTACAGAAAGTGGGGCCAAATAACTTTAAGGTTCATGAAGAATATGAATTTACGGTTCTGTATAATTGTTCGGGAAAACGGATTGTGGGCAACAGCATTCAAAACTTTTACGGAGAGGATATGTTTCTATTGGGACCCAACTTGCCGCATTCAATGATTGTTGATAATCCGGAAAACAGTTATGCGGTCTGCATTCATTTTACGGAAGACTCTTTCGGTCAGAATTTTTTTAATACTCCTCAAAACGCGAGTATTTCCAACCTCCTTTCAAAAGTCGCGCTCGGATGCCACTTCTATGGCCCAGAGGTATCCAGCATAAGGGAAAAGATTAGAAATATCAGAAATTTGGACCCATTTGGTCAGATGATGTGTTTTTTGAACGTTTTGTATCAATTGAGCCAAATAAAAGAGTACAACATACTGAGTAGTCCTGGGTATCAGCCGACTATTAAAAGAAAGGAAGCAAAGAGAATGTCCCTAGTTTATGATTACATATTGGAAAACTTTAATAAAAAACTGACACTAGAGGAATTGTCCGAGCTGATCAGCGTATCACCTGCTACTTTTTGTAGACTATTTAAAAAATCTATGAATATGAATTTTTCTGATTTTGTCGCAGAAGTACGTATTGGGCACGCCTGTAAATTGCTAATGGACACTGATCTCTCCCTTACCGAGGTTTGTTACCTTTCAGGATATAATCATATGACCCATTTCAACCAGAAATTTAAGCAATTGATGGGCAAGTCGCCCAAGGTTTACAGGAATACATTTCAATAACTTTATTGGCACCTCCAAAAGGTATAATACCCCGAGGCTTGCCTCGAAATTTAAAGTTCGTTTCCTACAAATGCCTCGAGGGCTTGCCCCGAGGTAGTTTACTTTTTCAATGACAATTAGGAAAAAATTGGTTTAGGCCACGGATAGGATCCTACGCAGATTATGATGTGCACTTGTAGTGGATTGATTTTAGGGATTTTCAAGTTCAACTGCCATATGGAATAGTATTTTCTACTTATCCACTATCCGAAAATTGGCATTTTTTCCACAAAAAATCTAGTGCCTATGCCGTACAAAAACACCATCCCTATAACTAGATTTACTAACACGAACAGCCTTTCTAAAAAAAGCAATCTGCTTGCGGATTTACCACGATTTTGCTTTTCACCGTTGTCGTTAAAGTTTATTAAAGGTATTATTTCAGAGATATTTTTTGCTTTAAAAAATATGTATACACCTATGGTAATAAAAATGCCCCCTAGAATAACATTATAAATCAATACGGAGGTATCCCACATTACGCTCGTGATGGTTAAAATCCCAAGTATGGAATAAGTCATAACGGCTAAAGCGGATGTTATTTTATAAAATTTCATATTTACATATTTAAGAATTCTTGTATTTACGTTTTTAGGAATATACAAAGAGATAACTAATTTTAAGAGATTCTTGAAGATTCTTCCTTCGTAGTGTTGATTCTGCCTTTCGCACAGCCCACATCAAGAACTCTGATATCTTTTCTCAATAAGGGTTTTAAAGTACGATAATCTACTTCTAATGATCTATTATTATATACTTCTGACCCCTCTTTGGAATCTCTTTTTACGATTTTGTTTTGTTTCATTTAGGATTTAATGAGTTTTGGTTATGGCTGTCTCCAACTCTATACGTCCATTCAGACCTGAAAAATTCTTGGTTATTACGAGTAATCCTTGATTTCAGTTGAAGGCAACAATCTGGAATCTTCTAAAGCGGCTGTTCTATGACCAGCATTTTTTAAGTAATCCTTGTTTTGGGCAAATTCCATAAACTTCAACACAGACTCGTGCTCAACTACCAAAACCGCATCCCAATTTTCCGATTCAGGTCCAATTAGGAAATTATTGCTTTTTCCGTAATAGATGATTCGGCTTCCAGCTTTTTTTAATTCAGGCAAAGTTTTTTTCAGATACACTTGATAGGCTTCCTCACCCTTAATTTCATCCTTAGGTTTTATTTCGCTAAAGTTTGTATAATCAGCTTTTTCACGAAACTTCAGCAAGTTCAACATTACAATTTTTCCTTTAGCGTGAAAGTCCTGATAAAACCTCTTTCCGGACTCGGGATTTACATTGATATATTTTTGCATATAATTTAGGTTTTAATTTAAGTTGCGCTTAACATTATAGGATTAAACCATGTAGCCAAAGGTGCTATTTTATTTTATTCGACATTGATCTATTCCGTGTCTATTTTGCCAGTTCTTAGATATGAAAATTTGATTTCTTTATGTTTAACAAGTTATGGATTTCTGACTAGGCCCAGGTACAAAATAATAACTAAGTCTGCGTGT
>TARA_R110002049_G_scaffold67310_7_pt1 | contig 21501 bp, 22 predicted proteins | sample TARA_R110002049 | Tara Oceans TARA_R110002049 (sample SAMEA4396941) | marine metagenome | biome: Polar Biome; feature: [SRF] surface water layer (ENVO:00010504); material: water (ENVO:00002006), including particulate matter (ENVO:01000060) such as... | depth 5 m
CTACCTTGTCTTTTTCCATTTAAAAAACCTATTTTTTCTGATAAAACATTTTCTTTGTAATAAGCAACTGCATAACCATTAAAAGGTTGGTTATTGTAAAACCATTGCCCTTTTAGTGGATTCAATTTTACCTGTTGTTTAGGAATAAGAATATTTACAATTTCTTTAGTACCTGTTATAATTGATTTTTGGTTAGTCTGGTTTTTACAACTACCAAAAACAAATAATAATACTAAAAAAAAATATTTATCTAACTGCATTTGGTGTTCCTTTATAAGGTCCAGCAAAAACGATATATCTTCCTGTGGTTGAATATAGCTCGTTAATTATATGATAATGATATTCTGCTGTTGTTGTATGTTGTGTTGTACTTGTATGACCACCAGAAGAATCTAAATCTGTGGGATATGTTCCTGTAGAATTACATTTTCTTCCATAAATAAAAAATCCATCAGATATAATACCATTTAATTTATCATCATCATCAGAAAAAGCTAACGGTTCTAAGTGATAATGATAATCGGAAGGCCCAATATGTGCACCAGAATAATCTAAACTACCTGCAGCAGAGTCTAAAGCTCCATTTCCTTCTTGATCATTATATAAGTAAGCACCACTTACAGCTATACCAACTGCACCTAACTGTGTAGATGTTGTTGAATTAGCTAAAGTCGCATTTTGTGACACTGTTAAAGTCGCAGAATTATCTCTACCAGAAGTATCTATTCTTGTTGGAGTCATGTTTGCAGTATTAGTTACAGTTGGCGCAATATATAATGGGTGACTCTCGCTCCAATATGGGGTTTTATGATTTGGTAAACCTGTTGTTTCTATTACAACATTAGAACCCTGTAAATATATATCTGTTTCATTTTCATCAAATTCTGCAAATGCATTATGTAATGTTCCTGTAGTTTCTTCTTGTTCTTCATTAATATCTGCAGATGAACTACAAGCATTTATTACCGTAAACATAATAGCTAAAAAGCTTAATATTTTAATATTTAGATTCTTCATTTGTTTTTTTTTAATCTTGTTATGTTTATTTAGATGTCATTTTTTAAAAAAACTTGCGTTATTTTTTAATTTATTTAAAAAAAGCTTCGCAATTTCTTACGAAGCCTTCAATCAATCAACCAAACTCAAATTTTTAATTTATTAATCTAAATAATTTTCTACTGCATTTTTTCTACTTGTAGCATGACTTTTTAACTGGTTTACAGCCGTTTGAAATTCTGAACTGTTATTTAAAAATGTATAACCAGAAATTTCTGAAGTTGCATAAGGTTCTATTAAAGAGGCATAACTTGTGTATAAAGCTTGTATTTCAGTTTCATTAAACGCATTTTCTTTTACATCTTTTACATAAGCATTATACTTTGCTTTGTATACTTCATCTTGATACATATAACCAATAAGTGGCCATTCTGAAGCTGTTAATCCAGAGAAATTTAAAGTATGAGAACCTCCTTGTTTTCCTTCTTGTAAAGCTTCATTATTATCCCAAGGAATCCAAGTTAATTTACTTGTATCAGGATTATTATATAAGAAATAATTATGCGTCATTCTACCATAAGTGTCCCAATTTTGAATAACAGTATTTACTGATAAGTATTTTAAAAATACATCTGTATCTAGAACTGCGTCTAAGTTTGTTCTCCAAGTTGCAGCATCTGTTGTTCTAGAATTATCATGTAAAACAGTTAATAAACTAGATACATCAGAAAAATCTGCTTCATCTTCATTATTCTTTTTCACATATTCCTCTTCATTAAAAGTTCCGCTTGCAAAAGTAGCTGCAGTTCCATCTGGCTTATATAAATTACCATCATCGTCAGAAAACTGTGTATCTAAAACGGTATCATCTACTTCTTCAACCATGGTATATAATCCAAAATATTCTGGTCCGTTTCCATGATCTACATAAAGTGTATAAAATGCTGTATGTGAAGCTACCAAACCTGCGTTTCTAAAAACATCTGTTGCTACTTTTTCTCTTAGCATAGATTTATCGTCATAATTGTTTTTTAGACTTAACTTTTTAAAGCCATTAAAACGCTGATTTTTAATTTGAGGGTAATCGTCTTCAAATTCATCAAAATCTAATTTAAATGATAGTTTTAAAATACCAGATTGCCAACTAGATTGCAAACTAGAGTTTCCTTTAAATCTTAAACCAACTTTATACCACTGTTTTCCTTCAAAAAAAACTTCTCCTGGAACAAAAACAGGATTTTCATCTGAAAAACCACTTGCGCCCCTTTGTCCAAAAGTACCGTACAAACTTGTCATATTATCTAACATTGTTTGCCAGCGTGCTTCTGTAATTACAAAATCTAATCTTTTTACAGTATTGTCTTCAAAAGCTTCATTAAAATTAGCATCTGCATCTTTACTGTGTGTTTCTGTTGTCCAATCTGTGGCAATAAAATCTGTATCATCAATTACAACTTCCTCCTCTACTTCTATTTCTGTTATTACATCCTCTACTTCATCACTAGAACAAGAAAATAAAGTTAAAACAATAATTGTTGAAAATAATATGGTTTTAAAATTTCTCATATATGCTGGTTTAGTTTATACTTTTATTAATTTTTAGTTTCTTGGTCTTTCTTTTCTTTTTGGCTTTGGTGCATTTTTAAGCTCTTTTTTTGAAATAAAACCATCTTCATTAGTGTCTATTTTTTTAAAATCTTTTTTTAATGGCCCCTTAGCTTCTTTTAATGAAATTTTACCATCTTCATTAGAATCTAAATCTTTTAAAATTTGCTTAACAGAAGGTGGCCCTTTTGGTTTTTCTTCTCTGTTATCTTGTTGTGCAAAAGCTGTTGTAGACATTAATAAAATTAATGCGAATGTTCCTATTACTTTGTTTACTAATTTTTTCATCTTTAATGGTGTTTTTAAGTTTATATTAGTTTAGATGCAAGTCTTTTTAAAAACTTGTGCACGTTAACTTTACTTTAACAAAAAACCTTATTTCTTTGCAGAAATAAGGTTTTTTGTTAATTTAGAAATTGTAATTTTATCTTGGAGGTGGTCTATTTCCTCTTTCTCTTGGAGGAGGCCTATCATTACCTTTTCTTGATGGCCTATTGTCTCCGAAATTAAGTGCTTGGTTAATAATTTTATCAAATTTAACCACTTGTTTTTCTGTACATAGTTTTCTAACTTCACTAAAAAAGGTAAAAACTTCTACTTCTTTCTTAGCTTGTAAAGCTCCTATTTTACTTGTAATAGTATCTACATTAAAATTTTCTTTAGAAAAAGAATTAAACAAGACATCTTTATTATCTATAATTTTTCTATCTATATCTAACATAGCATCTCTATGTATTCTATCTAACTTTAAAAAATTATCTTTTTGGCTTTTTGTAAATTGTAGCTGTTCAATTAAAAAATTTCTTTCAGGTCTATTTTGTTGTTTTTCATGTGGTTTTTGTACCAACATAAAAATTAAAAATCCATTTAAAAGGATTAATAAAAACAGTAAAATAGGAAGTAATTTTGATTTCATATCTATTAATTTAAAAGAGAATTATTACTAGATTGTAAAGAATAGCCCTTAGAAAATGTTTCTATTGTATTGGTTGAAGTATCATTTGAACTTGAAAAAGTATAAAAAATAGTTCCTACATTTAACAATAAAACAATAGCTAAAGTTGCTAATTGAAATTGTGGTGTTAACCAAGAGAAAGCAATTTTCTTCTCTTCTTTTTCTGCATTTAGTTTCTGTAAAACTTTGTGCTTAAAAAAATGATTTACTTCTACTTTATCAATGTGATCTAATACCTTAAAGGTATCTTCTACTTTTTGATGTATTTCTTTTTTACTCATTTTATTTCAGTTATAAAATAACGTTATATTGTTTTAGATGCTAGTTCTTTTAAAAACTTGCGCCTAATTATCATTTTTATAAAAATTTGTTAATTTTTCTTGTAAATTCTTCTTTGCCCTAAACATTAAAGATTCTATGGATGATAAACTTTTACCCGTAATTTCTACTATTTCTTGATAGCTTTTATCATCTATCTTGGCCAATGTAAAAACAACTCTCTGTGCTTCTGGTAAAGTATTTATGGCCTTAAAAATAGTTGCCGATTTTTCTTTATTTTCTAATAAAATACCAGGATGATTTACTTCTGTAAAATAACTTGTTTTATCTAACGGAATCTCGTTTCCTATAATAGTTTGCATAAATGCAAATCTTTTTTTAGTATTCTTTTTTCTAATAAACTCTAAACACTTATTGGTTGCTATTTTATAGATCCAAGTAGATAGTTTAGAATCTCCTTTAAACTTAGAAATAGATTTAAAAACTTCTAAAAAAACTTCTTGTGCAATATCTTCTGCATCTTCTTTATTTGGCACAAAAGAAATACAGGTTCCAAAAACTTTCTGTTGATAGTCATCTAAAAGTTGACTAAAAGCAGTTTGTTTCCCCGATTTTAATTGTGTTATTAAGTTTTCTTCCGTCAATATTATTGTTTTCAAAAAAGTAAACATACAAAAAAAGACTGTTTAGATAAACAGTCTTTTCTTTATTATTAAATATAAAATTTATTATTTAGTCATTGTAACAACTCTTTGTGGCAAAGGTGCTTCATAACCAGCGTTACCTAAAGCTTCAACAATTTCTTGTCTTGTATCCCAATAAACATCCCAATAATTTTCGCAATTTGCATAAGGTAAAGCTAATAACTCTACGCTATTTTGCCCCAAATTATTTACAGCAACCCTTGGTTTGTTTGCGCCTTCTTGTAAAACGTTTTTATCTTTATTTAAAACATCTAAAACAATTTGTTTTGCTTTTGCAATATCAGAACCATATCTAATAGCAAATGGCATGTCTATACGCAAATTTCCTATTTTAGTTAAATTGGTAATTTTATTAGAAGTTATTGCAGAATTTGGTATAATTTCTGTTTCATTTTGAAACGTTTCTATTACCGTTACAAAAACAGAAATTTCTTTTACAAAACCAAAAGCACCGTTTGTTTTAATTAAATCTCCTACTTTAAATGGCTTAAAAATTAGCAACATAACACCAGAAGCAATATGTCCTAAAGAACCATTAAATGCAGCACCAATTGCCAAACCAACACCTGCTAGTAATGCTGCAAAAGAAGCCATAGGCAAACCAACTATGCCAGCAATAGATATAATTAACAATAGTTTTAAAAGAAAGCCAATAGTTGTTAGAAGAAATGGTTGTAAAGTTTCATCTAAATTTGTTCTTTCAAACGCTTTAGAAATTCCTTTCATAATCATTCTAATAATCCAAAGACCAATTATTAAAGCTGCAATTGCACCAATTAATTGTAAACCCCAATCTCCTAAACCAGAAGAAATAGAATTATAGAAATTTTGTAAAGATTCTATAATTGTATCCATTATATTGTTTTAGTTTGTTCAAAATTTGGACACCATAAAAAATAAAAAGTCACGAAGTAAAATAAAGTTTACATGATTTTTTAGGTAACAATTAGAATACGTATCTTTGCATTAGAAACATTACTTATGAAACTATTACTGATTACTTTAGTATTATTAGGACTTGGTGTTGCAGGAATTGCAATTAAAATTTGGGCAAAAAAAGATGGTAAATTTGCAGGAACTTGTGCAAGCCAAAACCCAATGTTAAACAAAAGTGGAGAGTCTTGTGGTTTTTGTGGAAAGACACCTGAACAATATGCAGATTGCGCAGAACCAGAACATAATTAATCTTTATTTTTAAATGATAATATCTGTACTTTTCTACAGTTTTGTAGCATTTGCAGCAATTCAAATTATTTATTACATATGTTTTTCTTCATTTTTATTTAAAGATAAAAAAAAAGAAAAAAAACTTCAAGAAATTCCTATTTCGGTAATAATTTGTGCTAAAAATGAAGCGAAAAATCTTCAAGAATTTTTACCTTCTATTTTAAATCAAAATTATAAAGATTTTGAAGTTGTTCTAATTAACGATGCTTCTTCAGATGAAACTGAAGACGTTATGGAGGCTTTTAAAGAAAAGCATGCTGACATTAAAATTATTAGTGTAGAAAACATTGAAGCTTTCTGGGGAAATAAAAAATACGCTCTTACTTTAGGTATAAAAGCAGCAAAAAACGAACACTTACTATTTACTGATGCAGATTGTAAGCCGGTTTCTAAGAATTGGATTTCTGAAATGGCAAAAAATTTCGCTTCAGAAAAAACTATTATTTTAGGTTACGGAAAATATAAAAAAACAAAAAAACTAGTAAACTTATTTGTCCGTTTCGAAACTTTATTAACTGCTATTCAATACTTTAATTACGCAAAATTAGGTGCACCTTATATGGGTGTTGGTAGAAATCTTGCATATACAAAAAGTGAATTCTTTAATGTAAATGGTTTTATAAAACATATAAAAATAAAATCTGGAGACGACGATTTATTTATACAAGACGCTGCAAATAAAGAAAATACACAAATTTGCCTTTCTGAAAACAGTTTTACTGTTTCAGAAGCTCCAAAATCTTTTAAAGAGTGGTTTCAACAGAAAAGAAGACATATTTCTACAGCAAACTATTATAAAACGAAGCACAAATTCTTTCTTGGTTTATTTTTTCTATCTAAAGTTTTTTTACTGATTACTGCAACAATTCTATTTTTTGTGTATCCTTGGCAATTTATTTTACCAATAATTTTAAGCTATTATTTAGTACAATTTATAGTTGTTGGTTTATCTGCAAAAAAATTAAAAGAAACACAAATTATTTATTTTCTACCTTTTTTAGAAATTGGTTTATTATTATTTCAATTTAGTATATTTATCAGTAATTTGATATCAAAACCAAATCATTGGAAATAAACGACAAAAACATAGAAACCTATATTATAAAAGCAAAAAATGGAGATCAATCTGCATTTCGTTTTTTGTTGAATTTCTTTTGGTCAGACGTTTACAATTATCAACTAAAACGTACAAAAAGCGAAAATGACACTGAAGATATAACTATACAAACCTTTTCTAAGGCTTTCGATAAGATTAATACTTTTGATGATAAATATGTTTTTAAAACTTGGTTAATTACCATATCTAAAAATATACATATAGATTTACTTCGTAAAAAAAACAACTCTATTGCAATAGAAACTTCAAAAGAACAAGAAGAAAAAGTGTATTTGGTTGTAGATGAAAATCCTACACCAGAAGACAAAATTATTAGAGAGCAAAATTTAGCGAAACTGCTAAGAGATATTAAACAACTAAAACCTAAATATCAAGAAGTTATTCAATTACGATATTTTCAGGAATTAAGTTATAAAGAAATTTCAGATCAGATTAACGAACCAATGAATAACGTAAAAGTGAAACTATTACGTGCAAAAAAATTACTTTCAGAAATTATAAAGAAGTCTTAGTTTCTAATAAAAAACCTAATTACTTTGGTTTTAATTATTCTATTTATAAATAACTTTACTATTTCGTTTTAACTAGTATTTAAATCTTTTCTTCGTAAATTTGCAATTCAATTAAGTTAAGAAATGGCAATAGAATCTGTAGTACTTCCTGAAAGACCAAAAAAACCAAAATGGTTACGTGTAAAATTACCTGTGGGTAAAAAATACACAGACCTAAGAGGTTTAGTAGATAAATATAAATTAAACACCATTTGTACAAGTGGTAGTTGCCCAAATATGGGTGAATGTTGGGGAGAAGGAACCGCAACATTTATGATTTTGGGTAATATCTGTACGCGTTCTTGTGGTTTTTGTGGTGTAAAAACCGGAAGACCTGAAACAGTAGAATGGGATGAACCTGAAAAAGTAGCACGTTCTATAAAAATAATGAGCATTAAACATGCCGTAATTACTTCTGTAGACAGAGACGATTTAAAAGATGGTGGTTCTATTATTTGGGCAGAAACTGTTGATGCAATTCGTAGAGCAAACCCAAAAACTACTCTAGAAACATTAATTCCAGATTTTCAAGGAAACACAAAACAAATAGACAGAATTATAGAGGTACATCCAGAAGTTGTATCTCATAACATGGAAACTGTTAGAAGATTAACTAGAGAAGTTAGAATACAAGCAAAATACGATAGAAGTTTAGGTGTTTTAAAGTACTTAAAAGAAAATGGTATGAGAACTAAAACTGGCTTAATGTTAGGTTTAGGTGAAACTGAAGAAGAAGTAATACAAACAATGAAAGATTTGCGTGAAGTAAATTGCGATGTTATTACTATTGGACAGTATTTACAACCTTCTAAAAAACATTTACCTGTTAAAGAATTTATAACTCCAGAGCAATTTAAAAAATATGAAACTTTAGGCTTAGAAATGGGCTTTATGTATGTAGAAAGTGGTGCATTAGTGCGTTCTTCTTACAAAGCACACAAACATGCTGTTTAAATAATTTAAAGTTAATAATAATTCTATTGAAATATAAAATTATTCACATCAAAAACTTATAAAAACTAACGATTCTGTAAATAGAATCGTTTTTTTATTGAAAAAAATATAAAAATCATAATAAATTAACATTTTTAAATATAAAAAATAAGTTTGGCACAGTACTTGCGAAGTATATTTATGAAAGCAACGTAGTAAACTGTTTTCATTGTGTAAATTATTTGAATTAATTTAATAAAAAACCATCTCATTTGAGATGGTTTTTTAGATTATAAATAAAACTATAATTATTTTATAATTTTGTCTGAATATCTTTAGCTACTTTTTCTACTTCATCTAAAACACGTAATAAATTACCATTCCAAAGTTGCGCTATTTGTTTTTCTGTATAACCTCTTTTTACCAATTCTAAAGTTACATTTAAAGTTTCAGATGCATCATTCCAACCATCTACTCCTCCTCCACCATCAAAATCTGAACTTATACCAACATGGTCTATTCCTATTTTTTTAATTAAGTAATCTATATGATCTACAAAATCTGATACATTTACAGGTGAAACTTCAGAAGTTTTCATTTTTGTTTTTGCCTCTTTAGACAATCTTCTATAATTTGCAATAAAGGCATCTCTTTTATCTGCATCTAATTTTCTTGCTTCAGCCCAAGTCATCATTTCTACACCTTCAGCCTCTGCTAACTGTTTAACAACTTTGTTAAGTTCATCTTTATATGTTTTATCTTTTTCAGTATTCACATAAGAACTAAAAGCAACAGTTTGTACAACTCCACCATTTTCTTTCATCCATTGTAATTGTTCATCATCTAAATTTCTACTATGATTACATAATGCTCTTGCAGAAGAATGAGATGCTATAATTGGAGCTTTAGATAACTCAATCATGTCTTTCATAGATTTTTTAGAAGGATGAGAAACATCAATCATAATTCCCCATTTATTCATTTCTTTAATTACCTCTTTTCCTAAATCACTAACACCATTGTGCAACCAGATATTATCTGCTTCACCTGTATTAGAATCACAAAACTGACTATGACCATTATGAGAAAGACTCATATATCTAGCTCCTAAATCGTAAAATTGTTTTACTCTAGAAATATCTGTTCCTAAAGGATATGCATTTTCTACACCAATCATTGCCACTTTTTTTCCAGAGGCATAAATATCTCTAGCTTCTTTAGAATTTACTGCTAAACCTATTCTTTCTGGTGCAATTTCTTTTGTAAGTTTATGAATTGCATCAAACTTACTCATTGCGTTTTTATATGCTTTATCATAACCTTCTTCAGTTAAATCTCCCTGACCAGTATACACTATAAAAAAAGCGACATCCAAACCACCTTCTTCCATGTTTGGCAAGTTTACTTGGTTTTTTAATTTTTGAGTATAATTAATACTATCTGTAAAATTTGCAACGTTTATATCTACATGAGTATCTAAAGTCATTACACGTTTGTGAATTTCTTTAGCTTTAGACATTACATCTTCTTCTTTATCTGTTTCTTGTTTAGCTTCTTTACATGCAACTATTGCAAAAAGAAAAAATAGCACTTTTAAATGTTTCATTTTTAAAAAATATGTTGGTTAATTCTTGATAAAGGTATGCATTTTAATGAACAGAAAAATGTTAAAAATTCAATGTAAATTGTTTTTTACTTCATAAAAAATAATAAAAAGATAAAAACACCTACAAAACACTAATAAAAAGAAGAAAAAACCACTTTTTATAAATACGATACAGTAAACAAAAAAAGAGGCTTTCTATTTCTAGAAAGCCTCTTTTAAATTAAAGTTTTACAATTATTTAAATTGCACTTATAATATCATATTTTGTAATAATCTGATGATTACCATTTTCTAAATCTACTAAAACAGCTTGATTTTCTTTCGTAATTAATTTAGAAATCTCATCTAATTTTGCTGTTAATTTTACTACAGGATAAGGTTTTCCCATAATATCTTTAATAGGTTTATCGGCAATGTTTTTATCTGATATAAAGTTATGTAATAATACAGATTCATCTATAGAACCAACAAAACCAGTAATATCTTTTACAGGAATTTGAGAAATTTTAAAATCGCGCATTCTTTCGATTGCATGAGAAACTAATTCTTCTGTTTGTGCAGCAACCAAGTGTTTATCTGAATGATTTTTAATTAAATCTGCAGCCGTTTTAATTTCTTCTTCTAAGAAACCACGTTCACGCATCCAATCATCATTAAACATTTTACCAACATATCTACTTCCATGATCATGAAATAAAACAACAACAACATCATCTTTTGTAAAATGCTCTTTTAATTGAAGCATTCCTTTAATAGCAGAACCTGCAGAATTACCAACAAAAATTCCTTCTTCTTTTGCAATTTTTCTAGTGTAAACAGCAGCATCTTTATCTGTTACTTTTGTAAAACCGTCTATTAAAGAAAAATCTACATTTTTAGGTAAAATATCTTCCCCAATTCCTTCTGTTATATATGGGTAAATTTCATTCTCATCAAAAATACCAGTTTCGTGGTATTTTTTAAATACAGAACCATAAGTATCTATTCCCCAAATTTTAATATTAGGATTTTTCTCTTTTAAATATTTAGCTGTTCCAGAAATTGTACCTCCAGTACCAACACCTACTACAAAATGAGTGATTTTTCCTTCAGTTTGTTCCCAAATTTCTGGTCCTGTTTGCTCATAATGTGCAATTGCGTTAGAAGGGTTATCGTATTGATTTACATACCAAGAATTTGGTGTTTCTGCACCTAAACGCTTAGAAACAGAATAATAAGATCTAGGATCTGTTGGCTCTACATTGGTAGGACACACAATTACTTCTGCACCAACTGCACGAAGAATGTCCATTTTTTCTTTAGATTGCTTATCAGACATTACAAAAATACATTTGTAGCCTTTTATAATTGCAGCCAAAGCTAAACCCATACCTGTATTACCAGAAGTACCTTCTATAATAGTTCCACCAGGTTTTAAACGGCCATCTGCTTCTGCATCTTCTACCATTTTTAAAGCCATTCTATCTTTAATAGAATTTCCTGGATTAAAAGTTTCTACTTTTGCTAAAACTAAAGCGTCTATTTCTTTAGTTACAGAGTTTAACTGAACTAATGGTGTGTTACCAATAGTTTCTAATATATTTTTTGCGTATTTCATGTCGTAAATTTCGACTGCAAAGATACTTATTTTTGGGCGTTCCCTAAAAAGGTCGCGCTTTCATTACTCGCTTTTAACACTTTTTTTTTCAAAAGTGCTAAAGAGCTTAAACATGCCATTCAATCGCTAACGCAAATTGTCTGTTGTTTTTTAGCAAGCTAATAGTTTTTAGATTCTCTGCGTTAGCGATTGCAGTGACATCCTTTTTTGAGCTCCGAAAAAAAGATATAACGAAAAGCGCGACCATGCTTTTTCTGCATGGTAACGCTCTAAAAACCTTAACAAACTTCTATAATACAAAGATATAGAGGCATACCAATAGTTATATTAAAAGGAAATGTTATTGCCAAAGCCATAGGAATATAAAGACCAGGATTTGCTTTTGGCGCTGCTAATTTCATGGCTGCAGGTACAGCAATATAAGATGCACTTGCTGCCAAAATTGCCATTAATAATCTGTTACCAACTTGTTCCATAAAAAAACTACTAATTATAGCTACTAAGCAACCATTTATTAAAGGTATTACTATAGCAAAAGACAGTGTAAACCAGCCTTTTTTAATTAGTGCTTTTAATTTACCACCACTTGTAATTCCCATATCTAATAAAAATACGGCTAAAAACCCTTTAAAAATATCTGTAGTAAAAGGCTTAATTCCTTGTGCTTGTGCATCATTTGTAAAATAACCAACCAATAAACTTCCAATAATTAAAACTACACTGCCATTAGTTAAAGAATGGTGAATTACTTTTTTAAAAGACATTTTATCTTTTTTATCTTTATTATTAATTGCTATTAACAATACTCCTATAATAATAGATGGCGCTTCCATTAATGCCATAACTGCAACCATATGACCACCAAAAGGAATGTTAGACATTTCTAAAAAAGAAATAGTTGTTACAAAAGTTACTGCACTTACAGAACCATAAGCAGATGCTATTGCACCAGAGTTTTCTACACTTAATTTTATTCTTAAAATATAATAACAATATATAGGTACAATTAAGGCTAATAAAATTCCGAAAAGTAAAGAGCTTATTATTTCTGTGGTTATAATACTATGTGCTAATTCTTGACCACCTTTAAAACCAATGGCTAATAAAAGGTAGAGAGAAATAAATTTAGAAGAGTTTTCTGGTATTTTTAAATCGCTTTTTAAATTAACAGCCACAAGGCCTAAAAAGAAAAATAAAAGTGCTGGGTTTGTTAAATTTTCTATTAAATAATGTAAATCCATAATTAGTTTTTAGGCGTAAAAAAAGTAGGAAAGTCTATTTTAAGACAGCCTTTCCTACCAAACAAATCAACTTAAAAAATATCTATTCTTCTATAGAAATCTCTATTGTGCTAGAAATTTTTATATTTCTACCGTTTTCTTCTAGAGATCTTAAAAAAGATTTTATATCTGCTTTATCGTCTATTAATTCTGTTATTCTAGAATTATCATAAGTACATTTATCGTTAATATTACCCTCTGTTCTAGAAAGTCTTTGTAGTTTATGAAAGTTAATTTTTACATTAACTACATCATTAATAATATTTAATGCTTCTTTTTTTGTGAATTTTCCTTCAATTAATTTTAATTGTTGGTTTGTAGTTTCGTTAGCAATTGCAGATGCTTCTAGAGTTGCGTTATTCATGATTTTTTATTTAATAATTGTGTTAGATTTAGAGTTTTTAATAAAATAAACAAGTAATAAAATAACTTGAGAGACAAAGAGTTCTTTTAGAAAAGGACTCGAAATTTTAATTGCTAAAATGTTTAATGTTACCATTGCCATAATCATTAAAAATTGTAAAAATTTAATTAATTGTGCTTTTGTAATCTGAATTACAACATCGTTATTAAATGGCTTTGTTTGTCCAGATGGTTTAATTGCTGTTTGACTCATTGTTTAATTTTTTTACAAAGAAAGAACGTTTGTTTCATATATTTTTATTTATATTTATTATACAATACATAAAAATATTTTATGAACTATACTTTACATCAACTAGAAATTTTTAGAAAAATCGCAGAAGTTAAAAGTGTAACAAAAGCTTCTGAACAACTTTTCTTAACACAACCAGCTGTTTCCATTCAGCTTAAGAATTTTCAAGATCAGTTTAAATTACCCCTTTTTGAAATAGTTGGTAGAAAATTATACATAACAGAATTTGGTGAAGAAATTTCTGAAACTGCTTTTAAAATTTTAGAACAAGTTGCAGCAATAAACTATAAATCTGCTCTTTTTGAAGGAAAAATAGCTGGTAAATTAAAAATTGCTATAGTTTCTACGGCTAAATATGCGATGCCTTTTTTTCTATCAGATTTTATTAGAAAAAATGAAATGGTAGATTTAACAATGGATGTTACCAATAAAATGTCTGTTATTAGAAGTTTAGAAAATAACGATTGTGATTTTGCAATGGTTTCTACAATTCCTAAAAAACTAAATATAGAGCAGATAGAATTAATGAAAAACAAACTTTATTTTGTTGCCAACAAAGATTATATACCAAGTAAAAAAAACTTATTAGCAGAGTTAAATAAATCTTCTTTTATTTTTAGAGAAAATGGTTCTGCAACTCGTTTAGCTATGGAAAAATATTTAGTGAAAAATAAAATTAAAGTTTTAAAAAAAATGGAATTGACTTCTAACGAAGCTGTAAAACAAGCGGTTATTGCTGGTTTAGGTATTTCTATAATGCCTATAATTGGTATAAAAAATGAGTTACAAAAAGGAGATTTACAAATTTTAAATATTGAAGATTTACCTATTGAAACCAATTGGAATTTAATTTGGTTAAAATCTAAAAACCTATCTTCTGTAGCAAAAGCATTTAAAAAAAATATTGAAGAAAATAAAGATGAAATAATTAAAAACCAGTTTAATTGGTTTGAAGATTAAGCTTTTAAGCAAATTTTATAGACTTAGATGGATTTATTTTAGTAATAATGTAAGATGGAATTATTAACATTAAAAAACACAAAGCCAAAGTACCAATATTTAATACTAGAATTGCACCAATAGAAATATGAACTGGCATTGTAGAAACATAATATGTTTCTGGATTTAGCGTAATAATTTTAAAAAAATACTGAATACCAATAATAGATAAGCCAATAATATTACCCCAGAAAAGACCTTTCAAAATTAAATAAGAAGCATTATATAAAAACACTTTTCTAATACTAGAATTATTACTTCCTAAAGCTTTTAAAATACCAATCATTTGTACGCGTTCTAATATTAAAACTAGTAAAGCAGTAATCATATTAATACCTGCAATTAAAATCATAATTGCAATAATAAACCAAACGTTATTGTCAAATAGTTTAATCCAATCAAATACAGAAGAATATAAATCTACAATAGATTTACTATTTAAAGTCATGCTAATTTCACTATAAATTTCTTCGTTTTTTTCTTCAATATTATCAAAATTATCTAAAATAACCTCAAAACCACCAACTTGGTTTTCACTCCATTTATTTAAGTTTTGTACTTCTCTAATATCGCCAATCATTACGTTTTTATCAAACTGAGAAAAGCCCGTATTGTAAATTCCTACAATTGTGTATTTCTTGTTAGACGGTAATTTACTTGTAGTTTTTAAAAAGGTAGTAGTAATTGTATCGTTTAATTTTAATTGCAAACGATTAACAATTGTTTGAGACAATAAAATTTCTTTAGTTCTTGGCTGATTAAAATTAGGAACTCTACCCTCTATTAAATATTCTTTGATAAAAGACCAATCATAATCTGTAGAAACTCCTTTAAACACAATACCTTCAAAATCTGTATCTGTTCTAATAATACCACCAGTATTAGCAAAGATTTGCACATTTTTAATACCTTCTATGTTTTTAAATTCCGGATAAAATTCTTGTTCAATGTTTATAGGTACAATAGAAACATCAGAATTATTATTATCGTAATTTAGAATTTGAACATGCCCTTTAAAACCAGCCATTTTATCGCGAATTTTAGTCTGTAAACCAGATGCAGTTGCTACAGCAATTAGCATAATAATTATCCCCAATGCAATTGCTGTGATTGCAATTTTTATTATTGGAGATGAAATACTATTTTTATACTTTTTGCCAGCAATAATGCGTTTTGCAATAAATAACTCGTAATTCAAATTATGATCAATTTTAAACCTTTCAAAAGTACATATTTATTCTTATTTCTTTTACTGAATTTTCAGCTGATTTCTTGCGCTCAGAAAACAAAACCTATTCAGAAAAAAATAACAGAAAAAATTACTGTTTTAAAAACTGGTGCAGAAAGAACTAGTTTGTATTTAAATTTATTAAAAGGTAAAAATGTTGCAATTGTTGCAAACCAAACTTCTGTTTTAACTGTTTTACAAAGAGCTGAAGTTGCGCCAAATGTTATGGGTTCTAAAAAAGTAACACAACATTTAGTAGATTTTCTTCATAATTATAACGGTGTAAATATTAAAAAAGTGTTTGCGCCAGAACATGGTTTTAGAGGAAAAGCAGATGCTGCAGAAGTTGTAAAAGACGGTTTAGACACAAAAACAGGTTTGCCAATTGTATCTTTATATGGCAAAAGTAAAAAACCTTCTGCAAAACAATTAGAAGGTATAGATGTTGTTGTTTTCGATATTCAGGATGTTGGTGTTCGTTTTTACACTTATATTTCTTCTTTACATTATGTTATGGAAGCTTGTGCAGAAGCAGGAATTTCTGTTATTATTTTAGACAGACCAAATCCTAATGGACATTATATTGATGGTCCTGTTTTAGAAATGGAACACACCAGTTTTGTTGGTAAACATCCAGTTCCTGTAGTTTATGGAATGACGATTGGAGAATATGGACAAATGATTAATGGAGAAAAATGGTTAAAAAACAATGTTAAGTGTAATTTAACAGTTATTCCTATCGAAAATTATAATCATAATTCAGAATATAGTTTAACAATTAGACCTTCACCAAATTTACCAAATGATACATCTATAAACCTATACCCTAGTTTGGGTTTTTTTGAAGGAACAATAATTAATGCTGGTAGAGGAACAGAGTTTCAGTTTCAAAGATATGGGGCTTCCTTTTTTCCAAAAAGTGATTTCAGTTATACTCCTAAACCTAATTTTGGTGCAAAATATCCAAAGGAAAAAGGGAAACTTTGCTATGGTGTAGATTTAAGTAATACTGAAAAATTAAGTTCTTTAAATTTAGCTTGGTTAATTGATGCTTATAAAAAAACACCAAAAACAGAAAAGTTCTTTGGAAAAACATTTACAATTCATGCAGGAACCAAAAAGCTACAACAACAACTAGAACAAGGTTTATCTGAAAAAGAAATTAGAAAAACTTGGAAAAGTGATTTGGAAACTTTTAAAATTACTCGTGAAAAGTATTTAATTTATGAGTAATTAAATTATCACTGTTTTAATTTATTTATTGAACCTCAGTTGGTTTTCTATATCCTTGAAAAGGTTGTTTCAATAACTCTTTTAGAGAAGAATTTTTAGTTTCATCTGGAAAAGTATCTACTCCGTAGACAATTTTTTCTCTGTCTAACTGCATGTAGGTTCCAAAAAGTCGGTCCCAAACAGAAAAGATATTTCCGTAATTAGAATCTGTATATGGCAACATATAATGATGATGTACTTTGTGCATATCTGGAGAAACAATAAAATAACTTAAGAACTTATCTAATTTTGGAGACATTTTAATATTTGCATGCGTAAACTGCGTAAAAATTAGAGACATAGATTGATACATAAAAACAATTGCAATTGGTGTACATACAATAAAAACACCTAATAAAGTAAATGCAAAACGAATAACACTTTCTATAGGATGATGCCTATTTGCCGATGTTGTATCTACTTTATGATCTGAATGATGAACCAAATGAACCATCCATAAAGATGCAATTTTATGTTCTGTAAAATGTGCCAAATAAGCACCAAAGAAATCTAAAAACAAAACACCTAAAACTACATACAACCAAAGTGGCATTTCTGGTAGCCAATTTATCAATCCAAAATTATTTACAGAAACCCAATCTGCTGTTTTTAATAAAACAAAAGCCAAACTTAAATTTATTAAAACAGTGGTTAAGGTAAAAAATAAATTAGGAATTGCATGTTTCCATTTTTTGTAATTAAATTTAAATAATGGAAAAAAACCTTCTAAAATCCAAAAGAAAGCAATTCCTCCTACAATTATCATACTTCTATGTTCTTTGGGAATACTTTCAAAATAATTATAAATGGTTTCCATAAAAAAGATTTAGTTTTCACTAAAAGTAGTAAAACTAATTAGAAATCTTGCTCAAAAATTATATGAAACCATGTAATAAAAATTTAAAAACCACTTAAAAGAGAAATTTAAAATCTCTTTTAAGTGGTTTTATCCGATTAAAAATATCTAAATACTTTTAAGATCTTCTAACTTTTTTATTTCCTTCTAAGGGTAATCGTTTTTTTAAGTTTTCTACAATATTATAAGCGGCAGGACAAACAGCTGTATTCTCTATTGTTAAATCTGTAATACCAATAAATTTCTTACGGTTTGTGTGTGGGTATTCTGCACAAGCTTTTGGTCTTACTTTATAAATGAAGCAGGTATTATCAGACTCATCAAAGAAAGAACAAGGTGCCGTTTTTAAAACCATAAAATCGTCTTCATCTCTTTCTAAATATTGTTGCTGAAAATCTGCAACTTTCATTTTTAAATGTTTAGAAATACGCTCTGTATCTGTATCTGTAAAAATAGGACTTGTAGTTTTACAACAATTACCACAAGTTAAACAATCTGTTTTTTCAAATTCTTTATCATGTAATTCTTGCATCAAGTAATCCAATCTTTTTGGTGTACGCTTCTTTAATCTCGCAAAATATTTCTGACTTTCTTTTTTTGCTTCTTCTGCTAATTTTGGTAATTCTTTTAGGCGTTTTTCCATGGTAAAAATTGGTTTCAAGTCCGTTAAATCTTAGAAATTGTTACTTCAGAATTAAAGTTTAAGAGTAATAACGATTAAGACCGCAAAAATACAATTATTCTTGGGCAAAAATGCCTCTAAAAAACAAATAAAATTCTTAATTTTGTATTTCAATTTTTCAAAGTAAATGAATATTCAAAATACCATAGAAACCAAAGTAAAAGAAGGTTTTTTAGCTTTATACAACGTAGAAATTCCATCTGTAGAATTTCAAGCAACAAGAAAAGAATTTGAAGGAGACATTACCGTAGTTGTTTTTCCGATGTTGCGCTATAAAAAAGGGAATCCTGTACAAATTGGTGAAGATTTAGGAAAACACTTAGTAGAAAATGTTGCAGAAATAACAAATTATAATGTTGTAAAAGGCTTTTTAAATTTAGTTATTGATGATGTTTTTTATACAAACTTCTTTAATTCTGCATATTCAGACGCTAGTTTTGGCTTTGTTTCGCCAAAAGAAGGTGAAAAAGCAATGATGGTAGAATATTCTTCTCCTAACACAAACAAACCTTTGCATTTAGGGCATGTGCGTAATAATTTATTAGGGTATTCTGTTGCAGAAATTATAAAAGCTTCTGGTAAAAAAGTTTACAAAACTCAAATTATTAACGATAGAGGTATTCATATATGTAAATCTATGTTGGCTTGGGAAAAATTCGGAAACGGAGAAACTCCTGAATCTACAGGTTTAAAGGGAGACAAATTAGTTGGTAATTACTATGTAAAATTTGACCAAGAATATAAAAAAGAAATAGCTCAATTAATTTCTGAAGGTAAAACAGAAGATGAGGCTAAAAAAGAAGCTCCTTTATTTGTTGAAGCACAACAAATGCTTTTAAAATGGGAAGCTGGAGATAAAGAAGTTGTTACACTTTGGGAAACTATGAACTCTTGGGTTTATAGTGGTTTTGAAGTTACTTATAAAAATATGGGAGTTAATTTTGACACCCTATATTATGAAAGTAATACTTATTTATTAGGAAAAGATGTTGTTGCACAAGGTTTAGAAAAAGGTGTTTTCTACAAAAAAGAAGATGGTTCTGTTTGGTGTGATTTAACAGAAGATGGTTTAGACGAAAAAATTGTGTTACGTTCTGACGGAACAGCAGTTTATATGACACAAGATATTGGTACAGCTATACAACGTGTAAAAGATTTTCCTGATGTTGGTGGAATGGTTTATACTGTTGGTAATGAGCAAGATTATCATTTTCAAGTTTTATTCTTAATTTTAAAGAAATTAGGTTTTGATTGGTCTAAGCAATTACATCATTTAAGTTACGGAATGGTAGATTTACCTTCTGGTAAAATGAAATCTAGAGAAGGAACTGTTGTAGATGCAGATGAATTAATGGTAGAAATGACAGATACTGCTAAAACAATTTCTGAAGAATTAGGAAAATTAGACGGTTACTCTGATGAGGAAAAAGAAGAGTTGTATAAAACGATTGGTTTAGGTGCTTTAAAGTATTTTATTTTAAAAGTAGATCCTAAAAAAAGAATCTTATTCGACCCAAAATCTTCTGTAGATTTTCAAGGAAACACAGGTCCTTTTATACAATACACGTATGCAAGAATTCAGTCTATAATTAGAAAAGCAAATTTTGATTATTCACAACCTGTAACTATAGATTTACATGAAAAGGAAAAAGAATTATTAAAACAATTAGAATTATATCCTGAAACAATACAGCAGGCAGCAGCAAATTATTCGCCAGCAATTATTGCTAATTACACGTATGATTTGGTAAAAGAATTTAATTCTTTTTATCAAAATGTACATATTTTAGGAGAACAAGATTTAGACAAAAAAACATTTAGAGTTCAATTATCTAAAAAAGTTGCAGACACTATAAAATCGGCATTTTCTTTATTAGGAATTCAGGTTCCTGAAAGAATGTAAAAAAGTTAGTAAATTAGCACGCGTTAAGGATTGAAGTGGCATCCTTTTTTTTGAGGTACGATAAAAAAAGATAGAACGAAAAGCCTGTTAAAACGCCAAAAAATAAAACGAACAACTAGTAAATATTAAAGACATGAAATACGACATTATTATTATTGGAAGTGGACCTGGAGGATATGTTACAGGAATTAGAGCTTCTCAATTAGGTTTTAAAGTTGCCATTGTAGAGAAAGAAAGCTTAGGTGGAATTTGCTTAAACTGGGGTTGTATCCCAACAAAAGCATTATTAAAATCTGCACAAGTTTATGATTATTTAAAACATGTTGATGAATATGGTTTAAAAGCAGAAGCAATTGATAAAGATTTTGATGCTGTTATTAAACGTAGTCGTGGTGTTGCAGATGGAATGAGCAAAGGTGTTGCTTTTTTAATGAAGAAAAACAAAATTGATATTATTAACGGTTTTGGTAAAATAAAAACTGGTAAAAAAGTTGATGTTACTGCAGAAGATGGTACAGTAACGGAATATAGTGCTGATAATATTATTATAGCAACAGGTTCTCGTTCTCGTGTTTTACCTAGTTTACCACAAGATGGTAAAAAAGTAATTGGTTACAGAGAAGCTATGACTTTACCAAGTCAGCCAAAATCTATGATTATTGTTGGTTCTGGTGCAATTGGTGTTGAGTTTGCACACTTTTACAACACAATGGGAACTGATGTTACTATTGTAGAGTTTCAGCCAAACTTAGTTCCAGTAGAAGATATTGATATTTCTAAGCAATTTGAACGTTCTGTTAAAAAAGCTGGAATTAAAGTAATGACAAATTCTTCTGTAGAATCTGTAGATACTTCTGGTGAAGGTGTTGTTGCAACTGTAAAAACTAAAAAAGGCGAAGAAACTTTAACTGCTGATATTTTATTATCTGCAGTTGGAATTAAATCTAACATAGAAAACATTGGTTTAGAAGATGTTGGTATTATTGTTGACAGAGATAAAATTTTAGTGAACGATTTTTACCAAACTAATATTCCTGGTTATTATGCAATTGGAGA
>TARA_R110002049_G_scaffold308839_1_pt1 | contig 21476 bp, 16 predicted proteins | sample TARA_R110002049 | Tara Oceans TARA_R110002049 (sample SAMEA4396941) | marine metagenome | biome: Polar Biome; feature: [SRF] surface water layer (ENVO:00010504); material: water (ENVO:00002006), including particulate matter (ENVO:01000060) such as... | depth 5 m
AAAGTGGCTTGATTATAAATTGACAAAATTTATGCAATGATTGGGACTACACTACTGCGTCCCGGCGGCCAGCTATTTATAGCCGATTACGGACTTCAAAGAACCCGGCTCATGCGCACCCTCTTTCGTTGCACGGTTCAATCTATCGACGGTTTAGAAGATACACAGCACAATGCAGACGGCTGTATGCCCGCGCTTATCGCCGAATGTGGCTTTGTTAATGTGACTGAAAACCGCGTCATTCAAACACCAACCGGCTCGATATCCCTTTATTCAGCGTTTTGGGGCGCGGAGGCTTGAAACATGTGCTCGACAAAACCCACGGGAGCGCAATGTGTCTGCCCGATTTTATACAAGTGAGATGTAGCGCGTACTTTTTCTATTGATCTTGCAAATTCTTGGTGTATGCTTTTTGTATGTTATTTGGTCATAAATTTCGGTTTTCATCATGAAGCGGGGTCGCTTAGCCAGCCTCGTTGCCTTCATGATTATGCTACAGCTATTTACAGTTGTAGCCGAAGCGCATATTTTCGAGTCCTATGAATCGACGCCCTCGAGCCATGACGTACTCCATCAGGCGTCTACAGACTTGCACTCGGACGACGATCATTCAGATTCAGACGAGCATGACAGTTCAACAGACCACGTACGTCACTGCTCTCATCATGGTTGTCATTCCCCGCTCCTATCGACAGGTGTGTGCTCTTACGCACCGATAAGTAGCCTTTCTTCAGCAAAGAGCCGGATCACAGATCATATTCCGGACGCGCCTCTTTCGACCCTGTTCCGCCCTCCTATCGTTTAATTCCTGAATCTACGCATTGTCCTCATTGCGCTGGCTCTGGCCACAGCAATCGGGACGGTTGTCTCGCGTCTTAGAAAAACAGGATTTCAAACATGTCATATTTACCCAAAGCGCCCTGGGTTGGCGCGGGAGGGTTTGGTTGCGCGTTTCTGCGACTAACACTCCCAATTGTACTCACCTTACTGCTTTCTAGTGTTGCGAACGCTCAAACGCCAGGCAGAACATTGTCACTGTCTTCGGCGCTTGAGAGAACGCTTGGAAACAATCCGTCTCTAAATCTCTACGTTTTTCGTAGGGAAGCGCTGGAGGGCGCGGCCTTTACAGCCAATCTCCGGCCCGCCTATGAAGTTGAATTTGAAGCCGAAAACTTCGGCGGGTCGGGCGAAACCGAAGCCTTCGACAGCGCAGAACTCACACTATCCTTGTCTTCGGTTTTGGAGCTTGGAGATAAGCGCGGCGCTAGATCCGATCTGGTATCAACCACGCGCTCTATTGTAGATACGCAGTTACAGCTCGAATCCCTTGAGCTACTCGCGGAGGTAACGCGCCGCTTTATAGACACACTGGCCGCGCAGGCACGCGTTGAACTGAGCAATGATGCTGTGAGGCTTGCCGAAGAAACTTTGGCCACGGTGCAAAAGCGCGCTTCCGCAGGGGCAATATCCCAGGCCGAAGTCAGTCGCGCCCAAAGTTCTCTGGCTATGGCCCGGCTCATGCTTGCCTCCGAAGCGCAGCTCCTGGAATCGTTGAAACTCTCTTTGGCAGCGCTTTGGGGTGAGCAGACGCCCACCTTTGACAAAGTCAGCGGTGATCTATTCCAGTTTGGAAACGACAAATCCCTTGATGCGCTCTACGGGACATTAGAGCGCAATCCCGCGATCACGATGTTTGTAGATCAGGAACGCCTAAAAGACTCAGAGCTTCGGTTGGCACGCACACAATCGAAGAGTGATCTGAGTTGGTCCGTTGGCGTTAGACGCTTTAGAGAGACAGAAGATACGGCGCTTGTCGCCGGGCTTGCCATGCCGCTCTTTTCAGCGCGAAGAAACACCGGAGAGATATCCAGACTTCGGTCCGAACGCAGCGCTATTGCGCTGCAGCGAGAGGCAGACATTCTGAAGTTGCGCGCACTTCTTTTCGGAGCTTACAACACTCGCCAACAGGCTAAGTTTGCGGTCACACAGCTGAAAGACAGCGTCATCCCGTCGCTGGAAGAAGCGCTGAAACAAACCCGGAAAGGGTATCAGCGTGGACGCTTTAGCTATCTCGACTACATATCGGTGTCAAAAGAGCTTCTCGAATCCAAACGCATGCTGATTGAGTCTGCAGCTGCAGTACTTACTTACGGCGCGGAGATCGAGCAACTCAGTGCGGATTCACTGAGTGTAGACCGGTTCATCCCCAACAACGACACTCCGGGAATAAGGAAATGAATATTACTCAATCACTGACAAGACAAAGTATTGCGTGGATCGCCCTACTTCTTCTCGCTGCTTCCACTTCATTACCGGCGCTCGCTGAATCTGAATCCCATGAGGACGAAGCTCATGACGACGGGCATATCGAACTCACAGAAGCACAGATCGATCACGCAAATATATCGCTCGAAAAGGCCCGTTCTGGATCACTTGTTGAAACCTTAAGGGTTTACGGAACGGTAGTACCGAATCCGGAAACGAGCCAGCACGTCAGTGCGCGTTTTGATGGACAGATCTATTCCATTAACAAAAGCATCGGCGATACCGTCAAGCGTGGAGAAACTCTCGCGACCGTAGAATCCAATGAATCTATGCAACGCTACCCGCTGAGCGCATCTATGAGTGGTGTTGTCACGCAGAGACAGGCCAACGCGGGCGAACAAACCAATGGCAGAGCTTTGATGAGGATCGATGACTTAAGCACCGTATGGGCCGAGCTCAAGGTATTCCCAAGAGATCTGGAAAAGGTAAGCGTAGGTCAAACCGTCCGAATTCTCGACAAGCGCGGCCGTCTACTGTCCGAAGCGGACATAACCTACATCGCTCCTCTTGCAGGCGATCAATCGCGCGCAATCAAAATCCGTGTACCCCTGAATAACCAGCAGGGCAATCTAATTCCAGGATCGTTCGTAATCGGCGAAATCGTTATCGCGGAGACCAACTCACCACTGTTAGTAAGAAAGAGCGCCCTGCAGTTGGTGGAAGACCAATCGGTTGTCTTCGTCAAGGGGCATGATGGATTTGAACCCAGAGAGGTAAAACTCGGACGCTCCGATAAGAGCTATGTGGAGGTGTTGAGCGGGCTCGAGGCTGGGGAAACCTATGTCGCTGGCAACAGTTTCGTTCTGAAATCCGAGCTAGGCAAGGAGGATGCAGAACATGGACATTAATTGGCCTATTGACCCAGCATCGCGTAACAAAGCGGAAGCGGACTTCCCAGTACAGCAATTCATATTCTCTAGACAGGGAGCACCCGCGCTATGATTGATGCACTCATCAAATTCTCCCTTTCCCGGCGCTGGCTTATTGTCTTTCTAGTTCTGATCGTCGCTGCATTGGGCGTATGGAACTATCAAAAACTGCCGATAGATGCAGTGCCTGATATCACAAACGTCCAGGTCCAGATCAATACGGAAGCACCGGGCTATTCACCCCTGGAGGTCGAACAAAGGATTACGTATCTCGTAGAGCTTGCCATCACCGGCCTGCCTTACGTGGAGAGTACGCGATCTTTATCACGCTACGCACTCTCGCAAGTGACCGTGGTCTTTGAAAAAGGCACAGACATCTACTTCGCGAGGAATCTGATCAATGAGCGCCTCCAACAAGCAAAAAGCGAGATGCCCGAAGGGCTGGAGCCCGTCATGGGCCCTGTCGCGACAGGCTTGGGTGAGATTTTTCACTACGCGCTCTACGCTGAGCCGGGAGCCGTGCAGGACAGCGGACAGCCCTACGATTCGACCGCACTGAGAACATTGCAGGACTGGGTTATACGACCACAACTGCGACTGGTTCCTGGAGTGACGGAGATCAATACGATAGGTGGATTTGAAAAAGAATTTCATGTCACCCCGAGTCCAGCCCAATTGCTCACCTTCGGCATTACATTTGATGATTTGGTTCTTGCCCTGGAACTTAACAATGCCAACGTCGGAGCGGGCTACATCGAAAAGAATGGCGAGCAGTACCTCATCCGAGCGCCCGGTCAGATTGGGAACATTGCCGAGATGGAAAGCATCCTCGTTGCAAGCAAAGACGGTGTACCTATTCGTTTGGGTGATGTAGCGGACATCGGCTTCGGCAACCAACTAAGAACCGGCGCTGCCACACTAGACGGGGCGGAGACCGTCCTGGGTACCGCTGTCATGCTCTTGGGAGGGAACAGCCGCACAGTTTCCGAGGCCGTTGCTGCGAAATTGGCGGCGATTAACAAGACCCTACCACCGGGCGTCGTTGCAAAGCCTGTCTACAATCGCACAGTTCTCGTGGACAAGACGATATCCACAGTGCAAACCAATCTGGTAGAGGGCGCAGTTCTGGTCATCGTAGTGTTGTTGGTCATGTTGGGCAACATCCGCGCCGCCCTTCTCACCGCAATGGTCATTCCGCTTTCAATGCTGATGTTAATGACTGGCATGGTTCAAACCAAGGTCAGTGCAAATCTCATGAGTTTGGGGGCGCTGGACTTCGGGCTTATTGTAGATGGCGCGGTCATCATCGTAGAAAACTGCATTGCCCGACTGGCAGCCAGACAGCATAAGTTGGGGCGACTTCTAGATCGTGATGAGCGATTTGAAACAGTGTTTTCGGCCACTCGCGAAGTTTTCACCCCAAGCCTGATTAGCGTACTGGTTGTTATCCTGGTAAATCTACCGATACTCGCATTGACAGGTGTGGAAGGGAAAATGTTCACGCCTATGGCGATGGCCGTCATCATGGCACTTCTTTCGGCGCTTGTTCTTTCCCTCACCTTCGTACCGGCAGCCGTAGCGCTCCTGCTTACCGGAAAGATCGAGGAAAAAGAGAACTTTATTGTTCGAACATCCAAGCAGATATATCGCCCGGTTCTAGAAATCGCACTCCGTCTTCGCGTCCCCATTCTATTCGGTGCACTGATATTTATCGGACTATGCGCGAGCCTAGCAAGCCGAATGGGCACCGAGTTTATCCCGAATCTTGATGAGGGCGATGTCGCGATTCAGGCGTTGAGAATACCGGGCACCAGCCTAACGCAGTCCCTTGAGATGCAATTCCAACTGGAAAAAACGATTCTGGAGTTACCGGAGGTAAAGACCTACTTTTCCAGGGTTGGCACAGCCGAAGTCGCATCTGACCCCATGGGGCCCAATATCTCGGATGGTTATGTAATGCTAAATCCGCGCGAAAAGTGGCCGGACCCCGAGAAAAGCAAGGAACAGCTAGTTGAAGACATTAAGGAGAAACTCGCATTGCTGCCAGGTAACGCTTTCGAGATCAGTCAGCCGATACAGTTGCGCTTCAATGAGCTGATTTCCGGTGTACGTTCCGATCTGGGAATAAAAATCTTCGGTGATGATCTTGATCAGCTTTTGAGTTCTGGAGCAGAGATCGCCAGCGTCCTGAATGATATTGAAGGCGCGGAAGGCGTGAAGGTCGAACAAGCTGCCGGATTACCCATCCTATCTATTAACGCTGACCGTGAAGCCCTTTACCGATACGGCCTCAACGTCGCCGAGCTGCAGGATATCGTAGCAGCAGCAACCGGTGGTGAGGAGGCAGGTCTGGTGTTTGAAGGCGATCGTAGATTTTCAATCGTTGTCCGCCTGGAAGAATCGCTTCGAGGTGATCTTTCCGAAATTGAGCGCCTCCCGATTCCCCTCCCAGGTGGGCAGTATGTGCCCCTGCGTGAAGTCGCTACTTTGGAGCTTTCCCCAGGAGCCAACCAGATTTCGCGCGAGAACGGAAAACGACGGCTAGTGGTCAGCGCCAATGTGCGTGGCCGAGATCTTGGAGGCTTTGTGGCCGAAGCACAAAGCGAGATTGAGGCAAAGATTACGCTGCCGCCAGGCTATTGGCTGGGCTATGGAGGTACTTTCGAGCAGCTTCAATCCGCTTCCGAGCGCCTCAGTCTTCTCGTGCCCGTCACGCTGGTGATGATATTCGCGCTTCTGATGATCACCTTTGGCTCAGCCAGGGACGCTGCACTGGTGTTTAGCGGCGTGCCTCTCGCACTAACAGGCGGGGTCATCGCCCTATGGCTTCGTGACATTCCCTTATCTATCACCGCTGGCGTGGGCTTTATAACTTTGTGCGGTGTATCGGTCCTGACCGGCGTCATGATGGTATCTGCTTTTCGAAACGAGCTCGCGAACGGAAAGGACGTTGATTCCTCGATACGAGATGGCGCAATGCTCCGGCTACGTCCTATTCTGATGGTGGCCTTGGTAGCTGCACTCGGTTTTCTGCCGATGGCCCTAAACACGAGTACCGGCGCGGAAGTTCAGCGCCCACTCGCGACCGTGGTAATCGGCGGGATCATTTCATCAACACTACTGACGTTGCTGGTTCTGCCGGGGCTTTATCACATGGCCAATAGGAAGCTGACCCGATCGGACGACAAGCCGCCGACCTAGGAGGTACTTGACCTTACAGCAACAGGAAGGTGTAACTTTTGTGGGCGCGACCGTATCGAGCGGAACCGATCTAGAAGAGTCTTCTGGAATGTCGTTGGAAATTTGCTACTAGCCAAGGAAGTGAGTAGTTCGTATGCACAATCATAACCACGCTCATCACCAGGATGCGAGCTCTGACCGTATTGGTCTCGCATTTCTTCTAAACGTTACCTTTACGGTAATCGAGTTCATTGGTGGATATCTCACTAACAGCACAGCAATCATGGCCGATGCTGTCCACGATCTAGGCGACAGCCTAGCCATAGGCAGTGCCTGGGTGTTGAACCGGCTTGGCAAGAAGGCTGCGGATACCGAGTTCACTTATGGTTACCGGAGGCTGTCACTCTTTGGCGCTTTGCTGAACGGAGTTGTATTGTTGGTAGGCTCCGTTTGGGTGCTTTCGGAGGCGATTCCACGCTTGGCTAACCCAGTGATGCCAATGGCCGAAGGAATGCTGGCGCTCGCTGTGCTCGGCGTGAGCGTCAACGGATACGCAGCGTATAAACTGAGCCATGGCAGCACATTGAACGAGAGAGTCCTGAACTGGCATCTTCTCGAGGACGTCTTAGGATGGGTCGCAGTTCTGATTGTTTCGATTGTGCTGCAATTCAAGCACTGGCCGATACTTGATCCTGTTTTGTCGATTGGCTTCACCTTGTTTATTCTGTTCAATGTTTTCAAGAACCTGGGAGCCACCATGAAGCTATTTTTCCAGGCCGTACCGGATAAGGATTTACTGGAGAAGATACGAGGCACCCTTTTGTCGATTGGAGGAATAAATGAAGTACACCACCTTCACCTCTGGTCGCTAGACGGCGAGCACCACGTCTTGACTGCACATGTCGTAGTCTCGTCTTCTCTTGAGAGTGGCAAGCACAGAGAGCTGCGATCACAGATCGGCCAAGGTCTCGGCGAATACAATCTTAATCACACCACAATCGAGATAGAGCTAGCTGATGAAGAATGTCGAGATGCGTGATCGCTGGCGAGCCTACATAGATTGGTGGAATTGCATCGCACTTAAACACTGCATTGCCATTAGCTTTGTCCTACTTAGGCATGTTGCGTGGGAAGCCCAAAAAGCGAGGCGTTGAATTTTTGTACTCGACAAAATCCGGGCCATACGCTCGCTCTAACCAGCTTTCCTCAAAGAATGGTGCGGCAATGTAAAGTAACGCCCACAGAGCAAGAATCATCGAGACATAATAGGAGTTGACGAAGAGCCCCCATCCCAGCATCCCTACAAGAGAAGAGACATAGATGGGATTTCTGCTCCAGCGATACGCTCCTGAAGTGACCAAACCACCCTTTTCGCCATGCGCGTTGTCCCATCCGAGCTTGGCGCTAAAATAGGTAGCGCCGCCGAAACCAATAATCATCAGTGGAAGCCACACACCGTAGCGGTCAATGCTGCCCAACAGCGGCTCCGCATTAAAATCAAGAAAAGACAGCATTACTAGCCCTATAAACATTATACGAAATAGCATCCAGAACACGCGGTATTGCCAGGATTGCTTATGCGGTGGCGGAAAGAAGTCGAACTTTTCGTTGTTCCAGCAGAGCGCGGAGGCGAGAAAGATTGAGAGCATAGAAAGAATGGAAACAAAGAACACAGACTCAACCATAAAGCTATCCCAGACTAATCCTTTCACGTTGACAAAGTCCATCATCGCCCTACATCAAACTCTAAACGTTCCGCCGGGGGGAAGGTCAATAGTTTTCGTGGAGCATGGTCAAAAGTCTGTAGCGACGAACAGTTAACATACAACGACCTCATCTACACAAAAACACTAGAAACCGACGTCGTTTATCGAACACACGTAGACTCACCACATCGCGGGCGGCCACTATTGGTCAGAACCCAGGTGTTTGCTCACATCTTGACCGGCTTCGCGCTGCCGGATACCGTTTCTATATGTTTAGAATTTCTCAAAAATGTCCAGCTTGCATTCTTCGCACCTCGAAGTTGATCTCGCACAAAAGCACCAAGGGACAATCCGACCCTGCGCGACCTGTGGCTGTGTCGAAGCAGGACTTCCGGGGGGTTATCGGAATTATTTTCAATGGTATTAAATGAACGGGCTTATCGAACCAAATCTTCATCCACTTATTGTGCATTTCGTAATCGCATTTCTGATAACTGGTCCGCTATTGCTCCTTCTCGCAGCTCTTACAGCGCCAGAGTCAAAATGGCGGCAATCCGCATACAACGCGGGCGACTGGATGATCGGACTTGGATTGCTCGCGTTGGTCGCAGCAATCGCAGCTGGTTTTCAGGCATACTATTCCGTCGCCCATGACGGGCCGTCTCACGCTGCCATGACAGACCACCGAAACTGGGCCATTGTCACGGCGACCTTCTATCTGGCAATCGGCCTGTATCGGCTCTACACCAGGAAAAAGGCTCCTAATTTACTGCTTGCGGTGCTTTTCCTCGTGCCTGTCACTTTACTCACGATCACAGGCTGGAAAGGCGGACATCTGGTCTACGGTTACGGTCTCGGTGTAGCCAGTCTGCCTGCAGTAGCCGGAGAAGGTCATGATCACGAGCATGCTCCAGGAATAGGCCATGCCGAGTCCGTCTCAATGCCCGCGCAGCACCATGGGGACAAGGATAGTGATCACAACGTCAAAAGTGATACGGCGGACCAAGCCACTGTACCTGAGCGCCATGACTCTGATTCCGGTGAGGATGGCCACGCTCACCAGCAACACGACCATTGAATATGTCGCTATTTCAAAGCGTCAGGCCGAAATCACGCAACCCGCAGGTCTTCCTCATCACCATCAGGACACAAATGAACCTCAACAGCCAAATGCACCAGTCCCAGGGAATCTGGAATGAGACCCTTGTAGTGATCTGGCGATTGGGGATTGTGTGCAACCACGGCAATCTGCGCGGAATAAATCTCCGGGCCAATAGACCAGACATGCAAATCCGTGACTTTGGTATCGCGATCGGCCTCAAGTAGCTCCTGAATATTGTCTCGAAGCTCGATTGGAGCTTGCCTGTCTAGCAATATCGCACTCGTGGAGCCGAGCAATCCGTATGACCAGCGCGCAACGAGTATGGCACCAACTATGCCCATCGCAGGGTCCATCCAGATAAGACCGTAATATTTACCTGCAAGTAGCGCAACGATCGCGAGGATTGATGTTAGTGCGTCCGCCATGACGTGAAGGTAGGCGGACCTCAGATTGTGGTCATGATGATGGTCGTGTCCATGGGAATGATGGTGCGTATGCTCACCTTCATCGCTGCCCAGTATGAACACGCAAGCGCCGTTCACAATCAATCCAAGAACTGCGACGAAAATAGCCTGGTTGAATACAATCTCTACCGGGTTGAGCATTCGTACAATGCTCTCGAATCCCATGAATACGGCAAAGATAGCCAACAGCACAGCGCCCGAGAAGCCACCCAGCGCGTTTACTTTCCCTGTGCCAAAGCTATAAGCCTGGTTACGTGCGTTTCGCCGGGCATAAACATAGGCGAATGCACTGATGCTCAGTGCGGCAGCATGGGAGGCCATGTGAAGGCCATCGGCCAGCAGCGCCATGGAGCCATAAACAATCCCCGCGACAAGCTCAACGATCATCATGATCGCCGTTATAGCGATCACGAGCAGTGTCTTGGATTCGCCGGGCCTGCGCTTCTCCTGACCAAATGTGTGTTCATGGTTCCAGGCTTCTATGTTTTGGCTGTGCATAGGATCTCGAGCTCTATGGGGTTATAGACGTCTCGCGCTTCTCTGCGCTGTATAGGGCGAGCGTCCCAAAAACTGTGTTGATTGATTCTAGAGTCTGCACATTCTCAAAACCAGCATCCTGGATCATAGCAGGCAATCTGCCCTCTACATTGTCGCGCGTTGTTTCGAACCCATCCAGCCATTGAATTGAATAAAACAACAGGCGCATCAGCGGTCCTGTTGGCTTTCCCCAATCTCCTACAACCAGTCTGCCACCCGGCTTTATCACTCGAAAGCCCTCTGACAATGCTTCGCACTTCGCTGATCTGTCTAGATGATGAAAAAACAACGTGGAGACAACTCTGTCAAAAGTCGAGTCGCGGTAAGGAAGACTCGTGGCCATCGCATTGTCAAAGTCTACGCGTACATTGGCCTCTCTCGCCTTCGTCTTCGCTATCTCGAGTATCTTCGGATCACCGTCTACACCGTTAACATCAACACTGGATATGCACTGCTTGATCATAATAGATAACGTGCCGGTTCCCGAGGCCAGATCAAGAACCTTCATCCCATCATCGAAGCCTGCGTGTTCAATCAGGTTTCGCTTTACCAATGTATCCCGCGTAGTAAGCTGAACAACGGGGTCGTAGATCGATGTCAGCCAATCGAAGCCCAGCGCTGGAACGTAGTCATCCGGTAGTTCAGCCTTTCTTCTCATTCACCATCTCCAGACAACGTCGACACTTTTCTAACTGTGGGTGTTCGTACCTGGTCGGATGTGAAGAGCTATGTCTACTACATGAAAAGAACAATGCGGTTAGCTGAGCATCCATATGCCCATTCCAATCATCATCAGATTCTCTGTTAATGATACAAATCCCAACGGCACATTGCTCGAGCCCCCGACGCAGGCGCACTTGAGTTCACGCTTATCAACGTAAACGGCCTTGAATACTGATATGGCTCCGATCGTACCAATAACCAGAGCAGTCAATGCCACTGGGACAGTAAGAATTCCGGCGATCATTCCTATTCCTGCAAAGGCCTCTGCAAACGGATAGACGTACGCATAGCGCACGACCCGCTGCGCCAACAGATCATAAGTCACAAACTGGTTTGAAAAGCTATAAAGGTCTCGGAGTTTCAGGATAGCCAATACACACATACTATAGGCAATGAAGAGTTCTACAGTGCGTATCACATCCAGTCCGCTCCCCAGCGCCCAGCCAGAGGCAAGCGCCATCAGAAAGCACACTGCAAACACTGCGATGACCGGCTCATAGGACGTATCATCCTCATCCTTCTCCTTGGAGTCCATGCCAAAGTGCTGGCGCAGGGCATCATATCCTCCGATGCGCTCGCCATCGATGAAGGTCTGGGGCGTGGTGTCTACTTTGTGCTCCTGCTTGAACTGATCCGTTTCTTCGCGTGTGGTGAGCTTATGATCCTCTATTTCGAAGCCCTTGCGCTTCAGGAGATCCCTCGACTTCAACCCATAGGGGCATATGTGCTCTCCGGTCTCCATTCGATACAGAACAGCAGTATTACTCATTGTTTCTCTCCCAATCTTGATCTCAAAAACGTTTTCAAGCCTCACTCGACGCATGTGAGTTGACAGCCTTTTCCTACCATATGACGCAAAAACTATGCCAGCCCTCAGAATAGGCTTTCCACCTACGTACGCCGCCTCCGAGTTTCCATGTGAATCCTATGAATGATGGTGGTCCTCTTGGCTGTCAGAAGTCTCATCCTCTTCAGAGCGATTCGACGCCAAGAAGTATTTCTCGAACCCGAATATCGCAACTATCGAGACCAAGGCAATAACGATGATCAAGGGGTCGGAGCTCCCTTTTATAAAGATGAAACACAGTAAAACGACTAGATCCAATACGAGCGCAGTCACAAGCACCCAGGCCTTGGCGTTCACATCGCTACGTAAGTGTTTTAAAACACCCCAATGAACCGCCATATCCATCACGAGGTAGAAGATGGCCCCCAACGAGGCAATCCGGCTGAGGTCGAAAAACGCCGCTAGAACCGCAGCACAAACGACCGTATAGACCAGTGTATGTTTTTGAATATCTCCGGGCATCCCAAAGTGCTTGTGCGGGATAATGTTCATCTCTGTGACCATCGCCAGCATGCGTGATACCGCAAAAACACTCGCTAACAAGCCTGACGATGTTGCAATAATTGCTATCGCAACGGTGAACCAAACACCATAGTCGCCCAAGGCTGGTCGCGCGGCTTCAGCCAGTGCATAGTCTTTCGCCGCAACAATTTCGCTGATTGTAAGTGTAGAACCAACGCCCCAAGCGACAATCAGATATACAACCAGGCAGATAGCTAGAGAGATGATTATCGCTCGCCCAACATTTTTATGTGGATCGACGACTTCACTACCACTGTTCGTGATCGTAGTAAATCCTTTGTATGCCAAAATCGCCAACGCTACACCCGCTAGAAATCCGGACACGCTCGTCGATTCAGCCACCCCAGCTTCTGCGGGCCTGAACGACCAGTCGGCAACCCAAAGGGCTGCAATTGAAACACCCACTATACCTAGAAGCTTTAAGACAGCTGTTATCTTGGACACTGCACCAATGACTGAATTGCCGACGATATTAACCAGGAACGCAAGGACAATCAGTCCAACTGCCAGCGCAGAAACCAACCAGTAGCTATCTGCTGAATCAAATAGCTGCAATGTATAGGTACCAAAGGTACGCGCTACCAGGCTCTCGTTGATGATCATGGAAAATGCCATCAGCAGTGCACAAGCGCCTGTCATCATAGTCTTGCCGTACGCTTTCTCCAGTATCATGGCGATACCACCAGCAGAAGGATACTTGCTGGTTACGCAGATGTAGGAATAGGCACTGAACCCGCTTATGATCGCAGCCAACAGAAAGGCCAACGGAAAAAGCGTTCCAGCGTATTCCGCTACCTGGCCGGTTAAAGCAAAGATGCCCGCACCGATCATCACGCCGATACCCATTGCGACTGTCGCAAAGAGAGTGAGGCTATCTGCCTTGTAATCAGTGTTTTTCATCTACTTACCTCATGTCCTTTTTCTACTAATCGTTTTTCTACTGGCTACTTGCTCGCGGCACATAAAGCACTATCCAGTTCCATTACACAGTGCCTCGCCTGGCAATACGCCGCGAGGATTTACGCTAAAACCAAGCACGGAGTCCAATAACCAGAAACGTGGCGGATGAGTCTTCCCCCTCGCGCCGGGCTATATCAGCAGTGTCTCCATAGAGTTTCTCCCACGAGATTCCGACATAGGGAGCGAACTCGCGCCGGAGTTCGTATCGCAGTCTTACTCCCAGTTCGGAGCTATTGAGGCCACTACCGATACCCAGTTCGGGCACATCGGAAGCGGCGGCGTTGAGTTCAAGGCGGGGCTGCAGCACCAGTCGCTGGGTAACACGCAAGTCATACTCGGTTTCGATACGCGCCGTAACATCGCCCTCTTCGCTGACAAATATCGCGCTGTCCCATTCAAACTCGTAGGGCACCACACCCTGAAGTCCGATAACGGCATGGGTACGATCAGGGCTTGGCTCAAAGTCGTGCCTGATACCAACTTGCCAGTCCCAAAATGGCAGAAACCGCTTGCTGAACAGAGCCTGCAACTCCGCACTCTCGGGCGATTTTCCCTGCTCGCCCTCACCCTCGGTTTTGATCCACAGGCGGTTATAATCACCGCCATACCACCCCTGAACATCCCAAACATAGATATCCTTCTCGTCTGAGTAACGGGCTTCCAGTCGATCAGCCAAAACCATCCAGTAGGGTTTTTGATCCGGAATGGGATTAGGCCAGTCCTGTGGCGTACCAGCCGGTTCATAGGCCCATGCTTGTGGCGCGGCCAACATCAGCAAAAGAAGGATCAGTTGTCTTTTCATTTCTTGCAGCCTCCCTCAGCTCACTCGAACTACACGGAACATACCCATATCCATGTGGTAAAGCAGATGACAATGGAACGCCCAACGCCCAGGCGCATCAGCGGATATCAATGCCGAAACCCGAGCGGCTGGCATCAAATTGATCGTGTGCTTGCGAGGTATCTCCTGACCATGTCCGTTTTCAAGTTCCATCCACATGCCATGCAAATGGATTGGGTGATTCATCATGGTATCGTTCACCAAGATAAGTCGAAGTCGCTCTCCGTAATTAAATTCAATAGGTCCATCGACTTCATGAAACTGCTCGCCGTCAAACGACCACATATAGCGTTCCATATGACCGGTCAGGTGTAGCTCAATTTCTCGCTCTGCAGGGCGGTCGTCATAATCCGTATCAAACCGGCGCAGATCATTGTAGACAAGCACCCGGTGCGGAGCGTCGGCCAAGCCGGTACCGCGCTCGCCCAGGCGGTTGCGCTGAACTTCTGCGACACTCAAATTTCCAGGTCCATGCGTATCAGGGCCATGACGGGCCACTACAGGACCAACGGATGTCTCATCCATAGGCACCGAATGCATCGCGTGGTTCGAAGACCCCTTCGACATCCCATGACCTGAATCAGAGTTCATATCACTCATGTCCATACCCATATCCACCATCGAAAGCAGGGGTCGTTCTCGAAGAGCTGGAATATCAGCACGCAGTCCCGCTTGTGTCGCAAGCGTTCCGGCGGCAAAACCACTACGATCCATCGATTCGGCCATGACTGTGTAAGCCTCGAGAGATTGCGGCTCAACGATCACGTCGTAGGTTTCCGCCACACCAATCTGAAACTCATCTGTCTCAACCGGTTTGACGTACTGGCCGTCGGCAGCTATCACCGTCATTGCCAGACCGGGTATTCGGACATTAAAGTACGTCATGGCCGATCCGTTAATAAAACGCAACCGAATACGCTCACCCGGTTTGAAGAGACCGGTCCAATTGCCTTCAGGATGAAGGCCATTCATCAGATAGGTGTAGGTAGAGCCTGTTATATCCGCGATATCAGTGGGCATCATCCGCATACGATCCCACGCGATTTTTTTGGACCACGCCTCGCCTGAGGTCATCTCGCCGGTACCGAACCTCCCTGCGAGCGTAAATTGCTGAAAGTTATAGTAGTCGCTCATTTTCTTTAGCTTGGCCATAACGTTATACGGGTCTTCGAAAGTCCAGTCTGAGAGCATCACGACATAATCTCGCTCAACGGCCACATGTTCCGGCCCTGCACTATGAATAACCAGGGGCCCATAAACTCCGGATTGTTCCTGCAGACCGGAATGTGAGTGGTACCAGTAAGTACCGCTCTGCTTAACAGGAAATCGGTACTGAAACGTTTCACCGGGGGCGATGCCACGAAAAGAAACGCCCGGCACGCCATCCATTTCGAAAGGCAGCAGGATGCCGTGCCAGTGAATGGAAGTGTGTTCGCGTAGGTGGTTTCTGACATTCAATACAACTTCTTGACCCTCACGCCACTCAAGCAACGGGCCTGGAATTGTGTCATTGATGGTTATCGCGCGACCGGTGCCGCCCGCGATATCAAACGCTTGCTCCCGGATCGCTAAGTCGAATACTTTCGGCGACTCGATTGGAGTTCTACTGTGCTGCGTCACTTGTGCCGCACGAGCCCAGGCGGGCATAAACGCATTCAGGGCCAAAACAGTACTGGCGGCGCTCGCCGAACGCAAAAAGCGTCGGCGATCCGGGTGTTCTAGACTGCTCACTGCAATTTCCTCCTTGTTACTCACAATCTTGTTGGTTCGCTATAGATTACTTGCCACCAATCTAGATAAAAGCAAGAATCATACCGGCCCATATATAGAGTCCACGTTCAAGAACGCAGACTCCGGCTCACGGGATACATATCGATTCGTTTTGAGGCCCAGACATCTCATTGACGCTGATCCGACTTCGACAGACGGTTGTATATCAACGCCAGCAGGAATCCTGTCAAAGCTGCAAGCGCACTCCAACTCAACAGTCCTGAAATAAACCCGGACCAACTCATGGCCCAGCTCATTTCGGCCAACTCAACATGGAGCATTTGCGCGGTCATTTCCCACATGGCTTCAGGGAGCACAACAACGAGGGCACTGCAACCGATCCATAGTATTGCTGCCGTTACTGCACTCGCAGCACTGAATTGCTTCGTCTTGATCATTTCTTCTCTCCTCTATCGGTAACGAGCGTGGAATCCACATACTGACTCGATTGAGCGCATTGATTTTCCCATGGCCACAGTCGTCCCATCGCCAGGAATGTGAATGAAGCCGACCATGTAATGAGCAAAAAACCGTTGAGCGCCTCTATCGCGGTGATGAAGCGAATGTGCCCCTGCGGCTCGATATCTCCCAATCCCAGCGTGGTATAGATCACGCCCGAGTAGTACAGATAGCTCATCGCGTCCGTGACCAGAGCGCCCTCAAACACGCCAAGTCCGAGCATGGACACTGAAACCCCGTAGGTGATCGCATACATCCCGATCTCCGCGATATGAACCAGAAACAGCGTCACGACGATAAACAGCACTTGTGCCTGCGTCGAAAACCCAAAACGGGTAGCTTTCGATCCCAGCCAGAGTAGCGCCCGGTAGTGAAACAAAAACGTCAAGGCGACCAGTCCGAACGCTAGCAAAATCGCAATAATCATGAACTCACACCTTCCGCTCTATCTTCGGAGTGCGTTTCAGAACTACCGGCCAGAACGCGTCTTTTTTCCTGAAACTGGAGAACAAAGCTGTAGATGACCGGCAGCACCAGGAGGTTGAGTATCATTACGGTGAGCATTCCACCGAGCATGGGCGCGGCAATGCGATGGGTGACATCTGATCCTGTGCCACTACTCAACATAATGGGGATCAAACCAGCCATCGTAGAAATCGCTGTCATCGCTACCGGCCTTACGCGCTTCGAGGTCGCGCTCAATACTGCGTCACGGACTTCTTCCAGTGTAAGCCGCCCAATGCTTTCACTTCTGCGCTGGGCAATTTCTGTATCGATAAAGCTAAGCACCAAGACGCCAATCTCTGCCGCCATACCTGCTAAAGCAATGAACCCAACCGCTACCGCAACCGACATGTTGTAGTCATTGAAATAGATGAGCCAGATTCCCCCTATCAGGCCGAAGGGGATCGACATCATCACGACAACCGGCTCAATAACATTGCGAAAATTGAAATAGAGCAACAGAAAAATGATAAACAGCGTTGCAGGCGCTACGATGCTAAGCCGCTTCGCCGCTCTTTCCATGTACTCGAATTGGCCGGACCAGGTCAGCGTATAACCAGCCGGGATGTCCACCTGCTCGTTTATGACCTCTTTCGCCTTGTTCACAAAGCCACCAATATCTGATGTTGAGATATCGACATAGATCCACGCATTGGGCCTGGCATCCTCACTCTTGATGACCGGCGGACCTCTCGTGTAGTTGATCTCCGCTACCAGAGCGAGCGGTATTTGCGCACCAGTTGGCGTGGGTATGATGACGCGTTTAAGTGTCTCCAGATCATCTCGAAGCTCTCTGGGATAGCGAAGATTTACGGGGTAGCGCTCCAATCCCTCCACGGTTTCGGTGATATTCATACCCCCGATCGCACTTTGAATAACATCCTGCACTGCGCCAACCGTGAGTCCATAGCGCGCCGCACTTTCCCGATTGATGTCAAAATCGAGGTAGTAGCCACCGACTGCGCGGTCCCCAAAAGCAGAGGTTGTCTCGGGGAGCGTTTTCATGGCCTGTTCGATATCCTGAGAGACTTCCTGCAGGACATTGAGATCAGGTCCCGATACCTTGATACCGATGGGCGTTTTAATTCCGGTAGAAAGCATGTCGATACGCGTCTTGATCGGCATGGTCCATGCGTTGGCCAAGCCTGGAAACTGGATCGCGGCATCCATCTCGCTCATCAGTTCTTTCGTCGTCTTGCTTGGATCAGGCCATTCATCTTTTGGCCTTAATCGAACAGTGGTTTCGATCATAGCCAGTGGCGCAGAGTCAGTTGCAGTTTCTGCACGACCGACTTTGCCGAACACGTGGTGTACCTCGGGGAACGTGACGAGAATTTTATCTGTTTGTTGCAACAGCTCCTTTGCTTTGGTTATCGATATTCCAGGGAATGTTGTGGGCATATACAGAATGTCACCCTCATCCAGCGGTGGCATGAATTCGCTGCCCAGTTTGGAATAGGGATAGTAGGTAGCGCCTAGAAGCGCTACAGCACACACGACAGTCACTACCCTCCAGCGCATCGCCGTTTTCAAAGCAGGCCGATGGAGTGCGTGGAGCGCGCGATTCAGTGGGTTTCTGTGCTCGGCAATGATCCTGCCTCGCAGAAAGTAGCCCATCATTACCGGGACCAGTGTAATCGCCAGTATTGCCGATGCCGCCATTGCATAGGTCGCAGTGAAAGCCAGGGGACTGAAAAGTCTCCCTTCTTGAGCCTGCATCGTGAAAATGGGGAGAAAAGATACAGTGATAACAAGCAGGGAGAAGAAGAGAGCTGGCCCTACTTCCTGGCAAGATTCGCCGATGGTTTTCCAGCGCTCCTCATTCGTGAGATCACGTCCCTTGGCGTCGCGAGCTATGGCAAGCCTGCTGTGGGCGTTCTCCACCATCACGATGGCACCGTCCACCATGGTGCCAATTGTGATTGCAATGCCGCCGAGCGACATGATGTTGGCGTTTAGGCCCTGAAGGCGCATGACGATAAACGCCATCAATACACCCAATGGCAGTGTAATGATCACTACAAATGCCGAGCGAGCATGTAGTAGAAATAGGATCACCACGATGCTCACAATCACCAGTTCCTGGGCAAGTGATGTGTTCAGGCTGTCTACTGCGCGCTCAATCAAATCGCCACGGTCATACACCGGGATGATTTCAACGCCCTCAGGCAGTCCTGCTTTCAGCTCCTCGAGTTTCGCGCGTACCGCCTGAATTGTTGCCAGCGCATTTTCGCCATAGCGCATAATGACAACGCCCCCTGCAACCTCGCCTTCTCCGTTGAGATCCACAAGCCCGCGCCGCAACTCGGGCCCGATCTGAACGTTCGCGACGTCCCGCAGTCGGATTGGCGTACCATTCTGGTCGACCGAGACCGGTATCGAATTGAGATCATCGATAGACTGTATATAGCCCAGTCCGCGCACCATGTACTCGGTCTCGGCCATCTCAACCAGGCGACCACCGACATCCTGGTTAGACATCTTGATTGCCATCCTGACTTTACTGAGAGGAATGTTGTAGCGAAGCAGCGCATTGGGATCGACTTCGACCTGGTATTGCTTGACGAAGCCACCAACAGACGCGACCTCCGAAACACCATTTACCGTTTGAAGCGGATAGCGAAGGTACCAATCCTGCAACGAGCGAAGCTCAGCCAGGTCATGCTTGCCGCTTCTATCGACCAGCGCGTATTCGTAGACCCAGCCCACGCCAGTCGCGTCGGGGCCCAGAGTAGGCGTAACGCCTTGGGGCAATCGGCCGCTGACGTAATTGATTGACTCGAGCACGCGGGAGCGCGCCCAATACATGTCCGTGCCATCTTCAAAAATGATGTAGACAAACGACAAACCAAAAAACGAATAGCCGCGCACGACTTTCGTATCAGGAACAGCGAGCATCGAGGTTGTCAGCGGATAGGTCACCTGGTCTTCCACGACCTGCGGCGACTGACCAGGGTATTTGGTAAATATGATGACCTGGACATCCGACAAATCGGGAATCGCGTCTAGTGGTACGTTCTTATAGGCAAAGATACCGACCGCGCCGATGATAAAGGTCGCCACCAGGACCATAAATCGGTCACGCAAGGATGCATTGATGATCGCCTTAATCATGAACCATGCCTCCGTGAGCGTCTTCGCCTATCTTATGATCTGGTTCATCGCTCATCTCATGCCCCATATCGCTATGAGAGCCGCCATGCTCAACCTCGGGCATATCAGAGTCGTGGCCATCCATGTTCGCTTGACTGCCTGAGTGAGCAGAGTGATCGGCCTCAGATTGAGAATCGCCCCCCTTGAGTGCGTCCATCATTTTGGCAGTGGCCTCACGCAGCTTTGATTCCGAGTCAACGAGGAACTGCGCCGATGTCACAACCTCTTCTCCATCACGAACACCGTCAAGAACCTCGATGCGACCGTCTGATTCCACGCCCAGCGTAACGACCCTGGGCTCAAACTTTCCGGGTTCTCGCACTACAAATATCTGAGGCTTTCCGCCTGAACGCACGACGGCTTCGGAAGGAACAACAACGGAATTCTGCCGCGTGTCAGATAGAATTTTCACTTCAGAGAACATATCGGGTCGTAGCAGTAGGTCAGGATTGTCGAAAACCAACCTAACTTTGGTGGTCCGGGTCTTGGCTTCCGAATAGGGGTAGATGTAAGCCACTTCACCTGTGAAGGTTTTTCCAGGCACAGACGTGAGGTTCATTTCTACGTCATCACCAACATTCACCCATGGAATCTCGTTCTCATAGATGTCCGCCAGTACCCATACTTCCCCAAGGTCTGCCAGCATGTAGAGCTCTTGCTGGGGCGTTACATGTTGGCCCTGGCGCACACCAATCCGCAGCACCGTTCCATTCACAGGCGAGTGAATATGTATGTTCTTCTTGATCTCCCGGCTTTTCTCAAGCTCGCGGATCTGATGCTCGGGCACATCCAGAAACTGCAGCCGCTCTCGTGAACTTTTCACGAGATTCTTCGCACCGTCGCGGATCTCCTCAAACGGGCTCTCGCCAAGTGCAGCCAGATTGTTCAGCGCCAGCAGGTATTCCTGTTGCGTGGACACCAGCTGTGGAGAGTAGATGCTCAGCAAAATGTCGTCGGAGACGACAGTCTCTCCGGTCTTGTCAATGTACAGTTCCTCAATCCACCCCTGCACCTTTGGATGAAGACGTGCCATGCGTTCTTCATTGAAATCAACGCGGCCAACGGTTCTTATTGTTCGGCTAATAGCTTCAGATTTCGCGATCGCGGTACGAACACCGATATTTTGTACGACGACAGGATCAATCTTGACCGTACCGACGACATCACTACTTTCACCTTCGGCATACACGGGCACATAGTCCATGCCCATAGAATCCTTCGTGGGAGTAGGAGAAGTGACCGACGGGTTCATCGGGTTTCGGTAGTACAATATCTCTCGCTCAGTGGTTGAACTCTCTTCCTCCGCATAGACAGGGACATAGTCCATGCCCATTGAGTCTTGCGCCGGGACAGGCGAGGTGACACTGGGGTTCATCGGATTACGGTAGTAAAGCGGCTCGGACTCACTCACTTCAGCGACCGTGCCGCCTCCGGTGTCCTGGGATAGCCAATAGCCGCCTGCCAGCCCAAGGCCAAGCATGATGACCCCTGTCATAATTGTTGCTTTACTCATA
>TARA_R110002049_G_scaffold102595_1_pt1 | contig 21397 bp, 15 predicted proteins | sample TARA_R110002049 | Tara Oceans TARA_R110002049 (sample SAMEA4396941) | marine metagenome | biome: Polar Biome; feature: [SRF] surface water layer (ENVO:00010504); material: water (ENVO:00002006), including particulate matter (ENVO:01000060) such as... | depth 5 m
TTATGAAAATGAGTGCCGTGTTTGGCTTCAAAAGTGGGCTGACCACTTGGACTTTCTACTGACTTAGATTTGGAAAATATTAGGTCTCAATAGTAAAGTTTTAGTGCTTTATCTTCTAGGTTAATGAAATTGAGACCCTAGATAAGCGGATCTCGACTCATGTATAAATAGATTGGTAATTATTCACAATTACCTTTTTTGGTATAAAGCTAAGACTGAAGGCATATTATGTTTTTGCTAGTTAATCAGCTTAACTAGGTTTTTTGTATTTTCTCACAGGAATATATAATGGGTAATAGTAGTTCAATTTTTGATTCTCAAATAGTTGATAGAATTTGCAAGACTTATCCTTCAGTAGAGTTATTAGTCGATTTTTATAATGATAGCTCTGATATTTTAGATCTAGGCTTACCAAGCCTAACTACATCAAATAGTATTTATGATTTTGATTTAAAATCTTCAGCTAAATCTTCCGTTCCGCCAAATGAACCTGTGTTTGAAGAACGTGGTTATGTAATAAATAATAAGTCATTGGAAAATTTATCAGTTGACGTAATAAGCTGGTTTAAAGATCAGGAGCAATATAAACAAGCTTTTGAGCTCTTTTATAATAGCCGGTCTAGTGGTCGTATGAAGCAGAAGTACGTTTTTTTATCTCACCAATCCATGTTGTTAGCCCTTTACCTTCGAGAGCTTAAATCTCCAGAGGGTATCAAAATATCAGACCCTAATTACCTAGGTGACATTATATCTTCTGCATCTCAGCTAAGGAACTGTATAGAAGGTCTTGGGGAAAACCCTAATTTTTGGTTAATAAGTAATGATGATCTAAATATTAATTATTTTAGTTTAGAGCTTTTGGGTTCATATTTGTCTCATTTGATACCAAATCTAGAGTTATCGAAGTCTGCTGAACAATATTTCTGTGGTGTGCAGTTAAGTAAATTTACTGCTAGAAATAGATTTATTTTAAGAACTTGGAATATGTACTCAGATGTTATGAATGAAGAGGATTTAAATGAATTTTTAATTTATTTGCTAGAACCAATAATGAGAAAAGAATGCTTTGAGGTAAGATCATTACCTAGAAATAAAGTTCAAGAAGCAATCAATAATGTTAAAAGAAACAAAAATGATCTGAGTAAAAGTAAAATCATTAACCTAGAAAACAATAAGGCAAAAATTAATCAATCCTATTCATGGCTTCGAGATGCGGTATTTAAATCATCTCCGTCAAGTGGTTATGACGAAGACTGGGAATATGAAGACAAAAAATAAACTAATATAATAATAGCGCCCCTTTAATATTCAGGCTTAGTTCAAGCCAGGTTTCCCAGATCTCTACAGTTATTGCACACATCCAGAAAACCTATTTTCTGATATAAAAAATATAAATAATAAGTTATATCAGTGTGTTACGTTCTGATCAGACCTAAAAAAATAATTTTCAGTTTTCTGAGACCTCCTCCTCTCCAAATCATATTATGCAGACCTCCTAGCTTTACGCAGGAGAGCCATACACAAAAAGCTATTGATTAATAGTTTCTGTAATTTAGCTATGAATCATGGGTAAGTTAGCGAGAGGAATTTAATTTGAAAACAATACAATGTAAAGATTCAGTGACCATTATTTCGATCAATGAATTTTGTAAATATATTGGAATATCTAGGAGTACTTTTTATCGATACCTTAAAGCTGAACGAATACCATCTCCAATCAAATTTGGGGCAGGGCATTCAGGGCTAAGGGTATCTACTGTAAAAAAATGGCTTGATGATCTAGAGGTCAAGTAAAAATGGCTTAGTTTGCAATTCAACTAGGCATTAATAATGAATAAATCAAAATAAGGGTAAAGATATGAACATAAATGAATTTGATAAAGCGGCACTTGCAAATGCAATTACTTCGAATATGGGTAAGGAGTCAGAGCTAGGGTTGGGTTTAATGAATGATGGTATGCGGATGCTTAAGGCTAGTATGGTTTTCACTGGCATGTCTGTTTCTGAAGTTGTAGCTGAAGTATTCCCAGATTATAAGGCTGACATAGCAAAAGCTACTAACTTTGGGCCTCCTGTATTCAAAGATCCTAATAATGCTAATAACTATTCCAGGAAAGCAGGTGCAATGGCTTCAGCTTGGCTTAAAGCAGAAGATGCTAAGGGTACAAAATTTAGTACTTTAATAAATCCTGATCACCCTCAATTTAGAGTTTATGTTGATAAATATGTGAAGTTAGAGAAAGAAGCAGAGCTCAAGGCAGGTATTGAGTCTGCTCAGTCCGAAGCTACAAAAGATGAATTCTCACGAAATCAGAATCAAACTTCTTAAGTGTTTCTGAGTGCCTGTTAGGGCGGTTGTAACCGTCCTTTTTTTATTTATACCTAAAGGTTAATTATGTTGGATATACATGGAAATGATGAAGTCGTTTGTGTTGATCCTAATCCTAATCCTTCTGATAGCACTTTAAATGCACAAGAAACTGAATGTGATGAGGTGCTAGATGTTGGTGATAAAGAGGTTTGTGATTACATTCCAAGTGAAGACGACATTAAAACTATTGATGATGACAATGGGTCTGAACTCAATGTCGATGTGAGATCTAAACTAGAGGCAGCAATTCATGGCCCAATACCAAAAGCTCCGCCAGGTTATTGTTACAAGCATGACTCACTTTATGTGCATCTTGGGAAGGGGCCAGAAATAGTAAGCAAAATAATAGTTATTGTCGCACTTGGTGTATGTAATGAAACTAACACATGGTTTTTTAGAATTGCTTTTCTTGATCATGATAATGAAGTAATCACCGTTGATTTACCCGCTGCTTTGCTTCAAAAATCTTCTACTGTAGTGCATATACTATTAAGTAAAGGCTTAAGGGTTTATCGCACTGGTGGTAAAGAAATTAAAGAATATCTTACCTCGATGAATCCGCCTAACCGTATGGAAGTGTTTCAGCGTCAAGGATTAGTGAAGGCTCGAAATGGTAAATCTTTCTTCATATTAAATGGTGATGTTATCGGTGATGAGAATCATAAAATTATGTATGTTCCCTCAGATAGAGGCTCAAACAATTCAGTGCTTGGGTGTAAGGGAAGCTTAAAAGAGTGGCAAGATAATATTGCTATAAATTGTGAATCTAGCCCGATGCTTGTTGTGATGTTATGTATTGCATTTGTCCCGGTTATAACAAAAGCACTAAGCAGGTCGTCATTTGCTGTGTCGCTATATGCTGAGTCAAGTTGTGGAAAAACCACTGGTATACAAGTTTTAGGTTCTACAATGGGGCCCGCTGGAGACCCAGCTAAAGGTGAACGTACTTGCATTAATAATTGTAGGCATACAAATAATCACTTGGAGAGCATGGCTATTTCTTATGATTCACAGTGCTTGTTATTAGATGAGGCGGGACTAAGTGATGGTAAGCAAATAGGTCAAATGCTATACATGCTGGTTGATGGCAGGACAAAAGGTCGTGCTAAACCTGATGGTTTTAGCCAAGGAATAACTTCGTGGCATGTTATCTCAATTATCACAGCTGAATTTTCTTTCCTTTCTTATATTAAGCAATCTGATGGTGCAGTCAAGAATGGTAGCATCGCTAGGGTGTTAGATATTCCTGTTTCGAAAGAAACGATGATTATAGGGGATGAAAGATTAAGTGCTGCTGAAAAATCAGATCTCCTTAAAAATGGATGCCAGGCATGCTATGGCACTGCATTTAAGAAGTTTGCGTTCAGTTTTATTGAAAGACTGAATGCTTACCCCTCTTGGCAGCAAGAATTAATGGCAAGACTCAAACCGATTGCTGATAAGTATCGTGAACAAGTAGAAAGAATTCATGAAAAACGTGCTGCAGAACATTTTGCTGTAATTCAGCTGGCTGGAGAGCTTGCAGTAGAGTTTGGTGTTATTCCTTTTGACGCTCTAAATATAGAGCGATCAACGCAGTTTGCGTTTGATGCCTGGAAGAATGGGTTACAAGACAAGGACGATATTGATTATGCGTTAGATGACCTGCGTGAATATTTAACTAGAAATATCCACCTCTTTGTTAACCCTGAAGCTATGGTTGCTGATATTAAACATATTGGATATAAATTTGTTGAAAATGGTGTCGACTATTTAGGTTTTAAAGAGGATGTTATTAATCACGCTACTGATGCCCTAGCTATTAAAAATAGATTAATGTCCCGTTTGTCCGAGAAGAATATGCTTCTTCTTGGTGAGAATGACAGAAATACAGTTAAGCGCACTGTTAATGGAATAGGGCGGCTTCACCTCTATATTATAAAAAAATCATTTCTAGAAGGTTAACTAGCGTGACAGTGGGACTGTCGTGTCCCGTTGTCCCGATAATTTCTTTGAAATAACTTATTTATTATCAATTTAAAAATAACCAAAAGCCTTTGGAGGGCGAAGCTATGCCTAAAGAAAAACCGATGGAACTTATCGAAATATTACCACTACTTATTTTAGTGGTGCTTGGGGATGCAACCAAGCAGGAGGTTGCTGTTTCCACTGGTAAAAGTGTTGATCTAATTGAGGTGTTACTTGAAGAACATCTTAGAGAAATAGTTTATCTATTTGATGAAATACGAAGCAATGCTGAAGGATTGCGAAATTCTATGGTGTTTGATCTTGATTGCCCACTGCTTTATGTGGGGCTCCTAGATGAGCTGATTACATTGCTACCTTGTTTTTCGAGTAAATGTTAATCGTGGCAGGTGTAAACCTGCTGCATCTTAAAATTGATTCAAATAAGTTTTAAATATACAGGAGAAAATAAATATGTATGAACAATCAAAACTAGAATATTCAAGACCATTTTATAGGTATCGTATTTCTGATGATCCCGAAATTATAAAATTGGTTGCGATAATCTATTCAGCTTTACTAACGAAAGGTTTACAGGTAGTTAGTGGCAATAAATTCAAGAAGCATTTAATGATGGTTCTGTTAGATTTATTGGCTGCCTATAAAGGCGATCCTAAGCTTTATATTTCTATTAGTCGTGACAATATGCGATATAGGCAAAGTAAGCATCACAAGTCGCGCAGGGTATCGTTCGAATACACAATGAAGGTGTTGGATGCTTTAAAGAATAGCGGCTATATAGAACACCATACCGGCTTCAAAGATATTATAGCTAGAATGACCCGAATAAAAGCCAAGCCAAAGTTGACTAAGCTTTTTGATAAGCACCACGTTTCGTTGGCAGTTATTAGGCATGATCCTGATAGAGAGATCATAGTATTAAGAGATGGTGATATTGATGTGCTATATGAAGACACTAAAACGACTAACTACTACAAATCGGATCTGACGAAAGTAAATGCGCTAGTAGAAGTCCATGATATCGACCTGAAAGTTTCTAATACCTTGCATAACCAAATACTGCGAGACCTGAAAATACGAAGCAAAGATAAAACGAGATGGCGCGCACCTAGCAAAAAGAATAAAGGAAAGCCCAATGCCTATCGCATGGTTACTATAGACTTTACTCGATACTTGTTAAGGCGAATATTTACTGACGGATCTTTTGAGTTGGGTGGAAGATTTTATGGAGCATGGTATCAAGGGATACCTAGTAAATATCGCAGGTACATTACTATTGATGGTTGCCCTACGGTCGAACTTGACTACAAAGAAATGCATCCAACAATACTGTATTCAATTGTGGGTCAAACTCTCGTTAATGCACCATATATGCTAGATGGCTTTGACGATAAGGATCGGAAGAAGCTCAAGGTTGTATGGAATACAATGGTTAACTCTCCTAATGCCGAGGTGGCTAAGAAGTCTCTACAGTATGGCATGCCAAAGGCTTCACTACCTGACGGTTATGATGACCTTGATGATGTCTTCGAAGCATTCAAAGTAAAGCATGCAGCAATAGCTGAATACTTCTTTTCAGATTACGGCAAAAAGCTTCAGTACCTTGATTCATTGATCGCCAATGATGTAATGATCATACTATTTCATTATGGTGTTGTGTGTTTGCCGGTACATGATTCCTTTATCGTAGACTATCGGTATGAAGACTTTCTCAACTATGTAATGGGATGGGTGTTCATGGTACATGTTGGGGTGAAGCCCAACATCAAGAAAGATAAAACTATTTTCGATGGGATCAAGAAGAATAAGTCATACCCAACCGCAGAGGACATGGTAGCTCTGATAGAGCAGGTAAAACTAGAAGGTGATACTGGAAAAGACCCATTCAGTAAATTTCATAAACGTCGAGTTGATAAGGATAATGCTCATCAAACTATAGATCTGGATGATTACCCTTTAGATGACATATTCATATTATGATGATGATGTTATTCATCTACTATCTTTCTTAATACTTATCAGAGGCCTTAGGGCCTCTAACAGGTTACTCATCATCTAATCATGATTCTTGAATCATAAGTAAGTTACCTATATTTATTTCATAGATACCAGTACTAAACCCTTAGACCATAACTAAGAGGATCAATACCTCTGTAGCTCCTATGGATAAAGGGTTTCTGTTTTATTCGACCTGATTTTGTAGCAGACGGTTTTTATAGTAATTAGCTTTTAGTGAGAAACTAATTAACTGTGTGTACTACTTACGCTACTTAATTAACCTAGCCGTACAGCGCAGAATTATATTTTGCATCCTTTTGTTTTTAGGTATTTTTTGATTGCATCGACGTACTCTTCGCCTCGAACTACACCCTCGATTGAATCACCATAATCTATTACGCCTATGTATAGCTTAAGTGTCTCTGGATTTTCAATAAAGTTTCCCATTAAATAAGTTGTTTTAAATTCTATCCATCCATAATATCCTGGATACTTGTTGCCAGCTCTACATGTACTAAGAATGTTACCGTTTACATATTCACTTTCTGAGTAACCTGGACGATCTCGATTACCTTCGAATGTTTTATAGTACTCCCATAGCTTTTTTCCTACTTCATAAGTCTTTTCGAGCTCTGCTTGATCAAAACTTTCAAGATAGGAAGTAGCAAACTCATTAACATTAAGATCTTTATTCTTCTTCAATTGCACCAATGCTTTTCGGGCAATAATTCTATTTTTTTCTTCTGATTCATTTCTGAGTGCATAGTATAAATTGAATGTAAGCTTTTGAGCCATTGATCTAGTAATATTGTTATTAGTATTAAGATACTTAATTGTTTTTTCTAAGGAATTTAATTTTTCCGCTTTAACTAATTCAGAAATTTCCAGTTCAGACTGAATATCATCTCTGATACTTATTTTATTATAATCTTTAGAATTAACTCCCCAAAGTTTATCAACTCTCTTCATGATCTCATCAATAGGTAATCCAGCTTTCAGTAGAGCTGATGCACCCTTGTTATAGCTGCTTTGAATTGTGTAAAAATCGCTATCGTTGTCTCGGGTAAAACATATTTCTGCAACCTCTTCTAAGGTGTATGAGGTATATATTTTTTCATCTACTCGATTATTCTTTTTTATTTCAAAAGTTGTAGGAGGGTTCGTGCTTATGTTTATGTCATTACAGCGTTCATAATTAGATTTTGAGCAAGCCGAAAGTATGATGGTTAGTAGAATTGTGAGCGCTAAATATTTCATAAACAGTCCATATAAATAAGCTCTGATCTGTTGCAAAGCTTTAAACTAGTATTTTTTTGGGTTAGCCAATTAGGCTTCTATTTATGATAGCAGGCATATTTGAAAATTTAATAAATATTAACGGTGTACTTGCCACCTACATAACACACAAAGATCAGTGTAACTTTTAGTGTTTTTCTTGATTGCTTTTCCTAGATGCTAGTTTGGCCTGATTGACATAATAACGCTTACGCTTATCATGCTAGCTTTGGAGTTAAAGCGATACAAATTCAGGTGAGGATAAATCTCTGGCTATCAAACTAAAGCAGACCCTTTTCTGAAAAGAAAATTGATCACAATATTTAAGAGTTAGGCGGTGAAGCTGATTTAGATGTTGGCCGATTTTTCATTACACCCGCGTAATAGGCACGAGCATCCTAATTGTCTCGTTTGTTAGGTTCATCTTCGTCCGAGTATTGAACGCTTACCTTGATTATTGAAATATAAGGCAAAGTGTCAAAATTAGTTATTTCATTTTTCAAATCATAAGTATCTGGATGAATCTTAGCGTCCTGCGAAAACCTTTCATGAACCTCAAAACAACGAATATCTGAAGAGTAATGACGTTTTTGTCGATCATAGCCTTTCATTTCGACTCCTTCATATTTGTTCTCTAGATCACAAACCAATCTTGACCATTCGCACTTGTCGGGAGCAATGATTTTTTTCCCTAGGCTAGAGCCATTGTACATTTCCAAAATAGCTCCAGATAAAGCTGTCCCGGCAACCATTTCATTAGATGTTTCTCTTTTAGGCCAAGTTACATTAAAAGGTGACCAGCCTGGAAAAAGGTTAAACAACAAGTTGCGATACTTTGGCATCAACAAAAATCGAGCACAATCTGACAGGCCTTCTTTGACGCTTGAGTCTAATAAATATGTACCTATTTCTTTAGATGATCTACTAACACCAGATTTTAAAACTAATCTATCTCTTCTATCGAGCTTCTCAAATAAAGCGCGCTCTTTTCTAGTGGAATTCCCGCTATCAATTTTTCTCGGATGAACTGTATTCTTCCCTTGTATTAAGATCCCTTTTCTACTGATTTTATCCCCTTCATGATTGAGCTCTTCAACTATATAAAGTAAGTCTGCTAATTCACACTTAATTTCCTTAGTTCTAGCTGTCGCAATTGCCTGAGGTGTTCCATCTATCCAGATAGAATTTACTTGCACATAACATGGTCGACGATGAAGTCTATTGGAGTCTATTATTCTCTCAGCAAGTAAGTTTAAATAATCTCTTTGGTGCAGATGACGTAAAGCCCAACGCTCTAAAGATCGGCCTTTTTGTAGCCTCTTTATCCAAAACCAATAAAGCCAATCTGAATCTTGCACATACTCTCCATTGAACCTAACGAGTTTGTAGAAAAATTAATTTCAATACGACTATTCATTAATATTTTCAATAAGTTTAGCTTGAGTTATAAGGCTCAAACCTCTTTATAATAATTATTAATTATACGTATTTCATGCTGAGCTTATCCAGTCGGAAAAGAATAATATTACCAACTAAATAAGACGTTATGGAGTTTGGTAAGCATTAGCATTTGGTTCATACTTAGCAATTTTCTAATGCTCAAGAATGCACGCTAATTTAGCAAAAACCATGCTATATCGGATTGACTAAAAACAGTTCGATTTTGCTCAAGAACGATGATTCGCGAAGCGGCTCGATTGTCTGTTTTATCTCTATCTAATTAAACTCTCTGAGTGGCGACTTTGCGTACAAGCATATTGCTATTAATGATTGTTAGCTTGTAGGTAGCATAAGTCAGTAGGATGTTAAAAATATGGAACTAATTTTATTTGGTTCATCATGTTTATTAAAATAGTTTAGATGTAAAACCTAATGACATCTAGCTAATAGGGTGATGTAATCTCGAAATAGATTTTAGATTTTACTATAGTACCTATTTAACTTAGTTATCATTTCAATCTCTAAATTGAAATGTTGATCATGCATAATAAGTACCTTGTATCATTAGATATATAACATGTATTAATAGTTATGCTAGCTGATATTAGCTTTAGCTAATATGCGTCTAAGAATTATAAGTCTAGAAGAATTGTCAACTAGGGTAAGGTGATATAAATAGTAAATATGTTTCAGGTTATATTTATGATCACAGTACCTATTCAGGTGATAGTTGATAAAGAAGTTATCAAGGAAGTTCTAACGACCATAGAGGTGCCTCGGGAGCTTACCTTTGATGAATTGTTGGCACTGGTTCAACAGCATTCAGCTCAAGATAAATATAAGCGTAAAGCGCTTAGACAGGCCATTAGTATCATGAATCCTGGAAAGCATGGATCTAAAACAGATCATGATAAAGGGCATGGCAATGATGCAGATGGTTATGATGAAGATAACCCAGGCAAGAAGCATCAAAATATATAATGCAGGTTGACTTAGCAAAACATCGCTTTTATGAGAAGCGGTGTTTTTCTGCTATGAGTTTTTAAGTGCATTAAACTTGCATACCAAAGTTAAGCTTTTGAACAGAACTTATAATTCCAGAATTGCTTGTTAGGTTGAAATGCGAGTTTTCGAGTATGTAACGTTAAATTAGTTAGTCAAAAATTCGCACCAAGCAGCCGCTGAGAGTCAGTTTGAATTTATGATATATATGCTAAAAAATATTTGGAAATACAAAACTGACATTTTGCTTGCGTGGCTTCTGCTGAGAAGAAGCTAATAAAAGTACGTAACTTACCTTACTCTGACTAGCGCATAGATTAGAGGTCGATCAGAGGTTCCAGATTTTCTAGAAATCACAGCACTAACATTCTTTTCTTGTAATAAGCGCCCTATAGATCTACATAGCAATTTATTAACGTACCCAATTTTAATTTCATTACAATAAACACCAATAGCATTCTTATCAAACTCATTATCAGGTTCTAATTTAAAAAACACATCATTACCAACCTGCAACTGATTAACTTCATCTATTGTTGCGTTATGCCTAGTTCCAGCAACTTCCATTATGTAATCGAATGGTATAGGTGACTCTAGAATATCTGGTATTAGTGCAAAGCCATCACTAGGTAACTTCGCGCCAGTGTGAGCAAGAAGGGAAATATTGTCTCCATCAAAACTTTCTGGTATTCCGTGATTAGTCAAATATTTTTTAAAATCTCCCCTAGATCGCGATGGAAGTCTTTTCATGAATGATTCGATGACATTTTTAACATGCTCTTTTTGATCCAGCCTGAAAGATGGGAAGCCAACAAACCCATCAGCTTTCGCAAGTTCGAAATCTTTAGTGCCAAGATTATACGAAAAGATAGCATCTCCGCTTTCTTTTCTAAAAATAGTTCCAACACAATACCTTGTTTTACCTAATGGTGGCTGCCAAGCTAGGTATAAAGTATTAATTTTTAATGTATGCTGTAGTTGAATCATTTAAATACTTCTTTAATTAATTTAAATCTCATCGATATAATTCTACTTACCCAATCGAACCGCTCCTTGGAAAAAGGAACTTCACACTCAATAGAGGTTAGCTCACTAATTTCATCTAGGGCTGCTACTATATCAAAACTAGTTATTTTATTGAGCATATATGTTTTCAGCTTTTCGTTTCCTGCTAACATTTTTATTAAATCATAAAGTTTGATGCGCAACTCAGGTTTATCTCTAACATACCTTAGATGATGCTGGCCTTTATCTATATATTGTTTCAGCCTGTTCTCATCCCAACCCGCTACTCTGCTGGGGAAGCGTTCATGCCCTAAGCTAGTTCCGTTATCAAAAAGAGGGCTTAGGAAGCTAGTATTATCCGGTTTAAAAATGACCCCCCAATTCTCTTGGTGGCGATCTGTGTTCCCAATTAAGCAATCAAATAATGCAATATCAGATAGCCAAAGAAGTATATCATTTTGAAGATTTGCTCTTTGTTTTAGAAATCTACAAATTGACTTTAGGTCTCTCAAATTATGCTGTGTCCCCAGTTTCTCATCAAAGTCTGGGTTTATTCTTTTAAAAAATTGCTCGGCATGAATAAAATTTTCACTCTTCTCATCATAGAACCATTCTATAAGAGAACCAAAATGTTGCCCATCACAATCAGTATATATAGCAGGGTAAGCCAAAGGGACTTCAACAGAAAGATGTTTAGAAATAATATAAGCAATAACCTCTGTCCAAAATTGATCAGGGTATCTAGAGATTGATTCTTTGAATAAATACGGCCAGCGGCACTTCAACCCATCATTAACAACTTCAGATGGTGACCAAATCATTTTCTTATCTCGCGCTCCTACTGGAAAGATTTCATGTTGATCATCCCCAGCCCAACTTGAAACATCTATTAGTCGCATTATTCCTTCTATAGCTTCGCAGGTTAAAGCAATTGTTTTTTACATAATAGTTATTATCGAATACTGTCATAACTACCCTAAGCTGTCTCCTAATATTTAATATGATCTCTTTAAACACTAGGTTTGGAGCTAACAGGACTGTTGTCGCAATCTAGAACAAATAAAACTGTCTTGAATGTGGTAGAGCAAAACATTGAGGTTGACTACTCATTAGGCTTATTCTGACCGAAAGAAGATTATGGCAATCGAGCATAAAAGCATGTGTACTGAAAGATTGAATAAATTGAAGGCGGATGAATTGTCATTTAGTCCAGTTGATTCAAAGGATCTGAAATATCCATATCAATGATGTTGTATGAAATATATACCGATGGACGTGGTGTAACATCTACCTAGAAGAAACAAATTAAGCCACAAAAATGTGGCCTAGATATACTATCAACAATAAATGATACAAATCACATCTGCTTTACTATCTCATTATCCCCGTTAGTAGCTGGAATATGCTGCATCTCAGCTATTACCTTTTGATAAATTTCTTCTCGATGAACCTGTCTATCTTTAGGTGCATTAATACCAATACGAACTTGGTTTCCTTTAACACCAAGTACAGTAGCTGAAATATCTTCATCAATCATGATTGTTTCGCCGACACGGCGAGTGATTATCAACATAGATTTGATCTCCTTATCAATTGAATCTATTTGTTAAAATGGATAGATACAATATTGTATATTTAGTCTTGAGACAATTGTGAAATATCAAAATTAAGATTTGATTCATAATTAATACATCCTATGGCACAGTTGCATCGTTGTAGCTACCTGAACATCAATGTACTATTTCGACATTACAATTTTCATATCGCATTAAAAAGGTGAATGATAATGTCTGACCAGATAATGACTGTTAAAGAAGTAGCAGCTTATCTTAAGGTGAATGAGCGTACTGTTTATCGTATGGCTACTGCGGGAAAAATACCGGGTTTTAAAGTCGGTGCCTCATGGCGCTTTAAACATTCTGAGATTGAGCATTGGATAAAACAACAACATAACCAATCTTAAGGCAAGGGAACATGTCACTAGCAAATCCACAACAGCAACAAGCTATACAACACACAAAAGGACCGCTTTTAATTATTGCAGGTCCAGGTTCCGGTAAAACCTTCACACTTGTAGAAAGGATTATAAATTTAATCCAGAAACACAGCGTTGAACCAGAAGCACTGTTTGTAGTTACCTTTACAGAGAAAGCGGCTCAGGAGCTAACTACTCGCATCTCGAACAGGCTGCTTGAACTTGGGGTTGAGTTCAATATTAACGAAATGTACTTAGGTACATTTCATTCTATATGTTTAAGAATCATTGAAGACTATCGTGAATACACAAGGCTAAAGCGAAGTTTTGTGTTGATGGATCAGTTTGATCAACAATATTTTCTTTACCAAAACCTTAATGACTTTCGAAGCATCGAGGATGTCGATCAGATTCTAGGCAGCGACAAAACACCTACATGGTCTAAGTCTGAAAACTTGCTGCAATGGATTAACAAAGTCACTGAGGAGGCGATTGATCATCGATTGCTTATAGAATCTAATGATACTGCTCTGATTGCTTTAGGAATGTGTTATGAACTATATCAGCACAAATTAGAAGAGCATAACGCATTAGACTTCTCGACTATTCAGCTCGAAGCCTTAAACCTACTGCGTAATCATCCTACGGTATTGGAGTCTCTAAAAAGTAGGGTTCGCTACTTGATGGTCGATGAGTATCAAGATACGAATACTATTCAAGAGATGATCCTGAAATTACTTATGGGTGATGAACAAAACATCTGTGTTGTAGGTGATGATGATCAAGCCTTGTATCGTTTTCGGGGTGCAACTATTCGAAATATCTTACAGTTTCCTGATAACTTTGATGACAATAAATGTAAGCAAATAGGATTAGTTACAAACTATCGATCACATCCCGATATTATTCATTTCTATAATAAGTGGATGAGCGATCAAGTATGGGAAGTTAACAACCAGAAGTATCGTTATACCAAGCAGATAAAACCACGAGAGGATAATTTTGAAGTAGGCCCTACAGTAGTTAGTGCAATATCTGAAATGGGTGATGAATGGGTTGATGAAGTTTATTCACTGCTCACCAATCTAAAAAGTAACGGAAAGCTGACTGATTGGAATCAGGTTGCGTTCCTCTTTAGGTCAGTTAAGAGCGATAAAGTAAAAGCCTTAGCACAAGGTTTGGAAGACCGAGGCATACCTGTTTATTCACCAAGAGCTAATCTTTTTTTCGAGCGAGAAGAAGTCAGATTGATGCTAGGTGCTTTAATGCTAGTGTTTCCACAATTTCGTTCTATTAGAGCACCGAAAGAGGGTGTTGAGTTATTAATATGGAATTACTATGACTTACATTGTCTTAAGCCGTTTATGGAAGAGGTCGCAAAACCTGAGCATAGCGACCTATTGGAGTGGTGTAAGGTCTCTGCTAGACGTCATTTAGGCTTGAGTAAGAATGCCGACTATGCCTTCAGCGGTTTGTTCTATGAACTATTACAGTTCTCCCTATTTGCAGGTTATCTAGATACAGAAACAGGCAATGCTAGGGCACAACGCAATCTAGCTACAATGTCACAGCTGCTAGCTAAGTTTGAATACTTGCACCATATCAGTGTATTGAATCCGAAATACTTAGAGAGCAACTTGCGAAGCTTGTTTAATCAATTTTTAAAATTCCTTAAAGAGGGTGGAATTGATGAATACGAAGATGCATCAGAGTATGCGCCTTCTGGCTACGTTTCTTTTCTAACTATCCATCAATCTAAGGGACTTGAATTTCCAGTGGTAATGGTGGGCTCGCTAGGTGCTTCACCACGTAAACAATATAAAGATTTGGATGAGGTCTTAGAGCAGGGTTATCTGAATCGTGAATCATTTGAGCCATTGGAATCGACAAAGTTTTTTGATTTCTGGCGTTTGTACTATACGGCCTTCTCAAGAGCGCAGAATCTACTAGTGCTTACTGATCAAGAACGCCAAGGTACTGGAAGAACCCCATCTAAACATTTCTTACGATATGTAGATGAGATACCCTCATGGCGTAATTGTAAAGATGCCCTTAATGAGTTGAACTTTGATACTGTTAAAGATGTGAATATAAAGCATGAATATGCTTTTACATCACATATCACCTTATTTGAAACATGTGCAGAACAATATCGGTTCTTTAAAGACCTAGAATTTCAGCCTATCAAAGCTAGCCCTATGCTCTTCGGTACATTGGTGCATGAAACTTTAGAAGATATCCATAAAGCGGCTTTAAGAAATGAAGAGCATTTAATAACTAGAGAGAATATTGAAACCTGGTTTCACGATAACTATCGGAACTTAGCAAATAGAGAGCGGATGTATCTAGGCGATTCAACGCTTGGAGCAGCGTTAAAGCATGTGATGCGTTATGTGGATCGTAAACAGGACAACTGGTCAGATATAAAAGAATGTGAGGTCGATATATCCTTAGTTAAAGGGCAATACATTCTTAAAGGTAGTGTGGACCTTATCGTTGGAGAAAATAATACCGTAGAGGTTATCGACTTTAAGTCAGAGAAAAAACCAGATATGGAGAAGGATGCTGAGCGGATCAAACATCATAAGCGTCAGCTAGAAGTTTATTCTCATTTGATTGAAGAACGCACTGGTTACAAAGTAAGCAAAATGCATTTGTATTTTACTGGTGTGGAAAGTGGCGTACCAACTATATCTTTCGTTAAGGATGGTTCTGCTATAGAGAATACAGTCAAAGTTTTTGACAATATTGTAAATAGAATAGAGGGTAAAGATTTTGGTATGTCAGAGCGACCAACTAAGACCTGCGTCGATTGTGATATGAAAGCTTATTGTGATAAAAAAAATTGGAAATTTAAGGAAGTAGTTTGATGTCAGAACAGAACACGTTAAGTCTTGAAGAGACTGGTAGTTTAGAAAGTGTAGCGAAGTATAAATTCGAACCAATAAAGGGCTACCCAATGCTTAACTGGCATGGGAAGAGACCGTTCACATCAACTCAATATTATCCTGCTCAAAAGAAAGAGATTTATGGTGAAGAAGTTAATGGCTGGATAAATAAAATATTCTGGGGCGACAATCTTCAAGTAATGAGCCATCTCTTAAAAGAATATCGAGGGAAAGTTAATTTAATTTATATTGATCCGCCTTTTGACTCTAAAGCAGACTATAAGCGAACTGTTTCTCTTAAGGGAAAGTCGGTTAAAAATGACCAGACTACCTTTGAAGATAAACAGTATTCAGATATATGGAATAATGACGAGTACTTACAATTTATATATGAAAGAATAATAATACTAAGGGAGCTTTTGTCTGTAGATGGATTTATATTTATTCATTGTGATTGGCATAAGTCCCATCATATAAGAATAATTATGGATGAGGTATTTGGTTCAAATAATTTCAGAAATGAAATTATTTGGGTTAGATCTACAAACCCAAAAGGTTCTCAATATGATTCTCAAAAGTTCAGCACTTATACAGATACAATATACGTCTATGCAAAATCAGATAATGCAGTGCTTAAGCTTGATAAAATTAGAAAACCATTAACATCAGAAGAAGTACTTGATAAGTATAATAGAAAAGATGAGATTGGGATTTTTTATGATGGGCCTATGGTGCGGTCATCAACCATGGGAGAACGGCCAAACTTGGTCTATGAGTATAAGGGCTATACCCCACCTTCTTGTGGGTGGCGTGTAAAAAAATCTGTTCTAATTGAAATAGATAAAAAAGGTAATCTTGGTTGGTCGAATACAGGAGCTCCATATAGAAAATTAAGGCCTGAAGATGACAAAGGAAAACCAATCGGGAATTTATGGGATGATATTTCCTTAATTAATTCGCAGGCTGAAGAGCGGGTTGGTTATCCGACACAAAAACCTATAGATCTTCTGAAGAGAGTAATTGAATGTGCTTCAAAAGAAAATGACTTGATCTTAGACTGTTTTATGGGGTCAGGTACAAGTCTGGTGGCAGCGTTACAGCTTAATCGAAGATTTATAGGTAGTGATATAAATCTTGGCGCAGTACAAATCACATCAAAGCGTCTCAATAGTTATTTACATTCTAACGACCTTTTTACTGTGTCAACTTCTCGACCTGGGTTTGAAGTGCTAAATGTGAATAATTATGAGATTTTTAGAAATCCAATTGAAGCGAAGGGATTGTTGTTAGAAGCATTAGAAATAGAAGAAACTGATGGGACATCTTACGACGGAGAGAAAGATGGATATATGGTTAAGGTCATGCCAGTCAACCGAATTGCAACTAGGGAAGATTTGAATGATTTGATATCTAACTTCCCATATAAAGTATTTGAACAACGTAAAGAGACGAGTCCAACAAAACCCGTAGAATCTATTATGCTTATATGTATGGGACATGAGCCAGACCTGAAAGCACACCTTGAACAAGAGTGTGGTTATAAATTAGATGTCAAAGTTGTTGATATATTAAGAGATAAATCAAACATTGAATTTAAACGCGATTCCGAGGCTGAAATAAATATTGTTGATGGTAGGTTGAAGGTAAGTAATTTCTACCCGCTTAACTTAATGCAGAAGTTAAGTCTTCAAAAAGAGTCTGTTAGTGACTGGAAAGCACTAGTTGAGACTATTGTAATTGATTGGAATTATGACGGCTCTGCAATGGAGCCTGCTGTTGTAGATATACCCGGCAAAAATGAGTTTGTTGCTGGTGTATATTCAGTTCCTAAAGATGCCGGAACAATTAAAATAAAGATTACAGATCTTCTCTCTGAGTCCTATGAGGAGTTAATCCAGCATGGCTAAAACACCTCAAGAAAATTTTGATCTGAATAATGCTTTTTACCTACATCTTTATTATTTCTACCAATACAATAAACCTGCTGTAAAGAAGAACTATAAAAAGCTGAGTAAAGCTTTTCTAGATTATAATGAACCAGGCAGACCTGGTAGCTTTCTGAGGATTCCACAGTACGAAGCACTTGAGATGTATATCTTCCTCAAAGAATTTCTAGATAACATACCCGTCTATCAGTTGTTCGAGGATTGGTATAATTCGTCTGGCAAGTTTGGCGAGAAGGCTATTCCTAGTCTTGATCTTCAAGCCGATATGTTTTGGGAGCTTCCTGAACAACAGTATAAAGGCATCTTCAAAAAAATGAAGGCGGCTAATAATGGTCGCATATATCCTAACTACATCTTTGCTTTAACAATGGGTACTGGTAAGACTATTTTGATGGCGACTTGTATTTTTTATGAGTTTTTATTGGCCAATAAGTACCCTAAGGATGAGCGATATATTCATAATGCCCTAGTGTTTGCGCCTGATAAAACTGTATTGCAATCGTTACGAGAATTGGAGTCATTTGATCATAGCAAGGTTATCCCTCACGAATATTTGAATGCCATTACAATAAAATTTCATTACCTTGAAGATGCAGGTGTTTCTCTTAATACCTTGGATGGTTCAAGGTTTAATATTGTCGTATCCAATTCTCAAAAGATTATCCTTAAACGTAAAAATGCTGAGCAGACAGCTACAGATAAATTGTTTGCAGCAAGTAAGGAAATTTATAAAAAGGATGGACTAGGCGCTGATATGGCGGCACTGCTTAACCTTAGCTCTGATGGTATTGAGGAAGAGCCACAAGAAGAAGGCGAGCTGGTTACTAATCAACGCTTTGAGAAGTTAAGACGCTTAGAGAATCTTGGAATCTTTGTTGATGAGGCTCACCATGCCTTTGGTGTTAAGCTTGCTAAGGATATGGGTATTACATCTGATGAATCTGCAAACAGCTTGCGTAAAACTATAGATGAGTTGGCTTTAAGCTTGAAGAAGCGTGGTTCACAGCTTGTAGCTTGTTATAACTATACAGGTACACCTTATGTGGGTAAGGATGTTTTACCCGAGGTGGTTTATGCCTATGGACTTAAAGAAGCGATAGATAAAAAGTATCTGAAGAAGGTTGTACTCAATGGGTACAGCAATACTAAAGAAACGGAATTTCTGGATATAGCTATATCTGATTTCCTTAAGCAAACTGAAGGTAAACTCCCTGAAGGAATGCTACCCAAAATGGCAATCTTCGGCACAACAATAGAAGAAGTTCAGGAGAAAATACGCCCCGCTGTTGAGTCTGTATTAGCTAAGTACGGTATATCTTCAGACAGAATTCTGGTCAATGTTGGTGATGCAAAGATAACCACTGATGATGACATTAGGGAGTTTAATCGACTCGATACCAAGAGTTCAAATAAACAATTTATCTTACTGGTTAATAAAGGTCGTGAAGGTTGGAATTGTCGTTCTCTTTTTTCAGTGGCACTTCATCGTAGCCCTAAATCAAAGGTTTTTGTTTTACAAGCGACAATGCGTTGCTTGAGATCGATCGGCGATGTTCAGGAGACTGGCCATGTGTATTTAACAAATGAAAATATGGCATTGTTAGATAAGGAGTTACAAGCCAATTTTCGTATCAGCACCGATGAAATGCAGTCTGTTGGTAAAGATAAAATTGACGTTGAAATACGTCCAATACAACCTATCGAGAAGATAAAACTGAAACGTATCAAGCGTAGTTTCAAAATGAATGAGAAGGAGCTTAAAGAAGGTGAGAAACTTGGTTTAGATACTATCGATTTATCTGGTTATAGAGTCATGCATCAGCGCATGGAAGGCCTCAATCACAATGAGTTTACAAATAGGCCCAAAGAGGTGAGTGAAATATCTTACATCAAAGAGCCAATGGAATTCAATGAGTACAACTTAACTGCTGAAATATCACGATATTTAAATAAGCCTTGTTTACAGATCAATAAAATCCTCAAGTCTACACATGAAGGCTTTGACGGAATTTTAGAGCTGGTGAATCAGTTTAATGAAGTGCTATATGATCATATCATTCCTCGACTATTTGGGCTCTTGTACGATATTGAGTCTGAGCAGGTGGAAACAGAGTATGAAGTGGCTCTGGTTAAAGAGCCTCCAGTATCACCTGGTTATTATAAAATGACAGCGGTTAAGGATATGGTTGTAGGTATTAAAGATTCAACTGTTCAGCCATACATAGAAAATACATTTCACCTCGATAATTATTGCTTCGACTCAGTACCTGAAAGAGATTTCTTTTGGCATATATTGCATTCAAAAGCAGTAGATAAGATCTGGTTTACTGGAATGCTGACTCATGGACAGTCTGAGTTTTATATTCAGTATGTAGACCCTGATACTCATAGAGTACGTAGTTACTATCCAGACTTCTTGATTCGCAAGAAGGATGGTTCATTAGTGATGATTGAGGTCAAAGGTGAAAATATGATTGATCATCCAACTGTAAAAGCTAAACAGGAATATGCTGAGATGATGGCTAAGGCATCTGATGTTGAAATGTCTTATCAAATCATTCCTGGTAAGCAAGCTGAAAACGGAAATTTTGATAGGAGCTTTCTCAACTAGTTTAGCTGCTAGGTAGTGTGAGTTATAGGCTTCCTAAATATGCTACTAGATAAGTTTTAATTTAAGGTGATATATCCTGAGGTCGAAATGTCCTCAGGTATGATGACTAATTGACAGGTGTGACAGTTAATTTGGAATTAACTATTTATATATCTATTTAGTTTATAAAAGTATTTGTCATATTGTCATAAAGGTTAGCTTGAGGCTAACCGTTTATATTTGATTCAAAACCAATTAAGAAGGTAGCACTGAATTTTATATAGAAAATAGTGAATCTTTACGTGTAGCCCAGGTGTGCCACTCAGTACTTATGTACAAAAGGGGTGGCCTCTGGAACTTACCCCCACCACTATATAGACCCCCCCCTAGGTAAGTTCTCCAATTAATCGATAGGAGACTATGCAATGAAGAATAAAACTTTAAACAACCTTACTAACTACGCTACTGACAACCAAGCACTACTAGTCGAAGCTGGCGATAACAAGTATCTATTATCCGAACCTGTAACCACTAAGCAAATGTACCAAATCATGCTCAGCTTACTAGAGCAGGAATACTTCAGATCAGATCAACTCACATCGCCTCAAAAGACAATACAGTATCTTCAAATTAAGTTAGCAAAATATGGGTATGAAGTCTTTTGCTGCATATATTTGGATAATCAGCACCATGTTATTGGCTTCGAGGAGCTTTTTCGGGGAACCATAAATGCGGCAAGTGTGTATCCCAGAGAGGTTCTTAAATCATGTTTACAACATAATGCCGCAGCCGTGTTGCTTGTACATAACCACCCATCCGGTGATTGCCATCCTAGTAATGCTGATGAGATGTTAACTAAACGCCTAATAGAGGCTTTAGCCTTAGTCGATATTAGAGTACTTGACCATATACTAATTGCAGGTGCATCTTCAATATCATTCG
>TARA_R110002049_G_scaffold2846_1_pt1 | contig 21316 bp, 18 predicted proteins | sample TARA_R110002049 | Tara Oceans TARA_R110002049 (sample SAMEA4396941) | marine metagenome | biome: Polar Biome; feature: [SRF] surface water layer (ENVO:00010504); material: water (ENVO:00002006), including particulate matter (ENVO:01000060) such as... | depth 5 m
TTTGCCAAAGTATTTTGAAATGGATAAACGTATTCGTTACAAAGTAAAAAGTGGCGATTTTTTAGGTAAAATTGCTAATAAATTTGGAGTAAGAGTTAGTGAGATTAAGCGTTGGAATAGAATGAAAACCAGTAGATTAAAAATTGGTCAGCGTTTAAGTATATACCCTAAGAAAATGGCAATTCCAAAATCTTCAGGAAAAGTTGTATCAACAAAAAAGAAAGAAAAAACTACAATTAAAGGCGATTTTAAAACATATGTTGTACAAAAAGGAGACTCACTTTGGATTATTTCTAGAAAATTTAATAACGTTTCTGTAGATCAAATTAAAAAGTGGAACAATATTTGGAGTGTTAAAAGTTTAAAACCCGGAACTAAACTTAAAATTTATAAAAGCTAATTATGAAAAATCTATTTTCAATATTTATTGTGGCAATTTTGCTAGTATCTTGTACAGGTACAGACAAGTTTGTACTTAGAGGCTCTCTAGGTAAGGTAAACAAAGTAATGGTTGTAACTAAGGCCAGTGATTGGAATGGAGATGTAGGAACAGCAATTAGAAATTCTTTTGGTGAAATCTTAGTTGGTTTACCACAACCAGAACCAATTTTATCTGTTTCGCAAATTGCACCAAATGGTTTTGGAAGTATGATGAAGGTTTCTAGAAATATTTTAATTATTGGAGAAGGAGAAAAAGAAGATTTTTATATTAAGAAAAACGTATATGCACAACCACAAATTATAGTGTATGTATATGGTACAGATGATGCTAGTATTGTAAAAGTATTTAATGAGCATAAAGAAGAAATTATGGATGCTTATATAGCTTCAGATGTTTTAATGACTCAGAATATTTTTAAAAAGAAAAAATTAGATGAATCTCAATTTAAAACTATTAAGAATTTAGGAATTTCGTTTACAGCACCAGAAAATTTTAATGAAGTAGATGATACTGGAGATTTCTTATGGTTAAGACAACATTTAACAAGCGGAATTGCTAAAACTGGAAGTAACAACATCTTGGTATATTCAGTTCCTTTAGAAGATGAAACTAAGGTTTCAGAAAATATTGTAGCGGTTAGAAATAGTATTGGTAAAAAGTATATACCTGGTACAAACCCAGAAACTATGCATATGATTACCGAAGAAGCATATACACCTTTTACTGAAGAAACAGTTTTAGATGGTAAAAAAACATATGAAACAAGAGGTAAATGGGAAGTTAAGAATGATTTTATGGCAGGTCCATTTGTAAACTATTCTGTAATTGATAAAAAAAATAATAGAATTGTTGTTTTTGAAGGTTTTACATATGCACCTTCAGTTAACAAGAGAGCTTTTTTGTTTGAATTAGAAGCAATTGCAAAATCTATGAAGATTAAATAAAAGCATTCAAAAAATAAAATATTAAACGCCTAAAAGATTTTTCTTTTAGGCGTTTAATATTTATAACAAATTCATTGTCAAAAACTTATTTCCTATATTTGATATTCAACTAAAACAACCTTTTATTATGGAAATGAATTTTTTAATACTTTTTGTAGCAGCCTTGGTACCAATGTTAATTGGTTTTTTGTGGTACGGTCCTTTATTTGGAAATGCTTGGATGCAAGAAATGAATTTTACAAAAGAATCTTTAGCAGGTCAGAATATGATTAAAGTATTTGTACTTAGTTATATCTTTAGTCTATTAATTGCTTTCTTTTTAACCTTTATAGTAATACACCAAATGGGTGTAATGCAGGTTTTACAAGGAGAAACTGGTTTTGGTGAAAAAACAGGAGAAGCTTTTACGTTTTTTCAAGATTTTCTTTCAACTTACGGAGACCGTTTTAGAACATTTAAACACGGTGTAATTCATGGTTTAATGTCTGGGTTTATTTTTGTGTTGCCAATAATATCTATTATTGCAATGTTTGAAAGAAAAAGTGTAAAATATATTGCTATTAACTCTGGCTATTGGATTGTTACTTTAGCAATTATGGGAGGAATAATTTGTCAATGGGTATAAAGTAACTTCTTTATATAAAAATAAAAAACCACGTTACTAACGTGGTTTTTTATTTTTTAGATTTAATATCCTATTTTTTCTCGAACTCTTTTTAAAACTGAATTTGCAGTAACTCTTGCTTTTTCTGCACCTATATTTAATGCTGCATCTATTTCGTGTTTGTTTTCCATAAAATGATGATAACGTTCTCTAACGGTTGCAAATTTGTCTAAAATAAGTTCATATAAAGCTTGTTTTGCATGTCCGTAACCATAATTTCCACCTTCATAATTAGCTCTCATTTCTTTAATTTGAGCTTCAGTAGCCAATAATTTATACAAAGCAAAAACATTATCTGTATCTGGGTCTTTAGGTTCTTCTAAAGCCAAACTATCAGTTTTAATGCTCATAATTTGTTTTCGCAATTTTTTATCTGCAAGAAATATATTAATTGTATTATTTCTAGATTTACTCATTTTCTCACCATCAAGACCAGGAACTAATTTTGTGTGTTCTTGAATTTTTGCTTGAGGTAAAACTAATGTTTCTCCAATTATATTATTTATTCTACTGGCAACATCTCTAGTAATTTCTAAATGTTGCAGTTGGTCTTTACCAACAGGTACAACTTCTGCATCGTATAATAAAATATCTGCAGCCATTAACATTGGATAGGTAAATAAACCTGCATTTACATCTTCTAATCTGTCTGCTTTGTCTTTAAAACTATGTGCTAATGTTAGTCTTTGAAAAGGAAAATAACAGCTTAAATACCAAGTAAGTTCTGCAGTTTGTGGAATATCGCTTTGTCTGTAAAAAATAGTTTTATTAATATCTAAGCCACAAGCTAACCAAGTTGCAGCAGTACTGTAAGTATTTTCTCTTAATTCTTTTCCGTCTTTAATTTGCGTTAAAGAGTGCATGTCTGCAATAAATAAATATGCTTCATTTTCTGGATTATTAGCCATTTCTACTGCAGGTAAAATAGCACCTAATAAATTACCTAAATGTGGTGTTCCTGTACTTTGTACGCCTGTTAAAATTCTTGACATTAATTCGTTTTTTATCTTTTTTAAAATATAAGTAAATCATCATGCCTGTATTGTTTAATTCGAAAACTAAAGAATAAATTAGATGAAAAACTTATCTGCAAGCACAAAAATAAGGTTTTGAATAGGAAAATCAATAAACAAAAAGAATATTAGTATTTTTGATCTATATGAGATTTTTAAAAATACCTTTATTGCTTATTTGGCGCTTGTGGTTTTACATTTTAATGTTTGCTTCTTTGCTCTTATTATTTCCTTTTTTATTAATTTTTTCATTTAAAGAAGAGCATTATCATTTGTTTTGGAAAGTAGCAAGATTGCTTTCAAAAATATTGATTTATGGAATGGGTTTTAGAATAGATTTTAAAGAAATACAAAGCATAGAGAAAGATAAAAGTTATATGTTTTGTCCTAACCATGCATCACTTTTAGATCCTTTTTTATTAATTGCTATTAGTAAGAATCCTATTGTTTTTGTTGGTAAAAAAGAGTTAGCTAAAATACCTGTTTTTGGTTTTTTATATAAAAGAACTGTAATAATGGTAGATAGAAGTAGTTTAGAAAGTAGAAAACGTGTTTTTGAAATGGCCAAAAAAAGATTGCAAAATGGAGTAAGTATGGCAATTTTTCCTGAAGGTTTGGTACCAACAGAAGATGTTGTTTTAGCTCCGTTTAAAAAAGGTGCATTTAGTTTAGCTATAGAGTTTGAAATACCAATTATACCACAAGTTTATTATGATTGTAAACGTTTTTTTTCTTGGGATATTTATAAAGGAAGACCTGGTGTTTTAAGAGTAAACCAACATAGTTTTATAGACACAAAAGGAATGTCTTTAGAAGCAAATATGAATGAGTTAAAAAACAAAACTTTTAACCTTATTTATAATGATTTAGAGAAAGATGTTAAATACATGAAAGATACAAATAGAAAAAAATGAGTGAAAAATTAAATCATACATATTCTAATACAGAAGAAAAATTAAATATTTGGTCGCATGCTTTTGGCTTACTATTAAGTATAATTGCTTTTCCTTTTCTGATTATAAAAGCATTAGAATTTAGTGGTTTTTGGAAACCAGCAAGCTTTATAATTTATGGATTCAGCTTAATTATTTTATATGCTGCATCTACATTTTATCATGCTGCTAAAGAACCAAAAAAAAGAAGAAAACTAAATATTTTTGATCATGCAGCAATTTATGTTTTAATAGCTGGTAGTTACACACCATTTTGTTTGGTTGGTTTAGATTCTAGTTTAGGAAATTATATGACACTTTTTGTATGGCTATTTGCTCTTGTTGGTGTAGTTTTAAAGTTGTTTTTTACAGGAAAATTCGATAAAATTTCTACGGCAATGTATTTATTAATGGGTTGGCAAGTTGTTTTTTTTATTGGTCCATTAATGGATAGTTTATCTTCTTTTAGTCTAAATTTTCTATTTATTGGTGGTATTTTTTATAGTATTGGAGCAGTGTTATATATGATAAAAAAATTACCATATAATCATGCTATATTTCATCTATTTGTACTTTTAGGTAGTTTTAGTCATTTTTTGGCAATATATAATATTTCGTAAAAATACTTTTAACTATTTTTTGTTCAGGTATTTAGGTTGTTTGCTTAGAAATGAATAATTATATATAATATTTGTTATGAATTTTTTAAAAAGTACATATTTATTTGATATCGATAAAATAATCTCTAATTTTGTAGAACTTAATAATTTTAACGTATGTTAATTTATTAAGTATTTATAAATTTATTTAGGGGGTAGGTTTATTAAATTTCCTCGAACATTTGTTCGAGGTTTTTTTATACCCAATCTTTAAAAGGAAGTTTACTAATGTTAGAATTGTAATATTTTAATTCTCCTGTTACTTCTTTGTCTAGCCAATTTGGTCTTTCAAACGTTTCATTTTCAGAATTTAATTCTATTTCGGCAACTATTAACCCTAAATTATCACCAAGAAACTCATCAACTTCAAAAGTGTGTTTACCTTTTTTTATTAAATAACGGTGTTTTTCAATAATGCCAGATTCACATAAAAGCAATAATTGTTTAGCCTCAGAAACAGGTATTTCTTTTTCCCATTCAAACCTAGTTGTACCTTCTGTATTAGATTTTCCTTTAACAGTTATAAAACCAGAAGCATTAGAAATTCTTATTCTTACAGCTCTATTTTTGTTAGAATTTAAATAACCTTGCATTATGTAATTTTTCTGATTGCTTTCGTTCTTAAAATCTAAGTTTTTTACTAAAAATTTTCTTTCTATTTCTATGCTCATAAAATCCTATTCAATTTTGTACTAATGTATTATGTTTTAGCGTTATTGTAACAATAAATAAATATCTTTGAATTATAAATTATTTAAATGAAAAAACTCTTTTCTCTTTATATCTTAATTTTCTCTTTTGCAATATATTCTCAAACAGATTATAGTGCATCTTGGGAAGATTTTTATTCATATAATAACGTAAAAGATTTTACAAAGGTAGATAATGTAATTTATGCTTTGGCAGATAATGCAGTTTTTACCTACAATGTTACAAACGGCGAAATTAACAAACTATCTTCTGTACAAGGTTTGTCTGGTGAGCCAACAACTGCCATTTATTACAATAAAGAATTTAAAAGATTGGTTATTGGTTATGAAAATGGTTTGGTAGAAGTTGTAGATAATGATGGTAGTATTACCATCTCTTCAGATATTATCAATTTTAGTCAATCTGGTCAGAAAAGCATCAATCATATTTCAGAATTTAACAACAAACTTTATTTATCTACACCTTTTGCAATTGTAGTTTATGATATTGCAAAATTAGAATTTGGCGATACTTATTTTATAGGAAATAATTCTTCATCAATAAAAATAAATGAAACTATAGTAGCCGATAATATAATTTATGCAGTAACTGAAAGCGGAATTTTTAAAGCAGATGTTACTAGTAATTTATTAATAGATTTTAATAATTGGCAGCAATTATTTAACGGTAGAAATTTTAGTGGAATTTCGTTGTTAAATAATTTATACGTTACAGAAAATACTAGATTATTTTCGTTTAACGGAAGAGATATTACAGAAATAAGAAATTTTTCTGAGGAAATAAAAGCGGTAAAAGCATCTGCAACTCATTTAAGTATTTCTTTAAACAAGAGAGCAGTTGTTTTAAATTCGTCTATGAATGAAGTTGTTCAATTTATTTCAAATACATCTTTTGATTATTCTTTAAATAATGCTTTTTTTGAAAACAATACTGCTTTTTTAGGAACAAAAGAATTTGGAGTTTTGGCAGCAACATTTACCCAGCCAAATACTTATTTAGAAATTCATCCAGAAGGGCCATTGTCTAATGATGTTTTTTCAATAGCCGTAAATAATAGTAATTTATGGGTTGTTTATGGTGGTTATACGGATGTTTTTGGCCCTTCTTTTAACAAACAAGGTTTTAGTCATTATAATGGAGTAAATTGGATAAACACAAAATATAATCCAGCTTTTCCTGTAACAGATTTAAGTCATATAACCATAGATCCTAATGCAGAAAATAGAGTTTATATTAGTTCTTTAGGAGATACTGGAGATGTAAATTCTGTAGCTACTGGAGGAATTTTAGTAGTTGAAAATGATGAAATAAAAACGTTCTACAATCAGTTAAACAGTCCTTTAGAAGACATTGTTGCTTTAGACCCAAATAGAGTTACAATTAGAATAAATGGTAGTGCTTTTGATAGTCAGGGTAATTTATGGGTAACCAATATTGGTGTGCCAAATGAATTAAAAAAGCTATCTACAAATGGCTCTTGGTCTAGTTTTGATATGAGTTCTGTAAAAACTGATGGAGCTTTTGGTTTAAGCGAGTTAGCTGTAGATAGAAATAATAGTATTTGGTATGGTTCTAGAAACAATGGTGTTTTTGTTTTTAATGAAAACGGAAACAGAAAAAAAGCATTAATTGCTACACCAAATTTAGGGAATTTACCAGATGCCAATGTAAATTCGGTTGCTGTAGATGGAAGTAATAGAATTTGGTTGGGTACAAAATCTGGTTTAGTAGTTTATACAAATGCTTCTGGTGTTTTTGAAGAAACGGTTTCTAACGCAAATCCTATTATTATTTTAGATGATGGTATTGCTAAAAAACTAGGAGGAGACCAAGCTATAAATTCTATTTTTGTAGATGGCGCAGATAATAAATGGATTGGCACAGATAATGGAGGTGTTATTTACACAAACCCAAGTGGACAAACTACAATAGCAAACTTTAGTAAACAAAACTCACCTTTACCATCAGACAGAATTATAAAAATTAAAGTAGACAATTCTACAGGTAAAGTATATTTTGCTACAGATAAAGGTATAGTTGCTTACAATAGTAAAGTGGCGCCTTTTGGCGATGTTTTAGGAGATGTGTATGCATACCCTAATCCTGCGCTTAGAAATCATGAAACAGTTACAATAGATGGCAGAAATGGTACACATTTACCTAAAGGAACAAATGTAAAAATTGTAGACGTTGCAGGTAACTTAGTTTACGAAACAAATGTTGTTGAAGGGCAAGAGTTACAAGGAGGAAAAGTAGTTTGGAATAAAAAAAATTTAGCAGGAAATAGTGTTGCTTCTGGTATTTATATTGTTTTATTATCTAATGATGATGCTTCTGAAACTTCTATAACAAAAATTGCAATTGTTAATTAAATGGCTGTAATAACAACAAAAGCAATTGTTTTAAGTACCTTAAAATATAGCGATACCAGTTTAATAGTAAAGTGTTATACAGAGCAAGAAGGCATTAAGTCTTACATTATAAAAGGAATTTTAAAAGCTAAAAAGGGCGGAATTAAAGTTGCATATTTTCAACCATTAACGCAATTAACTTTAGTAGCAAATCATAGTTCAAAAAGCTCACTTCATAATTTAAAAGAAGTACAAATATTAAACCCTTATAAAACCATTTATAGAGACATTGTTAAACAATCTGTTGTTTTATTTATTTCTGAAGTTTTATCTAACAGTATTCAGGAAGAAGAAAAAAATGAAGATTTTTACAACTATTTAGAGGCAGGTTTAAATTGGTTAGACGCACATGATAAAATTGCTAATTTTCATTTGCTTTTTTTATTAAATGCATCTCGATTTTTAGGTTTTTATCCAGATACATCAGAAACCACGCTTTATAATTTCGATTTGTTAAATGGAAGTTTCTCAGAATCAAGTGCTAATAAAGATGTTATTTCTGGAAACGAATTTTATCAATTTAAAAAGCTGTTAGGCATAAATTTTGATAGTATAGAAGAAGTGTCTTTTAGTAAAAATGAAAGACAATTAGTTTTACAAATTATTATAAGATATTTTGAATTACATTTGGATGGCTTTAGAACACCAAAATCATTACAAATTTTAGAAGCAGTTTTTAATTAATGAAAAAATTATTCTTTACAATCGTTTTATTTATTACTGGTTTTACTTTTTCACAAAAGGTGAAAGTTTTAGACCAGCAAACTGGTAAAATTGTTAAAAATGTAAGCATTTTTAACGATAAAGAAACTATTAATATAACTACAGATAACAATGGTTTTGCAGATCTTTCAGATTTTAAAAAGAATGAATTTGTAGTACTTTCTCATTTATCTTACGCAGTTTTAAGAATTAGAAAATCTGCTATAGAAGGTAAAAATTATATTATTTACTTAACTAAAGAATCTGAACAACTAAATGAAGTAGTTATTTCTTTGTTTAAAAAAGAAGAAAAAGCAGATAGAATAGCAGAACAAATTGCCGTTTTAAATGCTAGAGATATTCAAAAAATATCACCACAAACTTCTGCAGATTTATTGGCAACAATTCCAGGAATTAAAGTGCAAAAATCTCAATTTGGTGGTGGTAGTCCTGTAATTAGAGGTATGGAGTCTAACAGAGTTTTATTAGTTGTAGATGGTGTTAGAATGAATAACGCTATTTATAGAAAAGGACATTTACAAAGTTCTATTACCGTTACACCAAATATGTTAGATAAAACAGAAGTAGTTTTTGGGCCTTCTTCTGTAGTTTATGGTTCAGATGCATTAGGAGGTGTAATTCATTATTATACAAAAACACCAAAATTATCTGAAGTACCAGAAATTAAAAGTCAATTATTTTCTAGATATTCTACTGTAAATAATGAAATTACAACAAATGTTTCTGCAGAAATTAGAAATAAAAAGTGGGCATCTTTAACAAGTGTTTCTTTCAGTGATTTTGGAGATTTGAAAGCTGGAAAAAATAGATCTCATGGTTTTGATGATTGGGGAAAAGTATTTTTTTATTCAGAAAATATGAATGGAAATTATAAAGAAACTCCAACAGTAAATTCAGATCCTAATTTGCAGAAAAATACTGGTTATAATCAAACAGATGTTTTACAAAAATTCTATATTCCATTATCTAAAAATACAGATTTAAAAGTAAATCTTCAATATTCTACATCATCCGACATACCAAGATTCGATAGATTAACTGAATTAAAGGATGGTGAATTAAAGTTTGCAGAATGGTACTATGGTCCTCAAGAAAGATTTTTAGTTTCAACTCAATTTCTTATAAATCCTAACAAAAATTGGTTAGAAAACGGAGTTATAACAGCAGCATATCAAAACTTACAAGAAAGTAGAATACAACGTAAATTTGGAAGTTTAGATAGGTCTTATAGAGAAGAAAATGTAGATGTTTTTAGTTTGAATGGAGATTTTTCAATATCATTAACAGAAGACAAAAAAAGAACTCTTTCCTATGGTTTTGAGTTTGCTTATAATGATGTGAATTCTAATTCTTATGGTAAAGAATTAAATATTGTAAACGGCCAAATAGATGGTTTTTCTAATGATTTTAAAGTGCAATCTCGTTATCCAGATGGAGGTAGTAATTATTTAAGTTCTGCTGTTTACATAGATTACAGACAAGATATTAATAGTAAATCTACTTTAAATTCTGGTATTCGTTTTACAAATACCAATTTAAATGCAACTTGGTTAGATCAAACATTTATTCAATTAGATGAAACAGATATAGAGGCTAACCACTCTGCTGTAACTGCAACTTTAGGTTACGTGTATAAACCAAATACAAATTGGCAAATTAATAGTGTTGTTTCTTCAGGTTTTAGATCTCCAAACATAGATGATGTTGGTAGAGTAAGAGAGAAATCTGGTAATGTTACAGTACCAAATATTAATGTTACACCAGAGTTTGCTTACAACGCAGAATTGGGTGTTCAAAAGTATTTTAATGATAAAAAGTTTCGTTTTGGTGCAAATATTTACTACACTTTATTAGATAATTATATTCAAAGAGATTTTATTTATAACGAAGATGGAAGTAAAAAACAAATAGAATTTGATGGAGAGTTTGGTAATGCTGTTTCTAATCAAAATAAAAAAACAGCTTATATAACTGGTTTTACAGCTAATTATTTAGGTAAAATTTCTGATGCTTGGAATACTTCTGGTTTTTTAACTTACACAAAAGGAAGAACATATGATACTAAAGAACCTATGTCATCAATTCCGCCATTATTTGGCCAATTTGAATTAAATTATAATTCAGATAAAATTCAATTAGGAGCTGCAATTCGTTTCAATTCTAAAAAAGATATAGAAGATTTTAATATAACTGAAGGAATAGATAACCACGATTTAACACCAATTGTATATGCTAATGCAACAGAAGATACAGATATCTATTTTGGTACACCAAGTTGGTTAACTTTAGGCTTAAACGGGCGATATGAAGTGAATACAAATATCTCTTTACAAGCTAGATTAGATAATTTGTTAGACCAACATTATATTGAATTTGCATCTGGTGTTGCATCTCCAGGAAGAAACTTGTCTCTTTCTTTAATGGCTATTTTTTAACCTTTTTCTTTTTCCCTTCTTCAGTAAAATTATCATTTAAAGCTCTTTCTGTTTTTACAATACTTACAATTATTGTTAAGAAAACAAAAGCCATTGGTTGCCAAGTTAACTCAGCATTTAAAAGAGTTGCAAAAGCTAAACCAGCAAGAAAAGAAATACCAGCGTAAATTAAAAAACTTCTATTAAAAGTGCTGTTTGCAAAATTCCAAATTTCTTGATTTTGCATTGCTTTAGGTGTTTTATAACCATAAATACTATTAATTTTCTTTGGTGGAAATTTCCAGAAAATAATACTAATTAGAAAAAGTACTCCGTTAGTTGTAAATATATATAATAAAGCATCGCTCATAATTCCTGTGTTTTAAAAATCTATCTATTTTTTCTTTGGTCTTAATAATCCCTCTTGTGCAAAAGAAGCAATTAACTTACCATCTCTTGTAAAAATGTTTCCTTTTGCCAAACCTCTTGCGCCAAATGCATTTGGTGATTCTGCAGAGAACAACATCCAATCATCAAAATCAAAATCTCTAAAAAACCACATAGAATGGTCTAAACTTGCCGTTTGTGTGTTTCCAAAATTATGCTTACTTGCATTAGGGTTAAAGGCTGCGTTTAAGATATTATAGTCAGATATGTATGTTAAAATTTCTTGTTTTGTTCTGTAATCTAAATCTTGTTTTTCTCCTTTTAAACGAAACCAAACTTGTTCTGTTGGTGGTAAGTTTTTAGGATCTAAAGGATTTGGAACTCTTACGGGTTTAAATTCTATTGGTCTTTTTACACTTAAGAAATCTTTGGTAGATTTTGGTAAAAACTCACCAAACTGTTCCAACATATCATCCCAACTAAATAATTCTTCTGGTTGTTTTATGTTTGTGTCAAAACTTGCCTGGTGTTCAAAACCATCTTCTTTTTGATGAAAAGAAGCAGCTAATATAAATATGGTTTTTTCATGCTGAATTGCAGTAACTCTTCTAGTAGAAAAGCTTCCTCCATTTCTTACTTCTTCAACTTTATAATGAATAGGTACTTTTAAATCTCCAGCTTCTAAAAAATATCCATGTAAAGAGTGTAAAATTCTGTCTTCTGGTATTGTTCTATAAGCAGCATTTACAGATTGCGCCAATACTTGTCCGCCAAAAACATTTGGGCTTCCAATAGTATAACTGTTTCCGCTGAAAACGTTATTTCCTAAATTTTTTAAATCTAAAAGGGCAATTAATTCTTTACTAGTTTGCATTTATTTTTATTTTTTAAAAGGAAATTTTTGTTGAAATGGAGTTGGTTGAATTCTCTGCAAAAATAGCTTTAAAATTCTGTTTTTAATACTTTTTTTATGACGAAGATACATGGTTAAATCTTGTGGAATTGCACCAACAGAACTCTTTATTTCACTAGCAGTTCTGCCAAAATTAATGGTTTTTATTTTTTTATTGATAGCAATTTCTATGTAATCATACAGCATTCTTTGGTAAATGGCATGTTCTCTATTTAACTCATAATCTATACCAACAAAGTGCGCATCTAAAGAATTTTTATTAATAACTCCAGATATAAAACCAACAATTTTGTTTTCTAGCCAGTAAGTTTTTAAAATATAATTTTCACCTATTTTTTCTTTAAAACCTTTATAAGTTTCTAAGTTAAATTCGCCTAAATTAAAAGCAGCATTAGCAGCTACTTTTTTATAAAGAGCTGTCATTTTAGGTAACTGATTATTTATGTTATCTGCTGTTACTTCTTCAATTCTAATAGCTTTACTTTGTTTAAAAGCTTTTTTTGCCTTTACTCTAAACTTAGTTTTCATAGCAGCCAAATAGTCGTCAAAAACCATCCAATTTTCATCAATTTGTAGTAGCATATTTGGTTCTACAGAAAAAGGGTGATAATTGTAATCTTTCAATTCATCGGTAATAAATAAAGATTCGTTTATAAAGTCTTTTATAAGAAAAGCGTCTATTTTTAACTTCTTATTAGAATTTACAAAGTGCAAAATAGCCTTTGCTAGTTCTTTAATTACTTGTTTTTTATCTTGATTATCTTTAATGAAAATACCATGTTCTCCACTAACAAATGTATTGCCAGAAATTAATAGTTTTAAAGGCTTGCTGTCTTTTAAAATACGAAGTTTTCTTCCTAAATCTTTCAAGAAATTTAATTCTTTTTGAATAGAATTTATAAAAAAATCTACAATTTGTATGGATGAAAAAGCAATTGGCATTTCATTTTTATCAACCAATATAATATATGAAAACTTAATTTTTGGATGATTTTTTTCAATAGATTTTAAAAAATCTCGTTGAAAATAAATATTGTTTTCACATTGTAGTGTTTCCCATATTTCTAGAGAAATTTCATCTACAGAAGAGAAAAATAATGCGGTATTTGTGTTAGAGCAGCAAATCAAATTAATTCATGTAATGTTTTAGGTTTTCTGGCCCTTCTAAAATGGTTCTTTTAATTTGCATTGTACCATTTTCTGTGGTAATAATATGCCATTTTATAAGGCAAATTTCATTTTTTTCAATCTCTATACCTGTAATAGATCTTGGGTGTACACAACTTCCGTCATTAAAAAACGGAATTTCATTTTTATCAGGAAAACGTGGTCTGTGTGTATGTCCAGTAATCATCATTTGATTATTGTTTTCTTGAATCCATTTTTCTAATTTATACTCTACTTTTATACGTTCTTTAAAGTTTTGTGCAGGAGAGGTAGGGTCTGAAAAACCTAGTATTTGTAGAGGTTTCCATAAAATTTTTACTAAAAAACTACTAAATCTCCAACAAACATAGTTAAACCAATCTACTTGATGGCCGTGTAAAAGAAATATATTTTTACCAGTTTTTTCATCTTCTAAAACAATTGCTTCAGAAAAAGAAGCACCAATTAAAAGTTCTTTTTTAGTATTAGAAACAGAGTCGTAATAGTAGTGTAAATTCTTACGAATTGTTGCAGGGTTTTTATATTTCATATCATGGTTTCCCCAGATAAAATGTAATCTGTTTTTATCATGAAATTTTTTTAACCACAGATAAATATGTTTGTTGGCTTTAAATATTTTATTAAAGTTTCTATTCTCCCATAATTCATCTCCATCTCCTAATTCTATATAGGTAAAGTTATTTTTATAATAATGTTCTAATGCATGTTTAAACATGTTTCTATTGTGTGCAAAATCATCTGCAAAACCATTGTCTCCTCTATGAGAATCGCTAAAAAGTACAAATTTAGAATCTACATTAAAACAGATTTTTTTTGCATTTTTATAGGCACGAGAAATTCTAAAATTAGAAGACATTTTATTTCTTTTGAAGATATAAAGATGGTGAAAAAATATGATTTTGTAAATTTTAGGATAAAAAATACCAATTATAACTTTTCTTTAACAAACTAGCTTTAAACTTTAGAAGCTAACTTATGTCTAACAAGTATATTTGTACAACTATTATACCTTTCTTAAGCTAAAGAAAGTTCAACTAACTAATTATGAGAAAAATTATTCTAGCAGTTCTAGGAGTTTTAACTATTGTGGGTGCTATACTTTTAGGGAATTATCTAATTGATAAAAACCAAAAACCAAAACCTAAATACAAAAAACAAATAAAAACAGTTTTTGTAGAAAGTGTAGAAAATAAAGAAATTCCTATAATTTTAGCTGCAAGTGGTAATTTAAATGCTAAGAATAAGATAGAAATTTACTCTGAGGTTCAAGGAATTTTAAAGCCATCTAATAAACTTTTTAAGGCTGGTACAAATTATAATAGAGGAGAAACTTTACTAAGCATAAACAACGATGAGTTTTACGCAAGTTTACAATCTCAAAAAAGTAATTTAAATAACTTAATTACAGCTATTTTACCAGATTTACGTTTAGATTATCCGGTAGAATTTGTTAAGTGGGAAAATTATATTAAATCTTTTGATATGAATAAAACCACGCCTAAATTACCTAAATTTTCTACAGATAAAGAAAAGTATTTTATTTCTGGTAGAGGTATTTTAACAGCTTATTATAATGTAAAAAATTTAGAAGTACGTTTATCTAAATATCAAATTAGAGCACCTTTTTCTGGTATTCTTACAGAAGCTTTGGTAAGCCCAGGAACTTTGGTTAGAGTAGGGCAAAAATTAGGCGAGTTTATAGATCCAAGGGTTTATGAAATGGAAGTTTCTATTAATTCTGAATTTGCAGATTTATTAAAAGTAGGTAACTCTGTTTCGCTTTCTAATTTAGAAAAAACTAAAAATTACACCGGTAAAGTTATTCGAGTAAATGGTAAAGTAGACCAGGTTTCTCAGACTATTAAAGCTTTTATAGATGTAAAACATTCAGATTTAAAAGAAGGAATGTTTTTAGAAGCAAATTTAGTAGCTAAATCTGAAACAGAAGCGATAGAGATTCCTAGAAAATTATTGATTGATAATACTGCAGTTTATACAGTTAAAAATGATAGTATTTTAAGTTTAGTTACCATAGAACCTGTTTATTTTGGACCAGATAAAGTGGTGATAAAAGGACTTAAAAATAATGACAAAATTTTAACACAAACCTTGCCAGGAGCTTTTGATGGTATGACAGTTAAAATCAATAAAAATAAATAAGCTATGAAAAAAATCATTACTTATTTTATTAAGTATCCTGTAGCTGTAAACGTTATTATTTTAGCGTTTATTATTTTTGGAGCCGTTGGTGCTATCAGTATGAAATCGTCATTTTTTCCACTGGTAGATTCAGAATTAATAAACATTTCTTTAGCATATCCAGGAGCTTCTCCTGCAGAAATGGAAGAAGGAGTTGTTTTAAAAATTGAAGACAATTTAAAAGGAATAGTTGGTGTAGAAAGAGTAACTTCTGTATCAAGAGAGAATTCTGCAACTGTAAACATAGAAGTAGAAAAAGGTAAAAATATAGATGTTGTTTTATCTGATGTAAAAAATGCAGTAGATAGAGTTCCGTCTTTTCCTTCTGGTATGGAACCTGCTGTAATTGCAAAAGTAGAAAGTATAAGACCAACTATTAGTTTTACGGTTAGTGGAGAAAATGTTTCTTTAAAATCTTTAAAACAATACGCTAGAAATGTAGAAAATGATATTAGAGGAATAGAAGGTATTTCTCAAGTAGCTATTTCGGGTTTTCCAGATGAAGAAATAGAAATTGCAGTAAGAGAAAGCGATTTACGATCTTACAATATGTCTTTTACAGAAGTTGCCAATGCTGTAAGAAATTCTAATATTTTAATTACAGGTGGTAATATAAAAACTTCTGAAGAAGATTATTTAATTAGAGCAAGTAACAGATCTTATTACGGTGTAGAACTTCAAAATTTAATTGTAAGAACTGCTACAAATGGTAATATTATAAGATTAAAAGATATTGCAGAGGTAAAAGATACTTGGTCAGAAAATCCAGACAGATTATATTATAATGGCAATTTAGCTATTAATGTAACAGTTAGTAACACCAATAATGAAGATTTAATTTCTTCTGCAGATAAAATTAAAGAATACATTCACAAATTTAATCAACAACAACAAAACGTTCAGTTAAATGTTTCTAGTGATGCTTCTATAACTTTAAACGGAAGAACAAAGTTATTAGTAGAAAACGGTGTTGTAGGTATTTTATTAGTGCTGTTTTTCTTAGCATTATTTCTAAATTTAAGATTAGCAATTTGGGTAGCTTTTGGTTTACCAGTAGCATTTTTTGGTATGTTTATTTTTGCAGCTCAGTTTGATGTTACGATAAATGTATTATCACTTTTTGGAATGATCATAGTTATTGGTATTCTGGTAGATGATGGTATTGTTATTGGAGAAAATATTTATCATCATTATTACGACTTAGGAAAATCTAAAATTAATGCTGCAATTGATGGTACAATGGAAGTTATTCCGCCAATTGTTTCGGCAATTTTAACTACCATTATTGCTTTTTCAACCTTCTTTTTTGTTGATGGAAGAATAGGAAGTTTCTTTGGCGAAGTTTCTACAATTGTACTATTAACTTTAACCGTTTCTTTGGTAGAAGCATTAATTATTTTACCAGCACACATTGCACATTCTAAAGCTTTAGAAAGAAAAAAACTAGAAAATGGCGAACAAAAAAAGACAAACGTAATAGATACTTTTTTTAATAAAGTAAATAAAGCTGCAGATGGTTTTTTAGTTAAACTAAGAGATACTTTTTACATGCCTTTTTTAAAGTTTTGTTTAAAAAATAAGGTTTTTGCTTTTTCTATGCCAATTGCATTGGTAATTTTTAGCATTATGGCAATGAATGCTGGTATTGTTAAAAGTGCATTTTTTCCAAGAATTGCTAGTGATAGAGTTCAAATAAACCTTACAATGCCACAAGGTACTAATGAGCAAATTACAGACTCTATTATATCTTTAATTGAAGAAAAAGTATGGATAGCTAATAAAGAATACACAGAAAAACAAACAGGAAATATTTCTGTTGTAGAAAATGTTATTAAAAGAATTGGACCTGGAAGTGCAAATGCAACTTTAACTGTAAATTTATTACCAGGTGAAGCCAGAGATTTTTCTTCCCCAGAAATAACAAATACTATTAGCGATAAAGTTGGTAAAGTTTACGGAGTAGAAAGTTTAACTTTTGGTTCTGGTGGTAATTTTGGTGGTAGTCCTGTTGCTGTTTCTCTTTTAGGAAATAACATAACAGAATTAAAAGCAGCCAAACAAGAGTTAAAACAAGTATTAGAAAATAATGCGCTTTTAAAAGATATTTCAGATAATGACCCTGCAGGAATTAAAGAAATAAAAATAACTTTAAAAGATAATGCATATTTACTAGGTTTAAATTTGCAAAGTATTATGGCGCAAATTAGATATGGTTTCTTTGGTTTTCAGGCACAACGTTTTCAAAGAGGTCAAGATGAGATAAAAGTTTGGGTTCGTTATGACAGAAAAGACAGGTCGTCTATTAAGAACTTAGATGATATGCGTATTTCTACTCCTTCAGGAACAAGGGTAGCTTTTTCTGAAATTGCAAATTACACTATCGAAAGAGGAGACATTGCAATAAATCATTTAAAAGGACAAAGAGAAATACAAATTACAGCAGATTTAAAAGATTTAGAAACAAGTGCAACCGAAATTTTAGATGATATTAAAACAAGGGTAATGCCAGAAATAACGTCTAAATACCCAACAGTTTCACCTTTATATGAAGGGCAAAATAGAGAAGCTAAAAAAACAACAGATTCTGTAGGTGTTGTAGGGCCAATTATTTTATTATTAATTTATATAGTAATTGCGTTTACATTCCGTTCTTATAGTCAGCCTATTTTATTAATAATTATGATTCCTTTTAGTATGATTGGAGTTGTTTGGGGACATTATTTTCATAATTTTCCAATCGGAATTTTATCATTTTTAGGTATAATAGCTCTGGTAGGAATTATGGTGAACGATGGTTTGGTATTAATTGGAAAATTCAACAGTTATCTAAAAGAAGGAATGAAATATGACGATGCATTAATTGCTGCTGGTCAATCTCGTTTTAGAGCAATTTTCTTAACTTCTTTAACAACTGTAGCTGGTTTAGCGCCTTTATTGTTAGAAAAAAGTAGACAAGCGCAGTTTTTAATTCCTATGGCAATATCTATTTCCTACGGTATAGCAATTGCAACTATTTTAACATTGGTAATGTTACCCCTTTTATTGTCTGTTTCTAACTCTTTAAAAGTGAAAATTAAATGGTTAAAAACCGGAGAAGAAGTTACTAAAGAAGAAGTAGAAAGAGCAATTATAGAATCTAAACATGACGAGGAAGATAATGAAGATGCACTACTTAACGCAAAAGATAACAATTATGAAATTGAATAAAAAAACAATGATAATAGTCGTTTTTTTATCGACTTTACAAGGAATTTCTCAAGAAATTTTAACAAAAAAAGAAGCGCTAGAAATTACTTTAGAAAACAACTTTGGAATTAAAATAGCAAACAATAATATTGCTGTTGCAGAGAATAATAAAAGTATTTATAATACTGGTTTTTTACCCACTGCTGCTCTTTCTTCTGGTGCAAATTATAGAAGAGATAACCAAACAATTACACGTCAAGATGGTACTTCTACCTCAGTAAATGGCGCGGTAACAAAGTCTTATAATGCTTCTTTAAATTTAAACTATACTATTTTTGATGGTTTAGGAAGAAAGTACAATTATCAACAGTTAAAAGAAACGTATAATTTAACAGAATTACAGGCAAAAGAAACAATAGAAAATACGTATTTGCAGTTGTTTACAACTTACTTTCAAATTGCACGATTGTCTGAGAATAAAACAAACTTAAATGAGGCTTTAACTATTTCTAAACAAAGATTGCAACGTGCAAAGTACCAATATGAATATGGGCAATCTACTAAATTAGAATTGTTAAACGCAGAGGTAGATGTAAATAATGATAGCATTACACTAATAAGCGCCAACCAACAATTAAGCAACGCTAAACGTGGTTTAAATGTTATTTTAGGTATAGAAAAAGAGGTAAGTTATGTTGTTGAAACTAAGGTAGACTTTATTGAGATGATGAATTTTGAAGATCTTCAACAAAAAACTTTAGCAAAAAATACAAGTTTAAAACAAAACGAAAAAAATATAGCAATTAGTGAGTTTAATATTAAAATAAACAAAGCAAGTTACTTACCATCTTTAGGCTTAAATACCTCTTATGGTTGGAATAAAAGTGAAAACCCAGCTACTTCTTTTTTAGCAGGTTCTACATCTAATGGTTTAAATGCAGGTTTAAGTTTATCTTGGAATGTTTTTGATGGTGGAAGCACAAAAACAAGAGTTGAAAATGCTAAAATAGCGTTAGAAAATCAGCAAATTTTATTAGAGCAGCAAAAAGTAACAATAGAGAATAATTTAAAAAATACTTGGGGAAATTACCAAAACCAATTGTTTATATTAAAAGCACAAGAAACCAATGTTTTAACTACGCAAAATAACTTCGATAGAAGCAAAGAACGTTATAAGTTAGGGCAAATTACTTCTATAGAATTTAGACAAGCTCAGGTGAACTTAATTAACTCTAAAACGGCATTTAACAATGCAAAATACGATGCTAAGTTAATAGAGTTGCAATTGTTGCAATTAAGTGGAGATATTTTAAATGTAAATTTTTAAAACCTGATTTTTATCATAATTTTAAAAGCTTATAAGTTTTAGTTTTGTAGAAAATTGAATAATTATGAGTTTTTTAAACACACCACTAGTTTCTTGGGTAAATGGTACAATCATGATCGGTATTTTTGCTGTAGTTGTTGTAGGTTTAGTAGTAGCCGTTTATTTGCTAATGAGTACAGATAAAAAAGCAAAATAGAAAACAATATTCTTATATATAAAACCCCAAGTTTATCTTGGGGTTTTGTTGTTGGAAAAAGTTTTTATAAACCGTATTTTTAGGAATCATTTTTGTATTTTTATACATGTAAAAACTAGCAATAATGGCGAGTAAATTAGACGTTAATTTTGGTTATCTTTTTGAAGAAGATTTAATAAAAGAAATTACCAAAGTAGGTATTCCAAAAACTTTTTCTGCAGAAACTACAATCATAGAAAAAGGAGATTATATAAAATCTATGCCATTACTTTTATCTGGTGCTATTAAAATTCTTAGAGAAGATGATAAAGGAGAAGAATTGGTGTTGTATTACCTAGAAAAAGGAGATACATGTGCCATGACATTATCTTGTTGTATGGGACAAACTAAAAGTAAAATTAGAGCAATTGCAGAAACAGATGTAGAGCTAATTATGTTACCAAAAGAAAAAATGACAGATTGGTTAACTAGCTTTAAAAGTTGGCAATCTTTTATCTTGCAAAGTTACCATAATAGAGTAGAAGAACTCTTATCTGCAGTAGATACAATTGCTTTTCTTAAAATGGATGAACGCCTTTTTAAATATTTAAAAGACAAAGCTATGGTTACACATAACGATGTTTTAAATGTTACTCACAAACAAATTTCTGAAGACTTACACACTTCTAGAGTTGTAATTTCTAGATTACTTAAAAAGTTAGAAAACGAAAGTAAAATTCAGCTTTTTAGAAATAGTATAAAGATTTTAGAACTGTAACATTAGTTACCTTTTACCAATTAGAAACATCCTATTTTTGTAAATAAAAAAAGATGAAACCACTTACATTATTAATAGTATTTGCTTTTATATTTAGTTGTAAAGATTCTAAAAGGCCTTCTTATTCTAAAAAGAAAATAGATTCAAGTATAAGCACACAAACACATGTTGGTAAAAAATTGATGGAAACAAACTGTTACGTCTGCCATAGCCCAACAGCTGATGCAGATAACAGAATTGCACCTCCAATGATTGCAATAAAAAAGCATTA
>TARA_R110002049_G_C9177222_1_pt1 | contig 21230 bp, 14 predicted proteins | sample TARA_R110002049 | Tara Oceans TARA_R110002049 (sample SAMEA4396941) | marine metagenome | biome: Polar Biome; feature: [SRF] surface water layer (ENVO:00010504); material: water (ENVO:00002006), including particulate matter (ENVO:01000060) such as... | depth 5 m
TCGCGCCGGGGTCACCAAAAGCTTACGAAATCAAAAGAATGGTGCCAGAAGAGGATTGCCGGTCTCAGAATACGTCAAATAATATACTTATAAATCAATATATTAAACTGAGATGCCGACCAAGTACAAATTTCAATTCGGTCAATTTTGTACCTGAGCTTGTTGGAATCGAGCAGGTCATTGCGAGGAAAAGTCAGACGGAGCTCGATCACCTTCGCAACGAGTCGACCTCATCGAAGCTTGCTCATTGAGGTACAATGCTTTCCAAGTGCGATGCTCAAGTTTTCGCGACGAGAGGCAAACGTGTTCCAGCTTCACTACGCTATTGGTGTCTTTCTTGTGGGGGCGGTCATTGGTGCGTTGACGACGAAGTCTACAATAGCTCGCGGCGTGCTCCTTGTGGCCGGCTTTACGATGACCTTTGGGGTAAGTTGGGGATTTGTCACTCTTATCGAGCTCGCATTGGGATTTGTGGCTGGCAACATTCTGTTTGCACGTCGAAAGCCAAGGACTCGGCTATTGCACGAGCATTTCATTTTGACTCCAGGATCCATCCTCGAAACAGAATCCCCGAATAGCAAACAGGCAACAAAAGGGCCGAACGCCAATGCGCGTCAGGGAGCAACGCCAAGCGCTGTTGAACCACAAGTGGATACGAGAAGATCAGCACTGTTCGCCTCTGCCAAATGCGAACAATGCGGTCACCACAAGTTTTTCTCTTTCGAGGAACTAACGGACTTGCGCAAGGCGAAACCGCAATTGTTCGATTCTAAAATTGATAGCGCATCTCAATCAAGATTGTTCGCGAAAGCCTTTCGCTGTGGGAAATGCGGGTCAAAGGACATTAAAGCAAGAATCGCCTGAATGCGCAGGCTCGCCGCGTCTCGATCGATACAGACTCTCAAAATGAATGATGAGAGGGTCTCAGGTCACCATCCCGGTTCTGAATTGGTTCCCCAAACTCTATCCTGGTTCAGGATGAATTGAAACTATTTGGCCTTTTCGGAAGACCCGGCATCGGTGTCGATCGCCGGAAACTGCGCCTCAAGAGCTGCGAGCCAGGCTCCAAATTCGTCAGCAAGCACCGACCCAGAGTCATCCTTGCGGACGTCATCAATTTCGCGGCGGGCCGCCGGCAATGACCGCCAGAGCTCCTTGTCTTCGTGATCGACCCGGAGGCGTCTTGCGATAGCCTGCTTGATGCGCTCACGGTCCTCTGGCCCAAGTAATTCTGGGGCTGCTTCAAACACGAGTCTTTGCGCAAGCTGCCGAAACCGGGTGTCCTCAAACTCACGCAAAAGTCCTGCGCGCCCGGCCCAGTCAAGCTGATGGAACCTCGCCATCCGGATTTCATCAGTCCGGCTTACAAATCCCGCATGGATCATCTGTTCCAGATGCACTGCCTCCGCCCGTGCAGGCTCGAGCTCTTCAATGATGCGGACCAGCCGTTCGCGAAAGCCCGCGTCACTCGTGAGCAGCTGGCTCTGGCGGATCTCGAGTTCAGTTGGCGCCAGCCCCCATTCCGTCTTTGCTGCCGAAGCGCTGAAGAGGATTGGTGCTTTGTTGAGCCCCATCCTGCGCAAGGGTTTGGGTGAGGCAGACAAGGCTGCGCCAAGCTGGACGTCACTCGCCGGAACCAACGCGCTCCAGTCTGTGCCAAGCCGTGCGACAATCGCTGACGTACCTCTCGCCCCCTCCCGGTCGATCCTTTGACCCCACCAGACGGAAGGGCCGTTTGCGAAATGCTCGACGATAAGAACCGGCTCCGCCGCCGAAAGCATCGCAGTCGTTGTGGCTTTGGGCGCCGTATCGACGCAAGTCTTCCAGAGCGATGGCAATCTCTCTGCGACAAGGCGCGCGATGTGGATGGTAGCTTCGACATCCGCGAGGGCGTCATGTGCGCGAGCGTGCGCAAAGCCATTTAGCGGCGCAAGCGCGTCCAGCTTGAACCCTGTCTTTCCGCGCTCAGACAGAGGATAGGCAAGGGCGTTTGGGTAAAGGTGAGACGCGGCTTGGACGATCGGCAGTATGTCCATCCTCGCATTGCCATTCATGACGGTGAGATAGGGCGGGTTCAGCGTTTCCCAGAAAGCGCGCTGCAGGCGCGGCTCATCAAACCGTATCGTATTATAGCCAACAAATCGGGCCGGCGACCATTGCTCGAGCTTTTCGCGAATGGTCCCCATCATCTCGTAAAAGGAAGGCAACGACAAATCGCCAAATTGGGCTGGCTTTACACCCGTGATTTTCAAAGCCACCGGCGACGGGATGATCCAGGGCCGACAACGGCACCGAATGTTGAACCTTTCAACTTCGTTCAAAGCGTCATCGGTCAGGATCGCTGCGAACTGCAGGATCTGGTCAAAGTCTCGAATGAGCCCGGTTGTTTCGGTATCGTAGAAAACAAACACTGCCATTTGCCTTTCGGGCGCTCGGCCCACTTCAATAAAACACGAAACGTCTTCGTTTGGCCATCGGGACTGCGCTGCTCGTTGACGGCTCCTGGTACGACTGAGGGCTCATGCTTGTCGACATGATCAACCAACCGATGACTGGTTCCCATGCTTCCAAATCTATCAGGCAGGTCTTCACCGATGCCACCGCCCCTGCGAGCCTTCCGCGCCACCTGGTCACTAGAGTCCTCAAGCCGTCGCTGACCGAGCACGTGCGGGCGTTTGCGATTGACCCTCGGCGATTGGAGCATTGATAGTCGGCGGTCAAGAAATGGAAAAAGTCCCGCAGACAGCTTGACGTGCGCCACCTAAGGGTGAGTACTTTTCTGCAGCTTACGGGGGACTGCATGATGATCGACCGCCTTACTCCGACCATCGGCGTCTTGAGTGACGAAGTGGTCCTAGTTCAAGCTTGGAAGAAAACGGCGGCGTATATTCGCACGCACAATTGGTATTCCGACACGCTTGCCATCGACCGTGCGTCTATAAATCTCCCGGATTTTATTGCTGAACTCTCGGACCGAATTTTAAGTGTGACGGGTTTTCGAAATACCCCGTTGCGCCTCGTTCCCGCCCCAAAAAGTCAAGCGTGGCAGGTAACGGGTACTGGTGAATGGAAGCCGAGAGCTTCGAGCGCGTCGTCGACAAAGCTACGTCCACTTGCTCATGTAGATCTTGCTGATCAAGTCTTGGCTACTGCGTTTATGATGTGCATGGCGGATCGCGTTGAAACTGCTCAAGGCGACCCGACGCGTCCACTGAATGCGGAAAACATACACGGCATTACGTCGTACGGAAATCGGCTTCTATGCGACACTGTAGGCAAACAACTACATCACCGATGGGGGGGATCCAAGCTCTACAGGAGCTTTTATCAGGACTATCAAAAGTTTCTTGTCCGACCTGAGTCCCTGGCGTCTGCGCTTGAGGGAGAGGGAAAAGGCATCTACATCCTACAGTCGGATCTGCGGCAGTTCTACGATCGTGTGTCTACTGATCTTTTGCACACCCGTGTAAGGTCGTTAGCGAGAGAGGGCGATGATCCGGCGTTCTACCAGTTGTTCGAAAGGCTGATGAATTGGTCTTGGGATCGTCGAGATCTCTCCGATGTTCAATCTTTCGCCAAGAACGCAGGGCTAGAAGACTTTGAATCCGTTGCGTTGCCTCAGGGACTCGTTGCATCCGGGTTCTTTGCCAATGTGGTTCTCTTACCCTTCGACCAATGCCTCCGGGATTTCATCGGTAGCGAAATCATACCCAACGTCGAGTTGATCGACGCGACGCGCTATGTGGACGACTTGCGGCTGGTCGTAAAAGTCTCAGGACATCCAGAGCGAATTGAGATCGAACAAAGCCTCTCAAATTGGCTTCGCGACCGCCTAACAGCGTCAGCACCCGGGCTGATGATTGCTGAGGACAAGACAACTCTTTCAGCGTTTCGCGGAGAGGAACGACCACTTGTAATGCAGAGCCGAAAAATGGCTCGGATTCAAACCACAATATCCGGCGGCATCGACCCGATTGCTGGGGGAGAAGTATTGGATGCTGTTCTTGGCTTGATGCGTACTCAAAATCGACTGAGCGAAGAAGGACAAAATCCAAACCCATTCACACCGATTGCCGATGTTCGTGACGCCACGGTAAATCGCTTTGCTGCCGTAAGATTTCGAAACACATATCGCTCGTTGCGTCCGCTACTTTGGGAGCATCCGATAGAAGTTGATTTGCAGTCAGAAGAGGACTTTCGGACCAGCCAGTATCGGCACGTCCGAACCCGTTCTGAGCTTGACAACGAAGCGAAGACCTTCGCCTTGGGGCTTATCTCCAAATGGGTTGAGGACCCATCGAACGTTCGGCTGATGCGGATTGGTCTAGACATATGGCCTTCGCCCGAGATCCTCAAAAATGTTCTGAACTTGCTGCGCCCCTTCACGCGTAAGGGCAGCCCGCGCAAAGCACCAAGACGCGTGGCTTTTTATTGCTTAGCCGAACTATTCCGAGCGGGAGCAACGGAGACAGGATTTGTATCAGACGAAGAATGTTTGCCTGCCAGCATAGATATCAAAGAGTATCGTAGACTGTTAGTCGAAGAAGCATATCAGCTGGTGAGCCAAAAGGACGTTAATCTACCCTGGTATGTGTTGCAGCAAGCTTTTCTTATGCTAGCGACCCACCCCTCAAAAGAGTTTCAGCGCATCGCGCGGGGCAATAGCGATTCCCTCGGTCACTATAAGTCTCTATTAAGATATTTGATCGGCACACGAACAGCTTTATCGACGCGCGAGTTTGCAACGAACGCAGTTATTGCTCGGCGCAGCTTTACTGATAGCGCTCGTGCCACTGACCAAGCTATGGTCGGCCTAACTCCTGCAAAAATGAACCGTATTGCGTCGGTAGATCCGAGCTTCGCAGCGGAAATCGCCGCAAAAAGCCAAAGCGCCGCGGAAATGCTGACTCCTCGCATGACCGCTGATCTGGGCTTGGGGACGCTGCCCGCCAGATCACTGGCAAAGTGGATCCTCACCGAAGAGACGAGAGACGATTTAAGGAACGAAGTTGCGATCTTGTCATTCGCGATCGCTTTTCTTCGGGATGTTGCAATCGATCAGACCGAGAACGCCATAACACCTCGTGACGTGATTGTCGTCGCGGCTGCGTCCGACGGCCAATTTATCGAGGTAGAGGGCGTCAAATTAGCGGGTTCAAGGGGGTTGGCTGGAACATCCCTCTATGCGCCTCCAAACTGGGCACCAGAAGCCGAGCGCTGGAGATTTCAACTGGGGTTTCTGATCAGATTTGTCTTGTCAGCGCAAAGGGACTTTACCCGCCTCGTGCGAGACGCAAGTTGGAAAGAACACAAGCCCGTCTACCGAAATCCAGAAAGCCATTGGTACCAGCGCACATACGGTCTCTTTAATGGGCATTCCGCTTTCGGTGACGATTGGCTCCCGATTTCAGAATGGATTGAGGCATTACTCTTCGGACTATTGCGATGGCCAGGCTGCCCCGTGTCTAAAGAGGTTGCGGCAATGCTTGACAGCAAAACGAGTGCGCTGCGCGCGTTGGAGGGGCGCCTAGCGGACTTACAAAGCCTGCAGGGAAAAAGTGCTCTGATTATTCCACTTCTTCTCCCTAGCCCAATTGATTCGGCGACAGATCGCCCATTTCGAGCCTGCGTCATACAAACAGTTTATCCAGGACAAGACAGCGATTTTGACCCGGATGACCTAACATTCAACAATGGATCTAGCCGCACCAAACATCGTCGGCACTTGTCTGCGGCGCTCGCTTCTGTTCAGTCGGCTCTCGCGTTGCGCGAAACCCATAAGGGCCGAGATGGGCGTTTGGATTTGCTTATTCTACCAGAGCTCTCGGTGCATCCTGATGATGTCAGAACACACCTGATTCCATTTGCTAGAACTTTCCGAACTACCATCTTAGCTGGCCTAACATTTGAAAGACTGGGATCTTCACCGCTGCTCGTTAACTCCGCACTTTGGATTATTCCAACGTACGACCCAGGCAGAGGATGGAAAACACTCGTGCGCCGCCAAGGAAAGGCAAATCTTGCGCCCGAGGAAATTGCATTGAACAAGTCCACTCCAAAGATTCGAGGCTTCCGTCCTTGCCAGTGGCTTATCGGTTACCCTTGGTCGAGCAACAAAAGTACCGATCCGCTGTGGATGACGAGTTCCATTTGCTTCGACGCCACTGATATTCAGTTGGCGGCGGACCTAAAAAACAAGTCCGACATTTTCATCGTACCGTCATTAAATCAAGACGTGAACACCTATGATCAACTTGCTCATTCCCTGCACTATAATATGTTTCAAATGGTAGTCGTGGCGAACAACGGGACTTACGGCGGTAGTAATGCCTACGCACCGTTTTCTAAATCCTATCTTCGACAAGTGTTCCATCTTCACGGACAACCACAAGCCTCCATAGCCTTCTTTGAAATCGATAACATCAGAGATTTTAAGAGTCGCAAACCAAATGGTGGAATCCAAGGCGGCTACAAGTTCAAACCGCCACCAGCTGGCTAGGCTTCAAGTGCGTGACAGATCGTACGCATCATGATTGCGGCCAGCATCCACCTACAAAAAAATTTCCCGCCAGTAACGTCCAAGGCATGCGCTGTCTCCCAGCTCCTAATCCGGGCCCTGGAATCCCGAGAGACACTTATCTGCGGATAATCTGAAGGTATCACTTCGTTTGTTGGCGATTCAGCCGAGGGAGTACTTGCTCCGTGCGTTCTCCAATGGCTATTAGCTCCAATGGATTTCGATGTACTCTTTGGCGGTTTTGACTTGCCGAGCACAAATGTGTTGGGCGGGGCTATCCTTATTCTCTTTTCATTCCTCGCGAACGGCCAACTTAATCGTATGGCCGATCGAAGAGCTGCAAGAATGCGATTCGTAGAAGACCAGCTGAAGTCACTTTACGGGCCTTTGTACGCTATCACCGAGTCCAACCAAGCTATCTATGACAAGTTCTCGACAGGCAATGCGGAGCTTGTTGGAGGCGTTGCCACAGGAAGGCGTCTCACAGACGAAGAGTCTCGGGCGCGGGATGTTTGGAACTCATCGGTCTTTCAGCCTAGCAACAGGCGCATGCGCGAAATAATCGAAACGAATGCCCACCTTTTCACCTCCAAAACCATACCTCAAACCGTCGTTGAGTTCCTCGCTCATGTGGAGAACTGGGAGGCCATCCTATCTGGTCGCTCAGCAGAGAAGGAGTTTGATGTGTTCGAGTACGCCCCATTCCCTCTCTCATTCCCTGATTATGTCCGTGCAGAGTATGAGAGAGTCTCTAAGCAACATGCCCGGCTTGTTGGGCGCCATCGGAACGCTCGATAGGGGCGATTGGAAAGTCTCACAAAAATTCGAGACTACTCGATATCCAAGTTTTGCGTGGGAATCCCCCTGCACCCTCCTCCACCCAGTCACAGTTCAGCGGTCTTCCCGTCGACTTCTGGGTTCGTCGCGGGAGCAGGGGACGTATGGCGCTGCTATCTATGGATTGCTCAGCTCAGGACGTTTGTCCGAAACACGGTGACGCTTCGAGAGTAGGATTGAATCTGAACCTCACCGACACCCGGATGCTCCACTAGGTAAGCTTTCAGGTCAGCGGCAAGTTGCGTGAGGGCCATCGGCAATCCCATGAATGCCGTTTCAGCTTGAGCGATTGTCTTGCCACTCGCACAAATAAGAATGACGATTCCTCCGGGTTCTGGGCCTCGGTGTCGGACGATGTCTAGCGTATCACCCAACGCTTTCCTTAGTAGTTCATCTAGCACCACCGATACTCCTTGGTTGTTTGTATAACGGCATTTCAATGCTGTCGCACATCAGGGTCGAGCAGGTCGGCGCACCAGACGGGAGTTGAGCAGAAATTCCGTATGGGCTTTAGCCGTGAATATTCCTGCCACTCCCTCCATCTGGGGTGAGCCTTCAGTTCCGCTCAGTATCTCGATTTCTTGGTGCGTGGGGTTGGAGAAGTATCGTTCTGCTCCGGCGCTTTGACGTACCTGTCTCCTTGCCAGACCACGGCAACTCTATGCTTATGCGGTCCGGTGTTGCTTCCGCTGGTGTTGGGCTCAGCATCAACTTGATCCGCGCGGCCATTGAGATCGGAATTCGTCTCTTTAGAAAGTGCGCCCTTCTTGTTCTTAGATTTTGGGAATCTGCCGCCAAATCTACGACGATGGTTCCGGTCACCCTTTTTCTCTTTGAAAGAAAACCATCCGGAGCGCGCGCCGATGACTGTGGACCCGCCGTTGTACGAACCGTTTCTTGCCACGTAGTATCCCCTTTGCAGTGTGTTGGACTGTAATGGATGAAAGAACCGCAGACGAATGAAGCGCACCATGCGGATTGAAAAAGTGTAGAAAAATTCGAGCTCCTTTGAATGTCTTCGAACGAGCAGGTTTCCCCCCGTACCCCACTTCACTTTGTCAGAGCTGCTCAATCTCCCAATCGACCACCAGGCTCTCAACCTCGGTGGCTGACCGGGAGAGAACACGGTCTTCGAGTTTGAATTTGAATTTGGAGTGGACTTCGACTTTGTATGACCGAGAGGCCTCCCGACTGAACTCTTCTACTTGTTTTCTTAGACAGCAAATAATGTCGCTGACGAAGCACTCGTCAGATGTTGGCTTCCGGGATTTCCCCCACAGGTGTTTACCCGCGATCGGATAGGCAACGTAGTTCATGCTCTTCAAATGTATGAACTCGTTGAGCGGCCTTCGACCTCCATAGATTTCAGCGTAGTCTCCTCGAATACCAAAGCGCTTGAGTGTTTCGTAGTCCGGCTCCCACCGCATGGTGAAGTTTCTGAGTTGGTTGAGGTAAAAGTAAATTCCAAATCCGAAGTCAGCTGGGGCGACGTCTTTGTCTCCATTTGCGCTAGCTTCCTGGATTGCACGCTCGACGTACTTGTGAATCCAAGGGCGCTGTTCCTCCCGCTCACTGAGACCATGCCAGACCTCTCTGAATTGGCGCAGGTCATCAGGAAGGTTGATCGACAACCGATCGAACTCGGCTTTCATGTGAGCAAGATAGTCTTGAGCTGTAAGGCCAGCGTTCCAACCAAGCGGGCGGTATCCGAATGGAAGAGCATTCATCCGTAGCGACATCTCCGATTGTTGTGTGGGAACAGGATATGGGAACGCGATCACCGATTCGCTAGGGGTTCATCAAGTCCATAAGAATCAATGGGTTAGACCTATTTGCATCAATAGACCATGCCCTAGAGAAGCCTCCAGAACTCCCTGCAATAGGGCGTCAAAAGAGTGGTATTTGACTTTTGAAGCTAAAAGCATCATAGGGTCTATAAGCTATTGAAGCCTGGAGATTCAACATGATCATTGGTTACGCGCGGACATCAACGGTAGACCAAGAGGCTGGGCTTGAGGCCCAGATCCGTGATTTGAAGGCAGCGGGCGCGGAGAAGGTGTTCACCGAACAGACCTCCGCGAAAGGTCGCCGAGATGCGCTGTCTCAGACGCTAGATTACCTGCGGGAGGGGGATACGCTCCTGGTCACGAAGCTGGATAGGCTGGCGCGCTCCATACGAGACCTAATGGACATCGTCGACAAGGTCCGCGCCAAGCAAGCTTCTCTTCGCATCCTCGCCATGGATCTCGACACGTCCAACGCAACCGGAAAGCTGATGCTTGGTATCCTCGGGTCTGTCGCGGAGTTCGAACGGGAGATCATGCTGGAGCGCCAGCGAGAAGGCATCGCGAAGGCAAAGGCCGCGGGCAAGTACACCGGCAGGAAACCTACGGCCCGCATGAAAACCGACACGGTGATCAAGCTGTTGAGCGAAGGTAAGACAGAAGTCCAGGTTGCTAACGAAATTGGAGTGAGCCGATCAAGCGTTCAGCGCATCAAGGCCGATCAAGCTCGCCAGAAGTCGACAACGGAGCCATGAGATCTAAACCTTCGCAGAAGGTAGAGGATGGGCCCTGAGTGTGGGGGCGACTGGTCGAATGTCACCGCGTCTGCCCTGAGGGGGCGTCGAGTTCAGTCTCCCTCAACTTGGAAGCTCGCCACCAACGCCGCGATGTGCTGCGACACAACCAATTCGCAAGCCTCCTCCAGATCGCGCCCCAGGTAGCGCAAGACCTTCCCGCGGCTGTGAGGATACTTGTGAAGCTCCGTCACCACCGTTTCCGTTGTGAAGTGGTTCGCTATGCGCCTCGGCACCTCTCGTTCCCAACGCTTGTGGGATCCTGAGGCAAGCCTGTGGAGGAGCTTTGCCCCTTGAACGCGCTTGAACTCGGGGCTGCCATCGGGCTGACTATCCAAGCGAACTGCAAGCTCAACCACAAGCCATGCCTCAAGTACTCTCAGAGGGTCCACAGAGGCCTCCCTGAGTCTTGCCCAGGCCTTCCGCGATCGTTCCGCTGGTGTCATGCCTGCAAGACGAAACGCTTCTACATGAGGCCCTGAGCGCGCATACATCCCATTGATGCGATCGAGTGCGTTCGCGACCCAGCGATCCTCAGAATTCTCCTTGAGCCACGTCCTGACTTGCTTGCGATACTTCGTCAGCTCCTTGCCGATGTAGGATCGTTTGTATGGGCTGCCATGGCGGCTGTAGTGGTCGGCATGCTTCCGGCAGAACCGGGTATCTAGCCCCTTGGTTGTCCCTGCGCGAGCTGGTTGTCCACACCCGATCACTCGGCAATAGGAGAACATGTGATTTGGCTGCAAGGCTCGTTTGCTGACATTGGTTCCCTTAGGCATGGAGGGTTTCTTCCGCAGCGCTACCGTCGAACAACTCGGTCTTGATCGTGGGTGCCACACCCAATCGATCCTTAAACGCGCCGCTTAGCAGACTCGTTGCGGCTGTTGCCTGACTGCATGGCACAAGCAGGGCGTCATGTAGAGGTAGCGCAGAGAAGCCCGCTCTATAGCAGGCTACCGTCGCTGCGATGATGATCTCGCTTTCATGCCACATCAGCTCCGCCCCGCAGGGAATGGGTGCTCCCAGTCGATGCGCAATGGGTTCGTTGTGCCGTTTGATGAACTCGAACACTTGTTTAGCAACATAGGTGGAAGGAATGACGGACCGGGCACCCGCAGACAGCCGTGATTTGCTGGTGATGGGTCTCCACAGCATTTGCATCATGGAAAGCTTGACGGCGTCTCGGGGGATATCGTGTGGCGAACGCAACGTGTAGGGATCAAAGTCGGGTCTTATGCCTTCTAGCGCATAGACGATCGATGGCATGGCAGCCTGGATGTCGATCTCAGCTATGGGTTCTCCGTCAATGGTTAGAGAGGAGCGCCGAACATCTTTGCGAAGATTAAGCCAGAACGCTGACCCGGCAAGTCGCCCACCTCGCTCGAATGATCCATCCAGGAACGTACGGGAAACTTGACGACGCCTAAGGTCGATCCTGACGTCTCCCGCGACGGTGTTGCCAAGGCGCGCACGGTGCAGGCAATCGTTCAATGCGTGGAGCCGATCTAAAATCTCCAGCGTTAGAGGCGTCATTGTGAAGGCAATGACTTCCCTTTGCTCATTAATGTTTACTGGCTTGACACCCCTGAGTTCGACTTCGGCAGGTGCCTGCTCGACTCCAATATCTTCCACCGACACTGAGTGGAGCTTCGCCGCATCCACCAGCGCGGGGCCTGCGCCCAGCTCGGTCACATACCGATTGTTCAATAGCCCAGATCGATTGACCTCCAACCACCCAGCCTGTTCGAGGTCATAGACTCTGTCGTTTACCGTTCGGTTCCTGGCGATCACTTCAGGAGGGCCGCCAGACAGCCAGTTCTTGTCGAGTCGGATCACCAATGGTTCAGGGACATCACAGAGATGATGAGCCAGTGCGTCAAGGATGAGCGCACCAACCGTCCTTTGCTCTTTGTACAAGTTCGGCCCGCTATTTCGCCTCGCCATTTTGCCAATGCTTTCTTGGCGGTCAAACCTTGTACGGATCTGTGCCTCGACTGCACTTTCAACAAGTCGGAGACCATTGTCTGAGAGGGCTATAGTGGTGGGGTCCCAGGGGCGGGACTTCTGTCGGGAGGTCATGATCGGAGGGACGCTATGCTTGACTGAGTGGGGCTGAGGTATCTTGGGTTGACTGTGGTGATATCCGTTGAGGTGGTATCGATGGTGATACCACTCAAGGTAAAGTTCAGTGCCTAGGGGGAGGCGCTGGGCTTACCATACAAGCCAGTTAAGCAACGGCCTGTTCCGGGTTGGTTAGGCACCATCGGTACACACCGAAGGGCTTCTCTCCTATAGCGGCGTCTCCCTTACCTGCCTGAGCGCCCTTGAGAACATCAGGGAGAACACCCGGTCCCTGGCCTCAGGGTCACTCAGGATGACGTTCTGCATCTCGCGGTCCCTTTGGAAGGCTCGTATGGCACCCTTGTAGAAGGCCTGATCGAAGGCACCCTTGGAAACATCGGGTGGGTTGTTCAGCAACGTCGCGATCATGTCGGCATCAAGGATCTTATCCTTTACCGCCTCGAACCGCAGGAAGTCGGACTCGGAGAACTCGGTGCCGTGCTTGGAGTTGAACGCCTCAATGATTTCCGAGAGCGACTTCTCTTCCTCCTCGGTGAAGGGCTTTGCCGCGAACTCGCTGATAGGTGTCAGCTTCGCCTCATCGCCGGGGGACAAAGACGCCTTCCCGCTTTCCTTCTGCTCCACCTTGAACGCCTGCATCCGAAGCATCTCGTCAGATATCTCAATGTCCTGTGGCGGCTCCCGCCCGGGCAGCATGCGGGAGAGCCAGCTGGCATACTCATAGAGCTTCTCCAGGTCAGGGTCTTGCAGAGACATGATCTGCGCGAGGAAGGTGTAGAAGCGCTGATAGCTCTTCAGTAGCTGGCGGAACTCTTCCTGCCGGGCTTCCTCTTGTTCGGCCTCGAACCGTGCCACGGCGTTGCGAATTAGCGCCTCGATGGCGATCCGGTCCTGCGCGGTCAGCTTGCGCGCATAGTACAGCTCGGCAAACCGGTCGATCTCTGCCTGGTCAAGGAAACCGAAGCCCTTGATGCGATCCTGCAGGATGTAGATCTGGTTGGGGTCGGAGTTGGTTTCCAGGCTGGTCGTCTCGAAGTAGGGCCGGAAGGCGTTCTGGATGTCTTCAATCGTGTTCTGGAAGTCCAGCACATAGGTCCGCGATTTGCCTGACTTGGTCCGGTTCAGGCGTGACAGGGTCTGCACCGCCTGGAGCCCAGAGAGTTTTCGGTCGACATACATCGCGCACAGCTTCGGCTGGTCAAAACCGGTCTGGTATTTCTCGGCGACTACCAGCACATGATAGTCCCCCTTGTCGAAGCGTTTGGTCAGTTCCGTCTCGGCAAACCCGTTGATCTCAGCCTCAGTGTACTTATGCCCGTCGATCTCCAGGTCACCTGAGAAGGCTACCAGCGCGCCCAAGGGATAGCCGTTCTCCTTGATGTAATGCTCGATGGCGCGGTGATAGCGGAACGCCTCCTCGCGGCTCCCAGTCACCACCATGGCCTTGGCGTGTCCATCAAGCTCCTGCGCCACATGGCGGCGGAAGTGCTCGACGATCACCTCGACCTTCTGGGCGATGGCCGTGGGGTGCAGCTTGGCGAATCTCGCCACCTTGCGCTGCGCCGTACTCCCCTGGAACTTTGGTTCGTCCTCAATGGCCTTCTCAAGTGCATAGTACGCCTTGTAGGTCATGTAGTTCTGCAGCACGTCGAGGATGAAGCCCTCCTCAATCGCCTGACGCATGGAGTAGAGGTGGAATGGCTGGGGCAGTCCGTCTGCCCTCTTGGTCCCGAAGCGCTCCAGCGTAACGTTGCGCGGGGTCGCCGTGAACGCGAAGTAGGAGATGTTCTTCTGTGGGCCTCGCTCGCGCTGGTAAGCGGCGATGACCTCCTCAAGTGCATCGGGCGGCAATTCTTCCTCTTCTTCCCGTGTGAGGGCCTGAGACAGCGCTTGGGCTGACTTACCTGACTGTGAGCCGTGCGCCTCATCCACTATTACGACAAAGCGTCGATCTGCCTGCCCTGAGACGACCTTGAGGTGCTCTGTCGAGAACTTCTGGATAGTCGTCACGATGATCTTTGCGCCGCCCTGAATGGCCGCCTTCAGCTGACGAGATGTGCCGTCGATGGTCTTCACAACGCCAGGCGTCTGCTCAAGGTCCGTCACGGTCTTCTGGAGTTGCCGGTCGAGGACAAGGCGATCTGTCACGATAATCGCTGTGTGGAACACCGGCTCATCCGCATCAGTGTGGAGATTGACGGCCTGGTGCGCCGCCCAGCCAATCGTGTTCGACTTGCCCGAACCCGCCGAGTGTTGGATTAGGTAATTCCGTCCAGGTCCAACCGCCTTTGCGTGTGCCATCAGCCTACGTACCGCATCCAGCTGCTGGAAGCGTGGGAAGATCAGGGTCTCCTCGACAACGATCGTCCCATCGTCACGCTCTTTCTCTTCCCGTTCGATGAAGACAAAACGCCCGATGATGTCGAGCAGGATCTCCCGGCCAAGAACGGCTTTGCCCTCTGCCTGATCCGCATAGAGATAGGCAATCCGGAACTCGCCCTCGATGTCCGGGTTTCCTGCACCACCATCCCGGCCACGATTGAAGGGCAGGAACCGCGTCTTCCCGTTCATGAGCCGGGTCGCCATGGAGACATAGTCCTGATCGACCGCGAAGTGGACAAGCGCCCCGCGCTTGAAGGTAAGGAGGGGCTCTCCAGCAGGGGACCGGTCCGTCTTGTATTGCTTCTCGGCGTGCTTGTGTGTCGTGCCGGTGAGGCTGTTCTTCAGCTCCATCGTCGCAACAGGCAGGCCGTTGACGTACAACACGACATCGATGCGTCCGCCATGCTTCGTGCTGTACTCGACCTCCTCGATCACGGACAGGATGTTCGACTCGAACTTGCGGACAAGATCCGGATTGAGCGCCGAAGCAGGTTTGAAGAAGCAGAGGCTGAACTTGATGCCGGGCACAAGCTTCAGGCCGCGGCGGAGAACATCCAGTGCCCCGCGATCCTTGAGTGCCCGTGCCAACTGGTCGAACAGCGTCTCTTCGGCTTGCCCCGCATAGTGGTCGACCAGCTTGGCCCATTCTTCCGGTTGCGAGCTGGACAGGAACTCTACGACAAGGCCGCGATCCACTGCCAAAGCGCGGTCATGATCCGTCGGTTGGCGCCGTCTATAGCCGTGCAAGCTGATCAGCTGTTCGACTAGGTGCTCTTGGACAACACGCTCTGTGTGAAGGTTCCTGCGGGAAAGACTGGCCATGTCGGATCCGATCAACTCTCGTCCACTTGCACTGGCGCCCAGATACGGCGAAGCGGCAGTTTCGATCGCGTCTCATCGGATAGCCGGTGGTAATTTCTGAACAGCGCATCCAATAGCTGTGGCATCTGCCAGAGACGAAGCTTGAAGAAGTTGCCGTCGAGTTCCCTTTGGGCGGGCGCATTCACCCCGCCGATGCTGACAAGAAGCCCTGTCTGTGCCTGCGAATTCGAGACCGAACCGATCAGGCGCAACACGACGTCGTGGTTTGCCGTTCCGTCCCCAGACTTCACCTGAACGCAGATGCGGTCTTCTCCCAAACCGAGCGTCCCGCCAGCCGCGAGAATATCAACTCCACCGTCGGCCCCTGGTGGTGAGACCCTCGTGGTGTAGCCTTCGACGCGCAATATCTCTGCCACGAGATCAGCGAGGGCATGCCCGGCAAATTCAGACTTGATCAGGGAGATGATCTGCTGGTTCGCGATCTCCTCAAGGTCGGCTTGGAATTCATCGGCGTCAGTCTCGTCCTCTTCCGCGCCATTTACGAGCCCTGATGCGGGCATTTGGCCCTGCCGTCCGAGCAGCGAGCCCGGATCTGTTCCCGTCTCCAGGACCGTTTGGACGCGCGCCAATGCTGAGTTCCTCTGAATCTGGCAGACGGTCATGAATGCCCCAAAGGAGAACCGTAAATCCTGTTTGAAGGTATCTCGGGGCACCGACTCGAGTCTCCATTCAACAGCGCGCGAATGCTTGAAATCGCCGACAGCCTCGAACTCGTACTCGCCTGCGACAATCCCAATGGCCACGCCATTCGTGAGTTGACGTGGCATGACCACATAATCGCCAATGGCCATCTTGTTGACGAACTGGTTGAGCTGCGCCGAGTAGTTTCGAACTCGATTTGTTCCCTGATCAGGCATAGCCTCTATAAGTTCGGTAAAGATCGCTTCTCGACTGTTATGATTTGTCAGGTCACCCACATCCAGGAAGCCAGGGAACAGCTTGCTCTGATCGACTGCTGCGAGTTCCCGCTCGCCATGCGCACCGGCTCTCACGAGCCATAAACGTGTCATGTTTCCATCTCCTCCCGAATGGCATCCAACTGGCGGTCGACCCTACCGCGCCTGGTGTAGGTGTCGACATTGACCTGGCCGGTGACCGCGGCCGTGATCAGGGCGGAGCGGTATTCCTTGAGCAACGCTGACGCCTGCTCATTCTTCGCGAGAAGTGCGTTCTCACGTTCTGTTCGACGACGCAGTTCTGCTAGGATGGCGACCTGTTCATCGCGCGGTGGCACGGGTAGTCGCATGTCCAAGAACGCATCGGGGTAGATACGGAGACGCGAGGAATGAATGCCCTTACTGCGCCTCGTTACCTCCGCGATAAACGGTTTCGAGCGCAGCATCAGATCCAGATACTCGCGTTCGAATGCATCTGAAGTCGGGCGATAGACACCGTAGGATGGACTGATGATGCCATGGTGGGAACTGGCACCCATTGCGCCCATCCAACCCCACATCGTGTTGATGACAATGTCGCTGGGATGAACGATCTTGTATCCCTCGTTACTTTCGGCGAGGAACATGTTCACGTCTTTCTCGGCACGAGTTGTGACGCCTGTAATGTGTGAGACGGTTAGAAGTTCCTCCGACCCATCCACGCTCTTTTCTATCCGTTCGCGGAAATGGACTTTTGCCCTTTCACTTTTCCAGTTCTCAGGGCGCGCGTCGGTCCAGTCGTTCCGTGTCGTATCCAACGTCTCGGGACCTTCACCGCAGATCATCCTCGCCAGCAGCGAGTCCCGTGCTTCTGCGACGAGGGAGGCGAACTTCTCACGTTTTTCGATCAGCAGGTCTATTCTTGCGGTCTCACGGTCCAGAAAGTCGGCAATCTGGCGTTGGGTGGTGAGGTCGACTTCTGGGAAAGGTGCATTGCCAACTAGACCCGCATCAATGTTCACAATGGTTGTCGAGGGCAGGTTGGAAGCAACATGGTGTTTGAAAATTACAGATTGAACCAAATATTCGATATAGCGCGAAGATGCTTTTCTCTTTTTCGCCCGAAGCGCACCGACGCGTTGATTCAAGGCACAGGGCAGAACCCTTTGATCAACAATACCAAAGTTCTCAATGCTGCCCGATAGTCCGATGCAAATATCTCTTACCTTGAGCCTGAACTTTGAAGGAACAAGTTCGCTCGGGTAGCACTTTCCATCGTGGATGATCTTGCCCGATTTCAGATTGGACTGCCTTACAATGGGAATGCCATGATCTGTAAACTGTTCAGACTTGAATGCATAACCATTGAGGATATCAGCGTGCCACTTCAGCCTCACTCAACCACCTCCTGCAGCAGACCTGCGATCTCTGCTTCCAGCGTCTTCAACTCGGCGTCGATCTCTGCGAGAGGGCGCGGCGGGACGTACTTGTAGAAGTAGCGGTTGAAGTTGATCTCATACCCAACGCGCCCGACATCACCATCCTGCGCATCAGTGTGGCCCTCATCCACCCAGGCATCGGGAACGAAAGGCAGAACCTCGCGTTTCACATAGTCCCGCCAGCCCTCGCTCAGAGGCACCAGTTCGTGATCGCGTAAATCAGAGTCGGCTTCCGGGTTGCCGTTGCTGTCAGTGCAGACTTTTGCGTCCTCATCGCGCTCCGACAGCGCAGACAGGATCGCTTTCCTGACCGGCGCACCGATCGTCACGTCAGACGCTTTGAGAGCAGCCGTGAGCGCCTTGTTGAATGCGCTGCGCTCCATCCACCGCTTGCCACTCGGAAGCGCTCCCAGCGCCTCCAGAATGCCCCTCTGGTCATCCTCATCAAGCCTCACGACAGCCTTTGCCTCGCGCAGGGATTCAATCGCCGCATCCGTCACTGCAAAGGCAAGCTTCAGGGGGCGCTCGACGCGGACCTCGCGATACCCGAAGTCGGTCGTGTCGAAGACCTTCGAGACACCCTCATCCGCCTTGTCGAAGGCCGCATAGAGCCGCGTGATTTCTTCTCGTGCGTCGTCGGGAATCTCCCGGCGCTTGGAGCCCAGGCTCTTGCGCATGGACTTCCAAAACTGCTCGCCAGACGCATCAATCAGCTGCACCTTTCCTTGGCGCTCCTGTGCCTTGCTGTTCGTCAGCAGCCAGACATAGGTCTGAATGCCTGTGTTGTAGAACAGCTCAGTCGGCAGGGCGATGATCGCATCGACCCAGTCATTTTCCAGCATCCAGCGGCGGATCTCGCTCTCCCCTGAACCTGCCCCTCCTGTAAATAGCGGCGAGCCGTTCATGACGATGCCAATGCGCGAGCCTGCCTCGTCATCCCGCATCTTGGAAATCATGTGCTGAAGGAAGAGGAGCTGGCCATCAGATATGCGCGGAGTCCCGGCCCCGAAGCGCCCCCCAAGGCCCAGCTCCCTGGCTTCCTGCTCGATGGGCTCGCGGTATTTCTTCCAGTCTACCCCATAGGGCGGGTTGGACAGCATGTAGTGGAACTTGCGGGCCTTGTGTGCGTCTTCGGTTAGCGTGTTCCCGAAAGCGATCTGGTCAGGGTCGTGCCCCGTTACCAGCATGTCTGACCGACAGATGGCGAAGGACTGGGGGTTAAGCTCCTGCCCGTAGAGCTCGACGCGAATGTCAGGATTGTGCGCTTTGAGGGCTTCTTCTGTCAGTGACAGCATGCCGCCCGTGCCAGCCGCAGGGTCATAGACCTGGCGGATCACGCCTTTGCCCGTCAGGCGCTCCTCCTCTGTGGCGACCAGGAGATCCACGATGAGCCGGATCACCTCGCGGGGCGTGAAGTGCTCCCCCGCCGTCTCGTTGGATATCTCGGAGAACTTGCGGATCAGCTCCTCGAACAGATAGCCCATCTCCAGGTTCGAGATGACGTCCTTGTGGAGGTCAATCTGGGTGAACCGCTCGAACACAGGCCAGAGGGTCTTTGAGTCTCTCAGGCGCTTCAGCTGGTCGATGAAGAGGAACTTCTCGATGAAAATGTCCCGGACATTGGCAGAGAACTTGGTCACATACTCGACCAGGTTGTCATAGAGCTGGCCAGGGTCCTGGTTCTTGAGTGTGTCCAGGGTGAAGCGGGAAAGGTTGTAGACCTTCACATCGCCGCCCACCGCATCGAGCAACATCAGGTCACGGGTCTGTTCATCGATGTTCTTGGGCAGGTTCTCAGCCGCCTCAAGCACGGTCTGCTTGGAGGAATCCAGGATGCAGTCGAGGCGGCGGAGCACCACTAAAGGTAGCACGATGTTGCCATACTCAGACTGCTTAAAGTCGCCCCTGAGAACCTCCGCAACCGACCAGACGAAAGAGGAGAGCGACTTGATCTGCTCTGACGCTTGAATGGCCATTCAAAAAGTCCCTATCTAATTGATTCTGTTGCGGCTCCATCTACATCACGTCGTCGGTGCAATGGCCAGTCGCTCGCCTTTGATCCTACTCTTTTTCACCCACCTTCAGCAGCTGCGGATCATAGAGAACTTCATCAACCTTCCCAAGAAGCGGGATGGCCCGGGACAAAGCGTCAAAGGTCTCTTCGAGAGGTAGCTCTCTGGCACCATACTGAGCGCGCTTTCGGCCAAGCGCACGTTCGCGGACGGCATGCGCGAGATCTGGTGTCTGGTCGAGCGCAGCCGCCATTGTGTGACGAAAGCTGTAGCAGACGAGTTGCGGAGAACGCGCGACGCCTGCTGCTCTGATGACGCTGTTTATCCGCGCTGAGATGGCTTGATTATCGTTCGATTTACCCGAGCTTGGCGCCAGCGATGGAAACAGCCAGCCAGTTGCATGGCGCTTCTGTGCGGATCTCGCAGCCTCAAGGGCGTTTCCCAACAGGGGGACGCGGCGCTCGCTGTCATTCGTCTTGAGCCGCCTATCTTCACTCCAGCGCACGAGGGCAAAGGGAATTGCGCCATCCAGTGACAAGTCTTCACCCTTGAGGCCGCCGATCTCACTCGGTCTGCAGCCCGTATTTCGCAGCAAGGCGATGACCCATCGCGTCTCATCCTGCACGCGACTGGCGGCGAGATAGGAGTCGAGCGCGTCCAGATGAACGCGATGAAATGGCAGGCGGTCCAATGTCGCTTTGGCGTGGTCTGGCGGCTGGTGGCCGACAAAAGGATTGTTGCCCTCGTATGCGCCCCGCTTCTTCGCGAAATTGACAATCGCTTTCATGGCCCCAAGGCGCTTTTTGACTGTTTCGTAGCCGTGGCTTTTTTCATCGACGAGGTGGTCGAGCCAGTCCATCACGCGCGCACTCCGGATTGTGTTGAGTGGCACGTTCCCGTTGAACTCGACAAACTGTTCAGCTGCTGCCTTGGCAGACCGATCGACGCGTCCAGCCTTCTTTTTCTCAGTGTAAAGGGCGAAAGCTTGTTCCACATTCAGCGGTGGAGGCGTCAGACTTCCTTTATTCAAGATCTCCAGCCTGAGCCTCTCTTCCGCGGATAGCTCTAATGGATTTCCGCCGCGATCTAGACCGGACCTCTTCGCTGCAGCCGCAAGAATGCGTTCCATCTCAAGGTCAGCGGCTGTTTCTGTAAAGCGGACCTCATCCCCATAAGGGTCGTAGTCAACGCTCTCGTGGAGCACGGTTTCGAAGTCGCCCTTGTTTTCATTGTACCAAGCCTGGACGCGCTGTGTGATTTCCCAAGGTGGCAGTTGGCCTTGGTTTTCGCGGATCTTGCGAACCGTGTGATCAAACTGACGCTCAAGGGCGACCGATCGAACGATTGCGCCATCTCGTGCCACGGACGCTTCGAACGTACGCTTAAGCTCTCGGCCCAGCTCAGGTAGTGCTTGGCGCACGTCCTGCGGCCAAACGCGGCGGTATTGGTATTTACCGTTTGGGAGTAATTTCAGGTTCTTCACGACAACTCGCATAGGGTCGGTTTTGCACCTCGTTTTGTACTCGAGGTCCGACCTGAACTCCAAAAATCCTATTAAAGACAACGCACTAAGCGTATGTTTTTGGTGCCCAGAAGAGGACTCGAACCTCCACTCCCTTGCGAGAA